>Ga0210394_10001762_pt1 | contig 32674 bp, 31 predicted proteins | sample IncBWC12MmetaG_FD_160121 | JGI IMG/M metagenome (GOLD analysis project Ga0210394, IMG submission 160121) | Forest soil microbial communities from Barre Woods Harvard Forest LTER site, Petersham, Massachusetts, United States - Inc-BW-C-12-M | ecosystem: Environmental > Terrestrial > Soil >... | reverse complement strand
AGCGGCTATGTTGCAGCTTCGGCCGCCGGCTCCCGAAGTTGCTAGAGTCATCAAGGCAGCGGGGCCGGCCGCAGCTTGAACCAACTTCAGGGGGCTTGAAATGCGCAACCTCGACAGCCTTTTGAGAGTCGCCGCGCGCGCGCGGCGCTCTGCCCCCTGGGCGCTCGTGCTCGCGTGCGCCGCAGCCGCCGTGCTCGCGGGCTCAACCGGCGTGACCAACACCGCGGGCGCCGCGGCGCCTGCCGCCGCCGACACCTCGGGGCTCGCCCGCCTCGCTGGCCATGTCAACGGACAGGCCCGGCCGCAGTTCGACCTCGGCCGCGCACCCGACTCGCTTGCGATGCACGGCCTTGAGATCGTGTTCGCCAAGACCGCCTCGCAGCAGCGCGCCATCGAGGCGCTGATTGCCGCGCAGCAAGACCCTAAATCGCCTCAATACCACCGGTTTCTGACGCCGGCGCAGTACGGCGCGCGCTTCGGCGCGAGCGCCTCGACGGTCGCTGCGGTCACGCGCTGGCTCGAAGGCGCAGGTTTCGGTGTCGATGCGCTGCCCGCCAATCGTTCGGAGCTGAGTTTTCACGGCACGAAGGCCCAGGTCGAGACGGCCTTTCACACCGAGATCCACCTTTTCCAGATCCAGGGACGGAGGCACTACGCCAACGTGAGCGATCCCGAGGTGCCCGCGGGGCTCGCTCCGGCGATCACCGCCATTTACGGTCTCCATGATTTCTATCCGCGCTCGACTGTGAAAGCGCGGCACCTGGGTAAGGGCCCGAGCCCGCAGATCACCTACGACGGCGGCAAGGAGAACTGGGTCGGGCCGGGCGACTTCGCCGTGATGTATAACCTCGGGCCCCTCTACAGCGCCGGCGTCAACGGTAAGGGCGTGACCATCGCGGTCGCCGGTGAGAGCGACATCGACCCCACGGTGGCCAACACGTTCTGGGCGGGCGTAGGCATTGCGACGCCGCCGACCATCAACCCCATGACGGTGCCCACAGGTAGCGGCGGCACCGATCCTGGACAGACCCTGGACGGCAACGAAGAGGAGGCCTACCTCGACATTGAAGTCGCCGGCGGGCTTGCTCCCGGAGCCACCATCGACTTCGTGGCCGATGCCAACGTCGCCGTCGCCTTCCAATACATCATCGATCAGAACCTCGGCGAGGTAGTCAACATCTCCTTCAGCGAGTGCGAAAACCAGATCACGACCGCGAGCGCCTCCGCCAACACCGCGCTCGATGATCTCTTTGCCGAGGCAGCCACTCAGGGCCAGACGGTCGTCGTCGCGAGCGACGACGCGGGAGTCGCGGGCTGCGAGTCGAATCTCTTCATGCAGGGGACCCTGGCGACTTCCGGTTTCGCCGTCAGCGGCATCGCCTCGAGCCCCCACGTGTTGGCAGTCGGCGGCACCGACTTCGATCCGACGCAAGCCCAGAGCTGGGCGACGAGCAATGCCCCCGGTACACTCGTCAACGCCCAGGGACACATCCCCGAGATGGTGTGGAACGAAACCTGCGCCAATCCGCTAGACGCGAAGTTCCTCGGATACACCACAGACGCGCTCTGTAATCTGGCCACTCTCGGCGGCAATCCCAATCCCTTCCTGCAGATCGCCGGCAGCGGCAGCGGGGTCAGCAGCTGCACCTCGATTGACAGCACCACGAGTGCCTGCTCGGGGGGCTGGCCGGTACCGAGCTGGCAGTCGGGCGTGGCCGGCGTCGCGGGTCTCAGCGGGCGCGCGGTGCCCGATGTCGTGAGCTTCGCGGGCGGGTGGGTGATCTGCTCTTACGACAATGCGACCTGCGACCCCGCGACTCAGAACGATGAAGACCTCGTCGGCGGCACATCGTCCTCGACTCCCGCCGTCGCGGCGATCGTTGCGCTCCTTGATCAGCAGATGGGCAAGCAGGGTCTGATCAACACAGAGCTCTACCAGCTCGCCGCAACCGAGTACGGCACGCCCGCCGCGCCCAAAACGAGCAGCGCATGCAGCGCGACCCTCGGGACGACGATCGGCGCCACCTGCATCTTTTACAACGTGACGGGCGGCAGCAATGCAACACCCTGCACCGTCGCCTCCTTCAGCGATGCCGGCAGCGCCCCGGCAAGCACCTGTGTGTCATCGAGCGGCCAGGCCAACGGCATCATGGAGTTGAACGGCGCGCCGCAGCACACGGCCGGCACCGGCTTCAACCTGGCGACCGGACTAGGCAGCATTAATGCGACGAACCTCGTGCTGGCCCTCTACCTGCCGGCGCCTACCGGGCTCGCCGCGACGCCGGGCGGACAATCAGTGAGCCTCAGCTGGGCGGCCGACTCGCACGCCACGAGCTTCAACCTCTACCAGGCGACGGCAACGGGTAATGAGGGCACCACCCCGGTACAGAGCGCCGTGACCGGGACGTCGGTCACGGTGTCCGGCCTTCAGTTCTCGACCAACTATTACTTCACGATCGCTGCCGTGGCGGCGATCGGAACCTCCGCGCAATCAGGCGAGGTACACACGATGACCGTGCCCGCCGCTCCGACGGGCTTGAGCGCCACGGCCGGCAACGCTGCGGCGAGCCTCACCTGGACCGCCGTGACCGGCGCGGCCAGCTACAACATCTATCAGGGAACTTCCGCGGGCGGGGAGAACGCGGTCCCGGTGCAAACCTCCCTGACCGGGACGACGGCGCCGGTCTCGAGCCTCGCGAATGGCACGACCTATTACTTCAAGGTCGCCGCGGTGGATGCGGGCGGCGCCTCGGCGCGCTCCAACGAGACCTCCGCGATGCCGGTGGCGCCTGCGGGCCACGGCGGCGGCGGCTCGCTCGGGACGCTCGAGGTGATGCTGCTAGCCGTGCTGGCGACGCTCGCGGCCGCGAGCCGTTATAGGGAGCGTACCCAGCGGGCGATGTCGGCGCGCCCCATGGCGCCCGAGCGCCGTGCGATCTCGCGGCCGCCGCGAAAGTAGATCAGCGTCGGAATGCTGCGGATGCCGAACTCGCCGCCGAGCGCGGGGTCGGCATCCGTATTGACCTTCCCGAAGCGCACCCCGGGCTCGAGCTGCGCCGCGGCCGCGGCGTACTCCGGCGCCATCATCTGGCATGGTCCGCACCAGGGCGCCCAGAAGTCCACGACCAGGGGGATCGCGTTGCGCTCGAGGTGGCGCCGGAAATTCGCGCTGCCGAGCTCGACCGGATGGGCGGTAAAGAGCGCCTGGTGGCACTGGCCGCACTTGGGGCCCTCGCCCAGACGGGGTGAGGGAATGCGGTTGACGGTCGCGCAGTGCGGGCAAACGATCTCGAGGGTATCGGCCATGAATCCCAGCGTGGGGCGTGGGCGGGGCGATTTCAATGCCGCACCGGGCACGTCGGAAGCGGGCTGCCGGAACATCCCGCGCGCCCGCGGGTCGAATCTGAGCGACCACATGGAGTTCCCGACATGAGCCGTTCGATCCAGCGTATCGCCACCTGGTGGCGTGAGTACCGCGGCACCCTCCTCTTCCTCGTCCTGATGCTCGGGTTCCGCTCGGCCTGGGCCGACTGGGTCATGGTGCCGACGGGCTCGATGAACCCGACGATCCTCGAGGGTGACCGGGTACTCATCGACAAGCACGTGTTTGGGCTGCGCATTCCCTTCACGCACCTGCACCTCACCGCCGGTGCCGATCCCGCCCGCGGCGACATCGTGGTTTTCGATTCACCCACCGACGGCACGTCGCTCGTGAAACGGGTCATCGGCGTCCCGGGCGATGTGGTATCGCTCGAGGACGAACACCTGAGCGTCAACGGACACGCGGCGCGCTATACGGCGCGCGACGCGGCGGCACTACGGGGTCTGCTGGCCGAGACGTCCCGGCAGCACCCGCTGGTGTTGCGCGAGGCGGGCTTGGGCGCCGCGCATGACATCCTGATCCTTCCCGGGCGGCCGGCGCGGCGCTCGATCCCGAGCGTGGTCGTGCCACCGGGAATGTACTTCATGATGGGCGACAACCGCGACAACAGCGCCGACTCGCGTTACTTCGGTTTCGTGCCCCGCAGCGACATCGTGGGGCGCGCCACGCGCGTGCTCGTCTCGCTCGACCCGGACCACCACCACGCGCCGCGCTCAGCGCGCTTTCTGGCGCCGCTCGGCTGAAGTGCCGCGCCGCGCGGTCTTGCGCGCCGCAACCGGCGACACTGCTGGCTGCGACTCCGCTGACATCGCCAGCAGTTGTTGAGCGGTGCGCCAGTTGCGGCCCGTCGCGTGCACGCCGAGGTAGCGCTCGACCTTGTCGTGCAGCGCCGAGTGCGGGAAGCCCTGCGGCGTGTAGAGATAGAACACCTGTTCGCGCAGCGCGAACGCGTCCCCTTCCGAGCGCAGGCGTGTGAGGGACTCAAGATCGGGCCGCGTGGGCCGCGCCGACAGAAAGAACAGATGCAGCGCCTTGTGGTCGCGCTCGGCCTGGCTGAACGGGTTGCCACGCACCGCGCCGCCGAGCTGCGCGGGCGACAGCACCAGCACCCGGGTCGTGAAGCCTGCGTGCGCGAGGATGAGGCGCACGATGCGCGCCTCGAGCGCACGCGCGCTGCCGCTCGTACTCTCGAACACCACGTTGCCGCTCTGGATGTAAGTGCGCACCGCGCGCAAACCGTCGCGCTCGAGTAGCGCAGTGAGATCCTTCATCAGGAGCTTGCGCTTGCCGACGACGTTCACTCCGCGCAGCAGCGCAATCCAGGTTTTCAACCGTGACACATGCACGCTCCCGGCTGCGAAGCCCGTCAAGGATTGAAGGACCCGGGTGCACTTAATGTTAACTCGCAGCTGACGGGCGCGGTGAATCCGCAAGACTCAAGCCCTATGTCGCACGTATTGCCCGCTGAACTGCCGATTCCGCTGCTCGAACGGCTGCGCGCCGAAGGCATCGCCACGCTCGAAGCGTGGGTAGCGCTCGGCCGTCGCCGCCGGCAGATCTTCGGTGTCACGCGCGCCGTGGTCGAGCAGCTCGATGCGCTCGCCAAGGCTGCCGCGATTCCGAAGCCCTGACGCAAAGCCGCCGGCCACCTAAGCACCGCGCGGCGCTGCAGTCGCAGTCCGCGCGCCAGGAGCACGCGTCTCCCCCGCGAATTGACGTGGTGCACCGCACTCGCTGTAGAGTATCCCCGGGGCGCGCGCCGCGCCTCCAGGGGAGAACAACATGATCGGGGAGATCCTCTCGCGTTATTGGTGGATGACGGTCCTGCGCGGACTCTTCTGGATCCTGTTCGGCGTGGTGATCCTCGCGCGCCCCGGCATCTCGCTCCTCTCCCTCACGCTCGCCCTCGGGATCGTGATCTTCGCCGACGGCATCCTCAACGTCATGAACGCGTTCGCCGGTCGCAAGGTGCACGAGGACTGGTGGGTGCTGCTCTTGGTCGGGCTCACAGGAATCGGTATCGGCGCCCTCACTTTCTATAGTCCGCAGACCACGGCCCTGGCGCTCGTTTTCTACGTCGCGATCTGGGCGATCGCCACCGGCCTCCTGCAGATCACGGCCGCCATCCGCCTGCGCCGTCAGCTCGCGGGCGAGGTATGGTGGATCCTGGCCGGCATCGCCTCGGTGATATTCGGCGTACTGCTCATCGTGCAGCCCGCCGCGGGCGCGCTCACGCTCCTGTGGCTGTTCGCCGTCTACGCGATCGCCTTCGGCGTGTTGCTGGTGCTGCTCGCGTTCCGGGTGCGCTCCGGCATCAAGCGCCTGGTGTGAGCGGCGGCTTGCGCAGCAGCCAGGCCGTGACCCACAGGAGCACGGCCTGCGCGACGAACAGCAGGAAGAATTTTCCGAGGTAGAGCCCGCCGTAGAGTCCTTCCGCGCAATAGAACACGCCGATCACCGCCGGCAGAACGGCGGACTGTGTCTTGCCGCGCCGCAGCCGCGACCAGGCCCACACCAACAGCACGCCGAAAGTGAGCATCGCGCCGCTCACCCAGAACCACACGAGCTTCAGCACTGCGACGATCTGCGGATCGACACCGTGTAACGCCGGCAGCACGAGCGCCGACCACTGTGTTACGACACGGACCGCCCGCGTGACTCGCGCACTGCTTTGGTGCGCGAGTCACCCGGCCTGCTCCCGCAACGCTCCGCCGCGGCCCCTGCAACACCCGTGACCGGGGTTTTGAGCGGGTCGAGCCCTGCCGCGAGGTTGGCACAGCGGTTGCAATCCCCCCGGGCATGACGAGCTATCACGGTTGGGTCATCCAGGCACCGCCGCCGCGCCGCCACCCGGTGGCGTTGGTGCGCGAGTCCTGCGAGCGGGACCTGCCCGCCATCGCCGACATCTACGCACATCACGTGACGAGCGGCCTCGCCTCCTTCGAGGAAGCTCCGCCAACGGTGAGCGAACTGCACACGCGCCGCGCCGCGGTACTCGACTCGCATCTGCCTTACCTGGTTGCGGAGCTCGACAGCGAAGTCGTGGGGTACGCCTACGCCAGCTTCTATCGCTCGCGCTCCGCGTACCGCTACACGATCGAGGATTCGGTCTACGTCGCCGATCGTGTGCGCGGCCGCGGCGTCGGCGGGACGCTGCTGGCTGCGCTCCTCGAGCGCTGCGAAACCGGGCCCTGGCGCCAGATGCTGGCCGTCATCGGCGACAGCGGCAACACGGCATCCATCGCGCTGCACCGCCGCTACGGGTTCGAGTTCGTCGGCACCTTCACGGCCGTCGGCTTCAAGCTCGGCCGCTGGGTCGACACGGTGCTGATGCAGCGCGTGCTCGGGAGCGGCGCCCGCGACGCGCCCTGAAACGGCCGTTAGTGCGCCGCAGCCTCGCCCTGCAGATACTTCGCGAGCCAGGCGTGCACTTCCTCGTAGAAGTGCCGGCTGTCCTCGGGCTTCAGGATCCAGTGCCAGGCGTCCGGCCACACCAGCAGGCGGCTCGGCACCTGCATGCGCTGCAACGTGCTCCAGCTCTCGAGCGTGTTACCGATCGGCACGCGGTAGTCGCGCTCGCCGATACTGAGCAGGATCGGCGTCTTCCAGTTGGCCGCGTAATTGATGGCGCTCTGCTCGCGCCAGATGGGATTGTGCTCCCACGGCGGGCCGCCGTTGGCGACCTCGCGGCCGTAGTTGAAGTCGCTCTCACCCCACTGCGTCGTGAGATCGACCTCGCCGGCGTGGCTTACGATGCAGCGGAAGCGTGTGGTCGTGGCCTCGAGCCAGTTGACCAGGTGTCCGCCGTAGCTCGCGCCGAGGGCGCACATGCGCGTGCCGTCGATGAAGGCGTAGCGCTTCAGGGCCTCATCGACCGCCTGGTTGACCTCATCACCCGGGGTCTTGAGCGGATCGAGCTTGATGGCCTGCGCGAATTTCTCGCCGAAGCTGGTCGAGCCCGTGTAGTCGACCGTAATCACCACGTAACCGGGGGCGCCGAGCAGGTGATAGTTCCAGCGCAAGCCGATCTGGTCAGTGTCGTAGCCCGCGGGTCCGCCGTGGATGAGGAGCAGCAGCGGATATTTCCTGCCGGCATCGAATGCCGGCGGCGTGATCAGCATGCTGTGGATCGTGCGGCCCTTCGCGCTGGTGAAAGTGAAGTGCTGCGGCGGCTGCCAGTCGATGGCGGCGGCCGCCGCGGTGTCGACGTGCGTCAGGTTGGTGTACTTGCCGCTCGCGGCATCGATGTTCACCGCTTCGGCGGGGCTCACGGAGCTGCCGTAGCTGCCGACGACGACCGGGACTGCGGCCTTGCGCGCGATCGCGAGCGCGGTGTAACCGCCGACCTCGTTGGCGATGACCCGCGCAGGTTTTCCGCCCGCGGCCGCGACGCGCCACAGGTTCGAGCGGCCGGACTCCGCCACCAGGAGGTAGGCGCTACGGCTATCGGCGCTGAGCGCGAAGGTATTCACCTCGCTGTCGAAGTCCCGCGTCACGAGGGTCGGTTCGCCGCCGGCCGGCCAGGCGACGCGCATCAGGCGCGCGAGGTTGTAGATCTGCGCATCCTGCCGGGCGTACTTGAAGAATAAAGAGTGGCCGTCCGGGGCGAACATCGCCTCGGCATAGCTGCCCGGCGCCGGGCTCGCGGCCGCAGGCTCCGCGCCGCCCTCCGCCGGCATGCGGTAGAGCCGATAGCCGACGTGCGCGAAGGCGGCGTTCCAGCGCTCGGTGGTGGCCGAGAAGACGATCTCCTTGCCGTCCGGGCTCCATAGCGCCGACAGCGACACGGGGTTCTCCCCCTGGGCGGCGCCGTCGAAGCCGGCGTTGCGGGCGAAGGCGGTCGGCGACAGGATGTCTTTCGCGCTCGCGCCCTCCTCCAGAGCCTGCACGAGGATCGTCGGGCGGCGGTCGTCGAGCCACTGGTTCCAGTAGCGCACCGGGAAGTGCTCGTAGGCGCGCACGTTGTACTTGCGCGCCTTACGCTCGGCCGCGATCTTCTTGTTGGCCTCGTCATCGGGCGCGTTCGGGTAGACGAGCGACTCGAAGAGGATCGCCTTGCCGTCGGGCCGCCACTGCGGGCTCCCCGCTCCGGTCGAGAGACTGGTGATCCTGCGGGCCTCGCCGCCGCCGGCGAGATCGAGGACGTAGACCTGGTCGACCTCATCGCCCTCGCGTTTGGTGGCGAACGCAATGGCGCGGCTGTCGGGCGACCAGACGACGCCCTTCTCCGGGGCGCGGGTATGGGTGAGCCGCCGCGGCGGGCTGCTGCCGTCGACCGCCGCCGCCCACAGGTCACTCACTTCCTTGTCCGGCTCGTAGGAGGGCTCGAGCACGGAGTAAACCACCCACTTACCGTCCGGGCTCACGACGGGAGCGCCGACGCGCTTCATCATCCACAGCTTCTCGTGCGTGATCGGCGTGCGCGCCGGCGGCGTCTCAGCGAGCGCCGCGAGCGGCGCGGCGAGGCAGGTGGCGGCCATGGCGAAACGGAGCGCGCGCGCAGCGCGACTGCGGCTGATCGACGGCATGAGGTCCCCTCCCGAGCGTGGGGTAGTAGGATAACACCCCATGCCGGACGCTCTGCCGCGTCGTACTTTCCTTTCGCTCACCGCGCTCGGGGCGGCCGCCCCATTTTTACCCCGCATGCTACTTGCCGCTGCGCCGGCCGCGGCGACCGGGCATGAGCCCTTCAAGGTGCGCAGCTTCCCCCTCACGGCGGTGCGGCTGCGGCCCGGGGAGGCGCTCACGGCGCTTCAGATCAACCGCGGCTATCTCATGGGGCTCGATCCCGAGCGGCTGCTGCATATGTTCCGCGTGTCCGCGGGATTGCCGAGCAGCGCCGCGCCGCTCGGCGGCTGGGAGGCGCCCGACAACGAGCTGCGGGGCCATTTCACCGGGCATTACCTCTCGGCCTGCGCGCTGCTCGGTGCGCATACCGGGGATGCGGCCGTGCGTGCCCGCGGCATCGCCGTCGCCGCCGAGCTCGGGCGATGCCAGTCGGCCATCGGCACCGGCTACCTGAGCGCCTTCCCGGTCGACCTGTTCGACCGGCTGCGCGCGGGTCAGCGCGCGTGGGCGCCGTTCTACACGCTGCACAAGATCATGGCGGGCCTGCTCGATACGGCGACGCTGAGCGGCGATCCCAACTCCCTCGACACCCTGACCCGCATGGCGGCATGGGTCGAGCGCTGGACGCAGCCGCTCGATGAGGAGGCGATGGCGCGCGTGCTCGAGCGCGAGTACGGCGGCATGAACGAGCTCCTCTACAACCTCGCGGCCGAGACCCGCGAGGCCCGCTGGAGCCGCCTCGCGCACCGCTTCGACCGGGAGCGCATCTTCACGCCGCTCGCCGCCGGGCGCGACGAGCTGCAGGGCCTGCACGTCAACACCACCATCCCGCAGATCATCGGCGCGGCGCGCGGCTACGAGGTCGCGGGCTCTGCCCCGCTGCACCACGTCGCCGCAAACTTCTGGGAGACCGTGGCCACGCGGCGCTGCTATTGCACCGGAGGTACGAGTAACGGCGAGACCTGGAATACCCCGCCTGGTGTTCTGGCCCACGAGCTCTCCGGCTATACCGAGGAGTCCTGTGTCACCTACAACATGCAGAAGCTGACGCGGCACCTGTATGCGTGGACCGCGGATGCGCGCCTCGGCGATTATTACGAACGCACCTTCTACAACGGCATCCTCGGCATGCAGCACCCGTCAGACGGCGACAAGCTCTACTACCTGCCGCTCGCGGGTGGTTACTGGAAGCTCTTCGGCACGCCGCTTCAGGATTTCTGGTGCTGCACCGGCAGCATGGCCGAGTCCTTCGCGAAGCTCGGCGACAGCATCTACTTCCACGACGACGCCGGCGTCTATGTCAATCTCTTCGTGCCCTCCGAGCTCGACTGGCAGGGGCGCGGCGTGCGCCTCACGCTCGACACGCGCTTTCCCGAAGAAGACCGGCTGCGCCTCACGGTGCACGCCGCGAAACCGACGCGCTTCACGCTGCGCGTGCGCGTGCCCTACTGGACGGACGGGCTCACCGCCGAGCTCAACGGCCAGCCGCTCGCGACCGGTGCCATCGAGAGCGGGTACCTGCGCGTCGCGCGGCGCTGGAGCGACGATGACGCGCTCGCCGTGCGGCTGCCGATGCGGCTGCACGCGGCGCCGATGCCGGACGATGCCTCCATCCAGGCTGTGATGTACGGCCCGCTGGTGCTCGGTGCCAGGCTCGGCACCGTGGGCCTCGATGCGCAGCATCTGCGCGCCCCGCCGACGCGGCCCCGCACGGTCCCGGAGTACACCGCCGAGCCGATCGCGGTCGCCCCTCTCGTGGTGCGCTCGGCCGACCCGGCCGACTGGCTCGCGCCGGTTGCAGGCAAGCCGCTCGAGTTCACCACCACGGCAGCGGGTGAGCCGCTCACGCTGGTGCCGCTCAACCGCATCTTCGATGAGCGCTACGCGGTTTACTTCAACGTCACGGTGCAGGCATGAGCTCACGAACTGTTCCGGCACGCCGCGATCCAGGCTATGCGGGCCTCACCACCGCGGTCGCGGGACTCGCCGCGGACTGGTATTTCGATCCGGCGCACTATCGGCGCGAGCTCGAGCGCATCTGGTACCGCCACTGGATCTACGCCTGCCGTACGTCCGAGCTCGCCACCCCGCGAAGCTTCCGCACACTTACCGTCGGCGATCAGTCGATCCTCCTGGTCCGGGGCGATGACGGCGTGGCGCGCGCGTTCCACAACACCTGCCGCCATCGCGGCGCCGCGCTCTGCAAGGAGTCCGAGGGGCGTTTCCCTTCCGTTGGCATCGTCTGCCCCTATCACGCCTGGCGCTACAGCCTGAAGGGCGAGTTGCTGCAGACCTCCTCCAAGGTGCACGGCGAGGGTTTCGAGTTCAGCGACTTCCCGCTCTACGGCTTACCCGTCACCGAATGGAACGGTTTCCTCTTTACCGCGCTCACCGCCGCACCTGCGCCCTTCAGCGCGAGCTTCGATCTGCCGCTCGAGCGCCTCGACGACTGGCGCCTCCAGGACCTCGTGGTCGGCCACCGCCTCACCAAGACCATGCGCTGCAACTGGAAGGTGTTCTGGGAGAACTACAACGAGTGCCTGCACTGCCCGGGCGTGCATCCGCGCCTCGCGCAGCTGGTGCCGATCTTCGGCCGCGCGCTCCTCGAGCGCCGCGACGATCCGGCCTGGCAGGATCACGCGCACGACGACGATCCGCGTTACGGCGGCGGGCTGCGCTCGGGTGCCGAATCCTGGTCCATGGACGGCAAGCCCGCCGGCGTGCCGTTCCCCGGAGTGAGTGAGGCGGACCGCAAGGCCGGGCACCTCTACATGACCTCCGTCCCCTCGGTGTTCATCGTGGCGCACGTCGACTACGTGCGCGTGGTACGGCTGCTGCCACTTGCGCCCGAGCTCACCGCGATGAGCATCGAGTTCCTGTTCCTGCCGCAGACACTCAGCGATGCGCGGCACAACATCATGAACGCGGTCGAGTTCACCGACATCGTGATGAGCGAGGATGCCGCGATCTGCGAGCTCAACCAGCAGGGCCTGCATGCATTGGCGCATGCGGCGGGTGTGTTGATGCCCGAGGAGTACGCGATCCGCCAGTTCCAGGACTGGGTCAGGGCTGAGCTGGCGCGGCCTTAAGCCTTGAGCGCCCGCGCGGCATCGCAGCTCGCCGCGGCGCTCATCGCCGCCTCTCGCGCGGCCGCGCCGGCCGCCTGCCTCGCGGCCTGCCTCGCGGTCTGCCTGGCCGCCTGCACGCGCCCTGCTCCCGAGGCGACGGCCGCGGCCGAAGAGCCGGTACTTCACATCTACAACTGGGACGACTACATCGCTCCCGGCACGGTCGCCGCCTTCGAGCGCGCCACCAGCATCAAGGTGGTCTACGACGTGTTCGACTCGAACGAGACGCTCGAGTCGAAACTCATGGTGGGCGACTCCGGCTACGATCTCGTCAGTACGAGCATGGCGTGGTACTCGCGGCAGATCCGTGCCGGCCTCTACGAGCCCCTCGACAAGAGCCAGCTCCCCAACTGGAAGAACCTCGACCCCGAGGTGCTCGCGGTGCAGGCGCAGGCCGACCCCGGCAACCGCTACGCGGCGCCGTATCTGCACGCCATGAACGGCTTCGCCTACAACCTGGACCTGGTGCGCGCGCGCCGGGCGGACGCGCCCGTCGACAGCCTCGACATGCTGTTCAAGCCCACCGTCGTCGCGCGCTTCGCCGACTGTGGAGTGAGTTTCCTCGACTCCCCGGACGACGTGCTTGAGCTGGCGCTCAAGTACCTGGGGCTGGATCCCAATACGCACCGTCCCGAGGACCTGAAGGCGGCCGAGCAGCTGGTGCTCGCGGTGCGCCCCTACATCCGCCTGTTCGACTCGAACGACTACGTTTACCAGCTCGCCTCCGGCGAGCTATGCGTGGCGATGGGCTGGTCGAGCGACTACTCGCTCGCCATGATGCGCTCGCGCGCCGCGGGCCTCGACCTGCATCTCGCCTTCACGGTGCCGCGCGAGGGCTCGAACATCACCTACAACGCCTTCCTCATTCCGACGGGTGCGCCGCACCCGCATGCAGCCCATCGCTTCATCAACTTCCTGCTCGATGCCCGCACCATCGCCGACATCACCAACTACACCCACTACGGCAACGACAACCTCGCGGCGCGGCCGCTGGTGCACCAGGAGATCCTCGACGACCCGGCGATCTATCCCCCGCCCGCGGTGCGCGCGCGGCTCTACCTGCCGGCGGAGTTCGATGTGAGCTACCAGCGGCTCAAGACCCGCACCTGGACGCGGATCAAGAACGGGCTCTAGGATGGTCCGCGTGTCAGCCGCCGCCGAAAGTCCCGAGCCCGCGCGCCGCGCGCGTCGCCTCGAAGTGGCACGCGCACTCTCTGCGGTGCTGCCGGGCGACTGCCTGCTCGCACGCGAGGAGGAGCTGCGGCCTTACGAGTGCGACGGACTCGCGGCCCACCGGCAGCAGCCGCTCCTGGTGGCGATGCCGCGCACGGAGGCCCAGGTGTGCGCGGTGGTGCGCATCTGCCGCGAGCTGGGCGTTCCGCTGGTGGCGCGCGGCGCCGGCACCGGGCTTTCGGGCGGCGCGATGCCGCACGGCGCGGGCGTACTGCTGTCGCTCGCGCGCTTCGACCGCATTCTGGACGTCGACAGCCAGGCGCGCACCGCGCGCGTGCAACCCGGGGTGCGCAACCTCGCGGTATCGGAGGCCGCCGCTCCCTTCGACCTCTACTACGCGCCCGACCCCTCCTCGCAGCTCGCCTGCACCATCGGGGGCAATGTGGCGGAGAATTCCGGCGGCGTGCATTGCCTCAAATACGGTCTCACCGTGCACAACGTGCTGGCGGTGCGCGCCTGCACCATCGAGGGCGAGCTGATCGAGCTCGGCGGCGCGGCGCTCGATTCCCCGGGACTCGATCTCCTCGCCATCACGCTCGGCTCGGAAGGCCTGCTGCTGATCGTCACCGAGGTACTGCTGAAGCTGGTCCCGAGACCTGAGCGCGCCCAGGTGGTGATGGCCTCGTTCGATGAGGTCGGCAAGGCGGGGGATGGCGTCGCAGCGCTCATCGCCGCCGGCATCATCCCCGCCGGGCTCGAGATGATGGACCGCCAGGCGACTGCGGCGGTCGAGCCGTTCGTGCGGGCGGGCTATGACCTGACCGCCGAGGCGATCCTGCTCGCCGAGTCCGACGGCACGGCCGAGGAGGTTGACGAGGAAGTGGCGGCCATCGAGTCGGTGCTGCGCGCTGCCGGCGCCACCGCACTCGCCGTGTCGCGCTCGGAGGCCGAGCGCTTGCGTTTCTGGTCGGGCAGGAAGAACGCCTTTCCCGCCGCCGGGCGGCTCTCGCCCGATTACTACTGCATGGACGGCACCATCCCGCGCCGGGCGCTCGGGGAGGTGCTGCGCGCCATCGCGCGGATGGAAGAGAAGTACGGGCTCAGGTGCATGAATGTGTTCCACGCCGGCGACGGCAATCTCCATCCGCTCATCCTCTTCGACGCCAACCAAGCGGGAGAGTGGGAGCGCGCCGACCGTTTCGGTACCGAGATCCTCGAGCTGTGCGTGAGTCTCGGCGGCACGGTCACGGGCGAGCACGGGGTCGGCGTCGAGAAGCTGAACCCGATGTGCGTGCAGTTCTCGGACGCCGAGCGCGCGGCCTTCTTCGCGGTCAAGGAGGCCTTCGACCCTTACGGGCTCCTGAATCCCGGCAAGGCGATCCCGACGCTGCCGCGTTGCGCCGAGTACGGCCGCCAGCGCGTGCACCGCGGCGCGCTGCCGCATCCCGAGCTGCCGAGATTCTGAAGCCCATGGAGCCTGCGCTCACGCAGCTGCGAACCGCCGTCATGGAAGCCCATCGCGCGCGCACCCCGCTGCGGCTGTGCGGCGCGGGCACCAAGGACTTCTACGGTGAGAGCTGCGAGGGCGCGCGGCTCGACCTCACCGGCTACCGCGGCGTGATCGAGTACGAGTCCTCCGAGCTCGTCATCACGGCGCGCTGCGGCACGCGGCTCTCGGAGATCGAGGCGTTGCTCGGGTCCAAAGGCCAGTTCCTGGCGTTCGAGCCGCCGCAACTCAGCGGCGATCCGACGCTCGGCGGCGCAATCGCCGCGGGGCTCTCGGGTCCGCGCCGTGCGCGCGCCGGGTCGGCACGCGACTTCGTGTTGGGAGCCGTGCTGCTCGCAGTCGACGGCGAGGTGCTGCGCTTCGGCGGCAAGGTGATGAAGAACGTCGCCGGGTTCGATGTCTCGCGGCTCCTGTGCGGCTCGCTCGGGATCTTAGGTCCCATCCTCGAGGTCTCACTGAAGGTGATGCCACGGCCGCGCGAAGAGCTCACCTTACGCTTCGAGCTCGCCGAGGCGCAGGCGCTCGCGGCCTTCAACCGCTGGGCCGGGCGGCCGCTGCCGATCTCAGCGAGCGCGTGGTGGGACGGGGTCGCGTGGCTGCGTCTCTCGGGGGCCCCGGCCGCAGTGCGCGCGGCGCGCGCGCAGCTCGGCGGCGAGCCCGTGGCCGCGGAGAGCGCGCGGGAGTTCTGGCAGGCGCTGCGCAGCCAGCGGCACACGCTCTTCGGTGCAGTCCCGAACCTCTGGCGACTCTCGCTCCCCTCGACGGCGGCACCGCTGCCGCTCGCAGGCGCGCGGCTCATCGAGTGGGGCGGCGCGTTGCGCTGGCACGCCTGCGATGCGGCGCCTGAGGAAGTGCGCCGACTCGCCACTGCGGCGGGCGGCACGGCGTTGCACTGGCGCGGCGGCGTCCCCGGCAGCCGCTTTCATCCGCTCGCGCCCGCCGTGCTCGGCATTCACCGCCGCCTCAAAGCGCGCTTCGATCCGCACGGCATTTTCAATCCCAATCGTCTCGTCATGGGGCTTTGAGGCGTGGAGACCCGGCTCGCGGCAACCTTCAAGGGCACGGCATCGGGCGCGGCGGCCGAGGCGATCCTGCGCGCCTGCGTGCACTGCGGGTTCTGCAATGCCACCTGTCCGACCTATCTGCTGCTTGGCGATGAGCTCGATGGGCCGCGTGGGCGCATCTACCAGATCAAGCAGGTGCTCGAGGGTGCCCCCGCCACTCCCGTCACGCAGCTGCACCTCGATCGCTGCCTCACCTGCCGCAACTGCGAGACCACCTGTCCTTCGGGAGTCGAGTACGGGCGCCTCCTCGACATCGGCCGCGCCGTCGTCGATTCCCAGGTGCAGCGCCCGTGGCCCATGCGCGCGCGGCACTGGCTGCTGCGCGAGGGGCTCTCGCGCCGGGCACTGTTCGCGGCGGCGCTGCGCCTGGGGCGCGTGCTGCGCTTCGTGCTGCCGGCGGGGCTGCGCGCCTCGCTCGCGCCGCCACGGGCCGTGGGCGCGCGACCTCAGCGCCGCCACCCGCGCAAGGTGCTGCTCCTCAACAGCTGTACCCAGGGGGCGCTCGCGCCCTCGATCGACTCAGCGACCGCGCGCGTGCTCGATGCGCTCGGCATCGAGGCTCAAATCGATGCCCGCTCGGGCTGCTGCGGAGCGATCCGCCAGCATCTCGGCGACCCCGAGGGGGCGCGCACCGCCGCCCGGCGCAATATCGACGCCTGGGGCTCGCGTCTCGCATCGGGCGAGGTCGAGGCGCTGGTGCTGAATGCCTCAGGGTGCGCTGCGCTGGTGCGGGACTACGGACAACTGCTCGCCGACGATCCCGACTACGCCGAGCGTGCGCGCCAGGTCAGCGCCGCGGCGCGTGAGCTCGGTGAGTTCCTCGCGCCCGAGCAGGCGGCGCTCGCGCGTGCCATCGGCGGAACCGCTGCCATGCGCGTCGCGCTGCACAAGCCCTGCACGCTGCAGCATGCACTCAAGTGCGCCGATCGCACCGAGACGCTGCTGCGCGCACTCGGCGCCGAGCTCGTGCCGGTCGCCGAGGCGCACCTGTGCTGCGGCTCGGCGGGAACCTACTCGATCCTGCAGGGGGAGCTGTCGCGTGCACTGCGCGAGCGCAAGCTCGGGTCGCTGCTCGCAGCCGGACCCGAGCTGATCCTGTCGGCCAACGTCGGTTGCATCGCGCACCTGGCGGCCGGGACCGGCGTGCCGGTGTGGCACTGGATCGAGTGGGTGGATCGCGCGCTCGCGGCAGCGGGCGCGGCGCCGCCGCGCCCTCAGCTCAGCGCGCGCGAGACGTAGCGCGGGTCGTGGGGGGTGCGCGCGAAGATGCGGCGCACCAGAGGCTCGAAGTACGCGAGCGGCTCTGAAGCGTAGTCGGGATCGAAGGAGCACTGGTCCCAGCTCGCGCAGAAGCGCTGCGTCGCTTCGTACCAGGGATGGTCGCGAAAGCGCTCCCGCGCGTTGCGATCGCCGCCGAGGTGGTGGACGTAGTAGTAGTTCTGGAACAGCCCGTGCTGCGCCACGATCCAGGTCACTTCGGGCCGCACGTAGGGCTTGAGGATCGAGGCCGCGAGCTCGGCATGATTGTAAGGCGCGAGCTCATCGCCAATGTCGTGGATGAGCGCCGCTACCACGAGCTCCTCGTCCGCCCCGTCGCGCGCGGCACGCGTCGCCGCCTGCAGCGAGTGCCCGAGGCGGCTCAGCGGGTAGCCCTCGAGCGAGTGGTCGAGCTTCCTGAGATTCTCGAGCACCCGGTCGGCGAGACCCACCGCGTAGGCGCGCTCGGATTCATCGAGCAGCAGGTAGTCCTCGCGCGTGCCGTCCTTCATCGCGCGGAAACTGACGAGCCGGCTCATGCGCTGCGCCGCACGTCGGCCGCGCCCGCGCGGCGGCGGCGCAGCACGCGATAGAGACTGCGCGGTCCGTCGATGTCGATATAGCAGCCCTGCAGGTGCCGCAACCCTTCAGCCGGGTCGAAGCCGGTACGCCCGTGGAGCAGGCGGCAGTTGTCGAACATGACGAGATCGCCATCCTTGAGGAGGAAGCGGATCTCGAAATCCGCCGCCCGGAGACCGTGGTCGAACAGCCGCCGCGCGCGGTAATAGGCCTCGAGCTGAGCGCGCGGGAAGAGCGGCACGAAATCCAGGCGTGGACTGAAGTGGATCGCTTTGAGCTCGCCGGTGACGTCGAGCTCGATGGGCGGGGCGCTCGCGGTGAGCTCGGTGTCCGTGTCGATGTACTTGAAGCGCACCGGCGTCGTCGCGAGGATGCGGAAGGCCTCCGGCTCGCGCGCACGGAGCGAGTGCGCCACGGCGAACCCGTCCACCAGGGTCGAGAGGCCGCCGCTCGTCTCGTTCACCAGGCAGTGCAGCAGCTGGATACCCGGCACGGGGCTGCGGTACGGGTTGTCGGTGTGCGGGTCGAGCGCGATCGCGGTGTAGGCGAGATCGTTGGCATCGGGCGTCGAGCGCACGTTGAAGAGCGCGCCGAAGTTGGTCTCGCGCGTGAAGCCAAACTGCGTGCCGACTTTGAGCACCATGCCGGGCTCGGACGGCACCCCCTCGAAAATGATGAAGCCGTAGCCGAGGAAGGCTTCGAGCCACGCCACGAGCTCGGAGTCGGTCGGATCGGTACGCCAGCGCGCGCGCGGGAAGTCCTTGAGCGAGCCGTCCCACAGGCGCATCGCCGGAGCATCATGGCTCCCCGGCGCGAGCGCGGCTTCCTCGAGGAGCTCGGCGGCGTTGAAGCTCGCCTGGTGGCCGTCGCTGAAGGTGACCTGGAACACCCCGGCGGAGGGCTGCGAGAGCGCCGTCAGCTTGAGATCCACCGCGAAATCCGACGGATCCTGCAGGCGCTGCTGGGTCCGGAGGTCGATGCTCTGCGCATCGCGGCAGCGCTCGCGCAGCCAGAGCGCATGCACGGGCTCCTGGCGGCCGTCGGCGTGCTCGAGCAGGAGCTCCCCGGGTGCGCCGATCCTGAGTTTCGACGGGCGTGGCTGCGACATGGCGCTTAAGTCTAGCGTCGGCCACGCATATCGGCCAGCATAGGGACTTAAGTCACCACCTGCCGCCGGAGCTGCGCCATGAGTCTGAGCCGCCGCGAACTCCTCACCGCCTCCGCGCTGTTACTCGCCGGCCCCGGATTCGCCCTGCGCGCCGCGGGCCGCGAGACCTCGGGCGGCGGCCCGGTCGTGCTCTGTTGGAACGAGAATCCCTACGGCCCCTCCCCCGCGGCCCGCGCGGCGGCGAGCGAGGCGATCGCCGGCAGCTGCCGCTACCCCGACGATGAGACGGGTCCGCTGATCAGGATGCTCGCGGCACGCGAGGGGGTGAGTCCGGATTGCATCGTCACCGGCACCGGGTCCGGGGAGCTGTTGCGCGCGCTCGGCTTGCTGGCCGCGCGCGACGGCGGCGAAGTGATCGCGGCCGAGCCCACCTTCCTCGAACTCCCCGATTATGCGCAGCGCAACGGCGCGAGCGTGAGATTCGTAGCTGTGGATGCCCGCAAGCGTCTCGACCTCGCGGCCATGCACGCCGCCGTTTCGGCGCGCACACGCCTCATCTATGTCTGCAACCCGAACAACCCGACCAGCACCACGGTGGCCGCGGCCGACATTCGCGCCCTGGTCGCGGCCCTTCCGGACCATGTGACCACGCTCGTCGACGAGGCGTACCTCGACTTCGTCACGGCGCCGGAGGTGACCTCGGTGGTGGACCTGGTCAACGGGAAGCAACGCGTGGTCGTCACGCGCACCTTCTCCAAGATCCACGGCATGGCTGGCATCCGCTGCGGCTACGCGATCGCCCGCGCCGACGTCGCCAAAGAGCTGAGCGGTGCGCGCATGACCACCCCGAACACCTTCGCCGTCCATGCCGCGCGCGCCAGCCTCGGCGATACCGCCTTCCTCACCGACACCCGACGCCGCATTCTCGGCAGCCGGGTGCGCATCACGACCGAGCTGGCGCGCTTGAACCTTGCCTACGCCGAGCCACAGGGCAATTTCGTGTACTTCGACACCGGCATGCCGCTCAAGCGCTTCACCGAGCTCATGCACGAGCGCAACATCCTCGTCGGCCGGCGTTTCCCGCCGTTCGAGAACTGGTGCCGCATCACCATCGGTACCGAGAGCGAAGTGGAGGCGTTCCTGACGGCACTGCCGGCGGTGACCGGCCACGCCTGAGAGCTAAGCTAAGCGACGATCAGGCTCATGCAGGTGAGCGCGGCTTCCGCTTTCTGCAGCTCACTCACATCGAGCTCCCGGATCACCGCTCCCGCGCGGCGCAGCCGCTCCCCGGTGCGCGGGAATGCCGCACTTAGCAGCGTCACGCCGCCGACGCTCAGCGAGTTGGCGGCGAACGCCTCGCTCGGGTCCACCTCGATAACGGTGCGCGCGTCGAAGACCTGCGGGTCGACCCACGCGGGGTTGGTGAGAAGCGTGTCGGGCGCGATGAACGTGACCGCGCTCTTCAAGTGCAGGCAGTCGCGCATGGCGACCGCCGCTACCCGATAGCCGAAGGGCGCGAGCGCGCTCTCGAGCTGCCGGATCCCTGCCGCGTTGCTGCGCGCCGAGGCGCCGACGTAGACACTCTTGCCGATGACGACGATGTCGCCCCCCTCGAGAGTGCCCGGGGCATGGATGCGCTCGAGCGGCCGGTGGGCGGCGAGGCTCGCCGCAACGCTCGCAGTCTCGGAGCGGCGCGACTCGACCCCGGGCCGGGTGATCACCGCGACCTCGGGTAAGACGAGCGCGGTGTCCTCCACGAACACGCCGTCGGCGTTCTGCGGCAGCGGCTCGAGCCACTCAACCTCCAGCCCTAAGGCGCCGAGCGCGGCGACGTAGCCGGCGTGCTGGGCGCGGGCGCGCTCGGCGTCCACCGCCACGCGCTCGAGGAAACTCAGCTCGCAGTGCGCGAGGCGCGGGCTCACTTCACGGACCAGGGCGATCATGGCGGCGCGAGCATAGCCGAAGCGCGCGGCGGCCTCACTTTGGCACTTCCCGGCCCGCGAGGCGCAGGCAGTCGAGCAGCGCCGCGGCGGCCGGCGGGAGCTTGCCCGGCGCGCGCAGGATCGCGCCCACCGGCGTCTCGATGGATTTGAGCTTCACCGGCAGGATCGCCAGCAACCCCAGCTCGACGTCATCGAGCGCCACGTGGTAGGGCATCACGCCGATGCAGTCCGACTTGCGCAGCAGCGCGCGGTTGGTGAGGATCGACACCGACTCGATCACGTTGCGAGGGAGCGGTGCGCCCGCCTCGACGAAGGCGCGCTCGATCTGGCGGCGGAGCGCCGTCTCCGGCAATGGCAGCAGCCAGGGCTCGTTGGTGAGCTCGCGCAGCGTGAGCCGCCGCTTGCGCGCGAGCGGGTGACCGCGCCGCGCGACCACACAGATCGGCTCGGCATAGAACTCCTCGTAGACGAGGGCGCGGCTGCGGCCCTCGTCCGGCAGCCGTCCGAGCACCATGTCGAGATCGCCGACCAGGAGCGAGGGCATGAGGATGTCGTAGGTGCCGACCACGACGCTGATGGCGACCGCCGGGCGTTGCTTCTTCAGCATGGCGATGGCATCCGGCAGGATGCTGGCGGAGGCGGCGAGCAGCGTCCCGACCGTCACCTTGCCGCTGTAGCCGGCGCGCAGGCTCTCGAGCTCCTCGGCCGCGTGGCGCAGCTGCGCCAGCACGATCTTGGCGTGGCGCGCGAAGATCTCCCCGTAGGCAGTGGGCTCGAGCCCGCGGTTGCTGCGCTCGAAGAGCCTGACGCCGAGCGTCGACTCGACGTCGCGCAGCGCCTTGGTGACGGTCGGCTGGGTGAGACTCAGGCGCCGCGCGGCCTTGAGGATGCTGCCGCAGTCATGGAGCTCGGCGATGAGCTCGACGTGGCGCAGGCGAAACTTGCGCGTGATCCAGCGTTCGAGCCGTGCCGAGGTCATGGCCGCCGATCATAGCGGTTCGGCGGCGGCGCGCTACGCGCTAGACACTCACCGGCGCGCCGCTCCTGCCGCGGGCCGGCTCGCCGGTCTCGAGGCCGAAGAAGGCAGCGGCATTGCCGTGCAGGAGTTTCGCGCGGGTCGCCGGTGCGAGCGCGGGGTGCGAGCGCACCAGACTCCCGACCTGCTGCTCACCGAGCGGATAGGGATAGTCGGAACCGAGCATCACACGCTCCTCGCCCATGACGCGCACCAGGAAATCCAGCGCCTCGTGGCTGAATACCGCGCCATCGACCGAGAAGCGGTCGAGGTAGGACGAAGGCGGGCGGGGGCAGTCCTCGCGCACGATGTCGCGGTTGCGCCAGGCGTTGTCGACGCGTCCGAGGAGGTAGGGGAAGCTGCCGCCGCCGTGCGCGAAGCACAGCTTGAGCGAGCGCGGCAGATGCTCGAAGGCGCCTGAGAGGATCAGCCACAGGATCGACAGCTGCGTCTCGGCCGGCATGGAGACCAGCCACGGCAGCTGGTACTTCGACATGCGCTCCTGCGCCATCATGTCCCAGGGGTGCACGAACACGGCCGCGCCCTCTTCGGCGCAGTGCCTGAGGAAGGTCAATATCCCTGCGTCGTTCAGCTCGCGCGCGCCGACGTGGTTACCGATGTGCACGCCGATGTGGCCGTCGTCCATGGCGCGCGAGAGCTCGCGGCAGGCGAGCTCGGTATCCTGCAAAGGCACCTGGCACAGCGACTTGAGGCGCCGCGGCGCGTGCGCACAGATCTCGAGCGCCGCATCGTTGAAAATGCGCGCGCACTCGAGGGCCTGCGCCGCCGGGCGCTGGTAGGCAAAGAGCAGCGGGGTGGCGCACATGATCTGCACCTCGACGCCGTCGCGCTCCATGTCCTCGAGGCGCAGCCGCGCGTCCCAGCACGCCGGGCTTACCGGGCGGAACTCGCGCTCCCCCACCATGAGCATCGCCTGTCCGCCCGGACCGTGGCGCATCCACGGCCAGTCGGGGGTGCCGAAGCGCGCCGCAAGATCCGGCCAGCTGCGCGGCAGAAAGTGCGTATGGATGTCGATGGTCACGGCTCGATACCTCTCTCGGGCTGTGTCAGCCGCCCGCGCGCGCTCGCCAGGCGACTGCCTTGATCTCGATCAGCAGGTGCGGATGCGGCAGCTCGGCTACCGCCACGGTAGTGCGCGCCGGCCCCTGGTAGCCGAAGAACTCGCCGTACACCTCGTTGTAGCCCTTGAAGTCGTCCATGCTGACGAGGAAGGTGCTCACCTCGACCACGTCGGCGAGGCTCGCGCCGGCGGCGACCAGGATGTCGCGGATATTCCCGATGACGGCGCGCGTCTGCACGCGGATGTCAAGCAGCACGGCCCCGCCCGCGCCCATCTCGGCGCCGGCGATCGAGTCGTCGGCACGGCGGGCGCTGGTGCCGGAGACGAAAATGTAATCCCCGGCACGGCGGAAGTGTGGGAAGGTGCCGCGCGGGTGCGCCTTGCCGGCGATGACGCCGCTGTCGCTCACAGCTTCACGCAGATGTTCATGGGCTCGGAGAAGAAGGCGAGCGAATGCATGCCGCCCTCGCGCCCGATGCCGGAGAGCTTCACGCCGCCGAACGGCGTGCGCAGGTCGCGCAGGAACCAGTCGTTGATCCAGGCGATGCCGACCTCCATCTGCCGCGCCACGCGGTGCGCGCGCTGCAGGTTGGTGGTCCAGAGGGCCGCGGCGAGCCCGTAGCGCGTGTCGTTCGCGAGCTGTACCGCCTGCTCCTCGGAGTCGAAGGGTGCGATGTGGCAGATGGGGCCGAAAATCTCCTCACGCACGCAGCGCGCAGACTCGGGGAGGCCGCGCACCACGGTCGGCTCGATGAAGGCGCCACCGTCGCGCGCGTCGCCGAAGTGCGGCACGCCCCCGCCCGTGACGATCTCCCCGCCCTCCTCGCGCGCCAGGCGGTAGTAGGAGAGCACCTTCTCCCGGTGCGCCCGCGAGATGAGGGGGCCCAAATCCGCGCCCTCGAACGGCCCGCCGATCTTGAGCCGGGCGGCGCGCGCGGCGAGCGCCTCGACGAAGCGCTCGAAGATCGGCCGCTCGACGTACACGCGCTCGGAGCACAGACACACCTGGCCGCAGTTGGCGAACACCGAGCGCACGGTGCCGGCGAGCGCCGCCTCGAAGTCCGCATCCGCGAACACCAGTGCCGCATTCTTGCCGCCGAGCTCGAAGGACAGCGCCTTCACGGTGGGCGCGGCGCTTTTCATGATGGCCGAGCCGGTCGCGGACTCACCCGTGAAGGCAACCGCGGCGACGTCGGGGTGGCTGACGAGCGCTTCGCCGGCGGAGCCGGGACCGAAGCCGTGAACCAGATTGAAGACGCCCGGCGGGATGCCGCACTCCTGCATCACCTGCGCGAGCAGCTGCGCCGAGGACGGGGTCTCCTCGGACGGCTTGGCGATGACAGTGTTGCCGCAGATCAGCGCCGGGGCCACCTTCCAGGTCAGGAGCAGAAACGGCAGGTTCCAGGGGGCGATCACCGCCACCACGCCGAGGGGCTTGTGCACCGTGTAGTTGAGCGCACCACGGCCGTCGGGCGTACCCATCTCGTAGCACTCGGATGCGCGCGCCAGCGCGAGATCCGCATAGGCGCGGAAGTTGGCGGCGCCGCGCGGGATGTCGAGCGTGCTCGCCTGGGCGTAGGTCTTGCCGGTGTCGGCGATCTCGGCGGCGATGAACTCATCGAAGCGCTGCTCGATGCGATCCGCCACCTTGCGCAGCAGCGCCGCCCGCTCAGGGGTGGTGAGACGCGCCCACGGCCCCTTGAGCGCCGCGCGCGCCGCGGCGACCGCGCGCTCGACGAGCGCCGCGTCGGCCTCGGACACGCTCGCGATCACGCGGCCGTCGACCGGACTCGTATTGGGGAAGCTGCGTGCGCTCGGGACGAACTCACCGCCGATGAAACAGGGTAGCTGCTGACCCAGAAAGGGGTACTGCTCCGCGGGGGTGGGACTGCGCATCTGGCGCGGATACTAGTGAAATCCCGCACCTAAGGAATAATCGTTTTTTTACCCTCTGGTATGCAATTCTTCTATAGCGTCAGCGGGCTCACTTGCCGAACAGCGCCTGGCGCCGCGCGAGGCTCGCCGCGCTCACACCTCGGCGCTCTTATAGTACTGGGGCACCGCGCGCGCGCCTGCCGGGATCACCACCCAGGGCTGCTTGGACTCGGTGAAGATGTGGATATCCGGCGGGCAGGCGTCGGGATCATCGAGCGTCCCGACGCGCACGAAGCGCAGCGCCTCCCCCGCGCCCGCGTAGTTGCTCCACAGGGCGATGCGGCACACCGGGCAGCGCCAGATCTTCTGGCCCTTGCCGCTTGCACTCGGAGTCATCACCGCCTCGGGCATGCCTTCGAGCAACACCACGCGCTCCGCCTCGATCAGGGCATTGAGGGCGAACGCCGCGCCGCTCTCGCGCTGGCACCAGCGACAGTGGCAGCAGTGCACGATCAGAGGCGTGCCGTGCAGCGCATAGCGCACGGCGCGGCAGTCGCAGCCGCCCGTCGCCACGCGCTCTGCGTCGCCGGTCATGATCCCTTGAGGCAGGTCTTCATGAAGGACTTACGGTCATCGCCCTTCAAGCCCTTGGAGGTCGCGTCCGCGTTGCAGCTCTTCATCTTCTCCTGCTGACTGTTGGCGGGCTTGGCCGCCGTCGCCGTGCTCGCCGGCGCGGCCGGTGCCGCCTGGGCAAACGCCACGGAACCCGCGAGCAGCGCCAGCGCCGCACCCGCAATGACCGCACAGGTAATCCGTTTCATGTTCACTACTCCATGTCAGGGTACGGCCCCTTGCCGCCATCGGCGATGAAGCGGTCGATGCGCGCCGTCAGCACCGGCAGCGGCACCGAGCCGAGCTCCAGCACCGCATCGTGGAAGGCGCGCAGGTTGAAGCGCTCGCCGAGCGCCTTCTCGGCGCGCGCGCGCCCCTCGAGGATGGTGCGCTCGCCGAGATAGTAGGACAGCGCCTGCGCCGGCCAGGCGATGTAACGGTCGACCTCGGTGCCAATCTCGCGCTCCGGCAAAGCCGTGTACTCGCGCATGTAGGCGAGCGCCTGCTCGCGCGTCCAGCCCTGCGCATGCACGCCGGTATCGACCACGAGGCGCGCGGCGCGCCAGATCTGATAGCCGAGCATGCCGAAGCGATCGTAGGGCGTCTCGTACATGCCCATCTCGTCTCCGAGCCGCTCGCAGTAGAGCGCCCAGCCTTCCCCGTAGGCGGAGATATACGCGAGGCGCCGGAAGTCGGGCTGCCCCTTGTGCTCCATGGCGATGGGGATCTGGAACGCGTGACCCGGCGCCGACTCGTGCAGCGTGAGCGCCGCGAGGTTGTAGAGCGGCCGGCTCGGCAGGTCGTAGGTATTGAGGAGATAGACGCCCGGACCGCCGCGGCCCGCCGTGTAGAAGGGCGCCAGATCGTCCGGCACCGGCTTGATGGCGAAGCGCGCCCGCGGCAGGTAGCCGAAGTAGGTCGCCGCCTTGCCGTCGAACACTTTGGCGATCCAGGCCGCGTGCATCAGCAGGTCCTGCGGTGTCTTCGCGTAGAAGCGCGGGTCGGTGCGCAGGAACTTGAGGAACGCCGGGAAGTCGCCCGCGAAGCCCGTGGCGTGCATCTGCTCGAGCATGGCGGCGTGCAGCCGCGCCACCTCGGATTCGCCGAGCTTGTGAATGTCGGCCGGATCCATGTCGAGCGTCGTGAACTCGCGGATCTTGGCGCGGTAGTAGGCCTCACCGTCGGGGAGCGATTCGGCCGCGAGCGTGGTGCGCGTGCCCGGCAGGTACTCATCCCTCATGAAGGCGAGGAGCTTCACGTACGCCGGTTGCACCGTATCCCGAATGGTGGCGAGGGCTTCGGCCCGCAAGGCCGCCTGCTTGTCCGGCGCAACCCCCGGCATTTCCTTGAACGGCGTATAGAAGAGGCTCGCCTCCGGGGTGGCGTTGGTCACCGCGGTGATGGAGGCATCGCGCCCCTCGAGGGTCACCCGCGGCGGCGTGAAGCCGCGCTTCAGCCCCGCGCGCATCTCCGCCATCTGCTCATCGAAATAGCGCGGGATGTCCCGCATCTGCGCGATCCAGTGCTGGTAGTCGATGAGCGTGCGGAACGGGCGGCGCGCCGTGTAGCCAAGATCGGTCCAGAAGGTGGAGTCGGAGTTGGCCGGCATCTCGAAATCGCGGAAACGCTGACCGTCGATCAGCACCTGAAGCTGCGCGCGGTAGATGTCGTAGTTCACCTGCGCCTCGGCCGAGAGGCTCGCGCGATCGAGCGCCTTCACCTTGGCTAACGTCTCCTCCCAGTAGGCGCGGCGCTGCTCCTGCGAAGCGGGATCGACTTTCGGCAGGCGATCGGCCACCGGCGCGGTGCTGTCCTCCTCCGCCGCCAGCTGCTCCCGGCGCCAGCTCCACTCGGCCTCGTAGACGGCACGAAAGCGCGCATCCGCCGCCTGCTGGCGCGACTCGTGCGAGCAGCCCCCGAGCGCTGCGGCGGCGAGCATGGGCAGCAGCACCCTGGGGAGGCGAGGACGAAGATCGCGCATCGGTGTTCCTTCCGCAGGTCCGCCAAAAGGGCGACAGCATACTGCAACCGTTGCGCCGCGCCCGCGCCGCGCGGTACAAGGAAGTACCCTATGTGGAAGCCGATCGTCGCCGTCAGCGCCGGATCGAGCCTCGGCGCGCTGCTGCGCTGGTGGCTCGGGGCGCGCCTCAACGCCCACTTCCCGCCGATCCCCCCGGGCACGCTCGCCGCCAACCTGATCGGCGGCTATGTGGTGGGCGTCGCGATCGCGTTCTTCGCCAGCTACTCGGCGCTCGCGCCCGAGTGGCGGCTGTTCGTCATCACCGGCTTCTGCGGCGGGCTCACCACGTTCTCGACCTTCTCCGCCGAGGTCGTGACGCTGCTACAACAGGGCCGGGGCAGCTGGGCGCTCGCCGCCATGGCGACGCATCTCGCCGGCTCGCTCCTCATGACGCTGGCCGGAATCGGCACGGTCGTCTGGATGCGTGGCTGACATGCAAGGCTCGTTCCTGCGCTTCTACGTGCACGAAGGTCAACGCTACCGCGACCGGCTGGTGTGGGAGTGGCTGCTCGAGGAAGCCAACCGCTTCGGTGTGCGCGGCGGCTCGGCGTTTCGCGCCATGGCGGGCTTCGGCCGCCACCACGTGCTGCACGAGAGTCATTTCTTCGAGCTCGCCGGTACGCTCACCGTGGAAGTGGAGTTCCTGGTCACCGACGAGGAGGTAGAGAAGCTGCTGGCGCACTTCAAGGAGCACCCGGTGCGGCTCTTCTACGCGCAGATTCCCGCGACCTTCGGGATCCTGAACCCCGACCGCGCCGACTGAGCCCTTACTTGCGCTCGATGGTGTGCAGCGGCACGGTCGTCGACGCCGGGCGCACCGGGCGGTCGGGCTCAGGCGCGGCGAGTGGCGCCGCTTCGCGCAGGGATGCCAGACAGCGGGCCGCGAGCTCCTGGTACTCGCGCGTGCCGGTCGCCTTCCAGGCGAGCTCCTCGGCCTTGAGCTCACGCACCACGCGCGCCGGCACGCCGGTGACGAGGGTGCGCGGCGGCACGACGAAGCCCGCACGTACGAAGCTGGAGGCGCCGACGAAGGCCTCCTCCCCTACGACCACGCCGTCCATGACGACCGCGTGGATGCCGATGAGCGCCCCACGGCGCACGCTGCAGCCGTGCAGCACCGCGCCGTGACCAACGTGGCTCTCCTCCTCGAGCCGCACGTCCTGGCCCGGGAAGCTGTGCAGCACGCAGTTGTCCTGCACGTTGGAGCCGGCGCCGAGGAGGATGCGCCCGAAATCCCCGCGGAGTGAGGCCCCCGGCGCCACGTAACAGTTAGGTCCCACGAGCACATCGCCGATCAGTACGGCGAGCGGATGCACGAAGGCGCGCGGGTCGACGACGGGAGTAAAGCCCTCGAAGGCGTAGACCGCCATCTTTAAGCGCGTCCGAGGAGCGCCGCCACCCGCGTGCGGAACTCCGCGGACTTCAGGCGCGCGGAGAACTCGGCGACCTCGGCGTCGATGCGTGCGAGGAGCTCGGCGGGGTCGCCGCGCAGCAGCCGCTTCGTGGCGCGCAGCGCCCCGGCGGGTTGCAGCGCGAGGCGCCGCGCGAGCGCGCGCGCCTCATCGAGGAGGCTCGCCTCCTCGACCACGCGGTTGACGAGGCCTAAGCGCTCGGCGCCCGCGGCGTCGAGCGGCGAACCTAGGAGCAGCAGCTCCGCGGCGCGCTGCATTCCGGCGAGGCGCGGCACGAGCAGCGAGCTCCCGGCCTCGGGGACCAGCCCCAGGGCGACGAATGGCATGGTGAGGATCGTGCCCCGCGCCGCCACCACGAGGTCGCAGTGCAGCAGCATCGTGACCCCGATGCCGACCGTCTGGCCGTGCACCGCGGCGACGAGGGGCTTCTCGAACGTGGCGAGGCGATGCAGCACCTCGATGACCGGATGCGTCCCGGTGAACTCAGGACCGCTCAGGAAGTCGTTCAGGTCGTTGCCGGCGGTGAAGCTCGCCCCGGCTCCCGAGAGGAGCACGGCGTTCACCGCGCTGTCGGCGAGCGCCGCCTCGAGCTGCGCGGCGAGCGCACGGTACATCGCAAAGGTGATGGCGTTGCGCTTCTCGGGCCGGTTGAAGCGCAGCTCGAGGACGCCGTCGGCGCAGGAGCTGAGGAGGTGCTCGCTCATGGGTGGCCGCGGAAATCCACCTCACCGTCGGCCGCGAGCCACACGAGCGCCGCCCAGGCAGCGACGTTCTGGTCGAGCTGCTCGCGATCGACCTTGTCGAGGGTGTCGTTGGCCGTGTGGTGGATGTCGAAGTACTGCGAGCCGTCCTGCCGCAGCGCAAACGGCGGCACCCCGGCCTCGACCGTCGGGCCGACGTCGGTACCGGAGTGGCGCGCGGGCTCCTCCGCCGGGAGCACCCCGATCGGCCCGAGCACCCGCATCGCGGTCGTCGCGAAGTCGCTCTTGACCACCGCCGCCGGCAGCGCGAGGGAATACACCCGGTCGGTACCGAAGTCGCTCTCGCCCGCGAGCACGTGGCGCGCGAGGTCCGCCTTGTGGTTGTCCGCGTAGGAGTGGCCGCCGAAAGCACCGAAGGGCGCGACCGGCTGCGCCACTTCCTCCGAACCGAAGAGCACCACCCGCACCGTGCGCCTGGGAGCGTGATGTGGCAGATCGAGGATGAGCTTGGCCGCGGCGGTGATGATCGCGGTGCCGGCGCCGTCATCGATCGCACCGGTCCCCTGGTCCCAGCTGTCGAGGTGCGCGCCGAGCAGCACCACCTCTTCGGGGTGCACGCGCCCCGGGATGTCCGCGATCACGTTCTGCGAGTGGGCGTCGTGCACGGTGGAGGCGCTCGAGTAGAGCCGGATACGCACCTTGCCGCCGAGCGCCGCGAGGCGCTCGAGCTGGTCCGCATCCGGGGCGGCGAGCGCGAACGCCGGCACGGGCACTTTGCCGTCGACGTACGCCGTGGTGCCGGTGTGGGGGAGGCGGTTGCTGTCGGTGCCCACCGAGCGCAGCACGAACGCGATCGCGCCGCGCCTGGCGGCCTCCGCGGGCCCGTCGCTCCGTGCCTCGACCGCCACTCCATAGCCCGCGCCGTCCTGGGCGCGCACCATGTGTGCGGCCACGAAGGCGATTTTTCCGGTGAGGGCGTTGGCCGGCGCGGCCTTCAGGTCCGCGAAGGTCGGGAAGATCACCACGTCCCCCTCGAGCCCCGTGGGGGGCGTCGGCGGCGACTCACCGAGCGCGGCCACCACGAGCGGCTGGCTCGTGGGCGTGACGATCTGCGCCGACTCGACACCCCGCACCCAGGCGGTGAGCGGAAAGCTCTCGAGGTGCACGTTGGAGAAGCCCAACGCCTTCAGGCGCTCCACCGCCCAGTCGGCGGCCTGGCGCTCGTTGTCCCCGCCCGCCGGGCGTGGGCCGAAGCGCGTGGTGAGCTCGCTCACCCAGTCCCAGGCGAGGTTCTCCCCGGCGAGCGCCGCATCGCGCAGCTGCGCGGCGATCTGCTCATCGGTCGGTTCGCTCGGCTGGGGCGCAGGCCGCGCGGCCGCACTGGGGAGCGGTGCGAAGGAGAGGAGCGCCAGGAGCGACGCCGCTACGGCCGCGCCGCGCAGCGTGCGCTGCCGAGGGGAAAAGAGGTTGAACACGGGGAGCCCCGTCAAGGCTTTTAGGAGACCGACATTCTAACGGTGCGGCGGGGGCGCGCGCACCCTGCCGACTACTTCGGCAGCTGCGCGATCGGCGCCGGCCGGGCCAGGTAGAAGCCCTGTGCGTAGTCGACGCCGATGCGTTTCAGCTCATCGAGCACCGCCTGCGTCTCGACGCATTCGGCCACGGTGGCGATGCCGAGCGCGTGCCCTACTTTGCCGATCGCCTCGACCATGCTGCGGTTGACCGGATCCTGGGCGACGTGGCTGATGAACTGGCCGTCGATCTTGAGGTAATCGACCGGGAGCGACTTCAGATACACGAACGAGGAGACGCCGGTGCCGAAGTCATCGAGCGAGAACTTGCAGCCGCGCGACTTGAGCTCGCTCATGAGATAGCGGGCGTTGGAGAGACTGGTGACGGCCGCGGTCTCGGTGATCTCGAAGCACAGCGCGTTCGCAATCGCCGGCTCCGTCACGCTCTGCAGCACGAAATCGACGAACGACTGCTCATTGAGCGAGGTGCCCGAGAGGTTGACGGCGAGCAACGGCAACCGCTGGCCGCGCCGGGCGCGTTCCTTGAGCACCTCGAGCGCGTGGTTGACGACCCAGCGGTCGATCACCGGCATGACGTTGTAGCGCTCGGCCGCCGGAATGAACTCCGACGGCGGCACGAGCTCGCCGTTGTCGTCGCGCAGCCGCACGGTGAGCTCATGAAAGTCGATGCCGCTGTCGGCGCCGAGCGGCACGATCGGCTGGAAGAAGATCTCGAAGCGGTTGTCCTCGGCGGCGCGCGTGACGCGCGACACCCACTGCATCTCGCGGTGGCGGTTGGAGACGCCGTCCGCCTCGTAGACGTGGATGCGGTTGCGGCCCGCGTCCTTGGCGGCGTAGCAGGCGATGTCAGCCGCGCTCATGACGCTGGTGACGTTCTCGGTCTCGGCGCGGATCTGCACGATGCCGATGCTGGCACCGACCGAGAGGGTGCTGCTGCCCCAGACGAAGCGGAAATCGCGGATCGCCTGGCGGATACCCTCGGCAATACGGGTCGCCTGCTCGACGGTGCAGCCCTCGAGCAGCACGCCGAACTCGTCCCCGCCGAGGCGTGCGATGGTGTCGGTGGCGCGCACGCGCGTCTGCAGCAGCCCGGTCAGGTCGCGCAGCAGCCGGTCGCCCGCCTGGTGGCCGCAGGTGTCGTTCACCACCTTGAACTGGTCGAGGTCGATGTAGAGCAGCGCGTAGGCGCCCTCGCCGCGCTGCGCCGACAACAGGGCGGCGTGCAGCTTGTTGTCGAACTCGCGGCGGTTGATGAGCCCGGTGAGCGCATCGTGGCTCGCCTGGTAGGCGAGCGCGCGCTTCAATCTGCGCTCCCTGGTGACGTCGTGGAACACCACCACGGCGCCGATCACCCGTCCGGCGCGGTCCGAGATCGGCGCAGCGGATTCCTGGATCGCCACCTCGTTGCCGGCGCGCGTGATGAGCACCGTGTGATCGGTCGCGGCGCCGCTCGCGCCACGCCCGAGCACCCCGGCAAGGGGGTTCGGTATCGGCTCGCGGGTGAGCTCGTTGACGAGCTTGAGTACCGCGCCGAGCGGCTGGCCGCGCGCCTCCGCGAGGCTCCAGGCGGTCAGGTTCTCGGCGACCGGGTTGAGATATTCGATGCGTCCTTCCGCGTCGGTGGCGATCACGGCGTCGCCGATCGACTGCAGCGTCACCTGGGCGCGCTCCTTCTCGGCGAGCACCGCCTGCTCGGCGCGCTTGCGCGCCGTGATGT
>Ga0210394_10001761_pt1 | contig 32708 bp, 33 predicted proteins | sample IncBWC12MmetaG_FD_160121 | JGI IMG/M metagenome (GOLD analysis project Ga0210394, IMG submission 160121) | Forest soil microbial communities from Barre Woods Harvard Forest LTER site, Petersham, Massachusetts, United States - Inc-BW-C-12-M | ecosystem: Environmental > Terrestrial > Soil >... | reverse complement strand
CTGCCTTCGTATGGCCTGGCGAATCTGCGTGTGGGAATCAGGTCTGACAATTGGAACGTCAGTCTGTTTGTGAACAATCTGTTCAACAAGGAGACCCTGCTCGACACGCAGCCGCAGATCAATCTTCAGAGTGCGGCCTTTACTCGCTATATCGTCAATCAGCCGATCACCTACGGTCTGGACGTGAGTTACAGCCTCGGGCGCTGAAGGTCGCCATAACGTGCTTTGGACGCAGGAAGGGCAATTGCCCTTCCTGCGGGGATCGGCGGCTTTCACCGCATATAGACAAGGTCCGCGCCGCTTGTCAGACGTATCGCGGCGCGGCTCAGAGGATGTAGCGACTCAGGTCCTCGTCCTTGACGAGCGCCCCTAAGTGATCGTCGACGTACTTCGCGTCGACGGTGACGGCGCTGGCGCCGTTCGCGCCGGCGACCTCCGTGCCCTCCTGCGCCGCGGCCTCGTAGGAGACGGTCTCAAGGAGGCGCTCCATCACCGTGTGCAGGCGCCGCGCGCCGATGTTCTCGGTGCGCTCGTTCACCTCGAAGGCGATCTCGGCGATGCGCCGCACGCCGCTCGCGGCGAACTCGACCGCCATCCCCTCGGTCGCCATCAGCGCCTGGTACTGCGCGGTGAGGGATGCATCGGGCTCGGTGAGGATGCGCACGAAGTCGCCCACTTTCAGCGAGTCGAGCTCGACGCGGATCGGCAACCGCCCCTGGAGCTCCGGAATCAGATCCGAGGGCTTCGACAGGCTGAAGGCGCCCGAGGCGATGAACAGCACATGATCGGTCTTCACCGGCCCGTACTTGGTCGCGACGGTGGAGCCCTCGACGAGCGGCAGGAGATCGCGCTGCACGCCCTCGCGCGACACGTCGGCGCCGAGCGTCTCCTGGCGGCGCGTCACCTTGTCGATCTCGTCGATGAACACGATGCCGTTCTGCTCGGCGTTGGCGAGCGCCTGGATCTTGAGCTCGTCCTCGTTGATGAGCTTGCCGGCCTCCTCGTCGATCAGCAGCTTGAGCGCTTCGCGCACCTTCACCTTGCGGGTGCGGGTACGGTTGCCGCCTAAGTTCTGGAACATCGACTGCAGCTGCTGCTGCATCTCCTCCATCCCCGGGGGCGCCATGATCTCCACGCCCATCGGCAGTGAGCGCAGCTCCACCTCGATCTCGCGCTCGTCGAGCTCGTGCTCGCGCAGCAGCTTGCGGAATTTCTGCCGCGTCTCCGAATCGCGCGCCACGGCCGGCTCGTCGGTGGAGAAACCCATCATGCGCGGCTTCGGCAGCAGCGCATCCAGCACCCGCTCCTCGGCGGCATCGAGCGCGCGCTCGCGCACCTTGGCCATCTCCTGCTCGCGGGTGATCTTCACCGCGACGTCGGCCAGCTCCTTGACGATCGAGTCGACGTCGCGGCCGACGTATCCGACCTCGGTGAACTTGGTGGCCTCCACCTTGACGAACGGCGCGTTGGCGAGCTTGGCGAGGCGGCGGGCGATCTCGGTCTTGCCGACCCCGGTCGGGCCGATCATGAGGATGTTCTTGGGCGTGATCTCCTGGCGCAGCGGCTCCTTGACCTGCATGCGGCGCCAGCGGTTGCGCAGCGCGATCGCCACGGCGCGCTTGGCGGCGTCCTGGCCGATGATGTGCTTGTCGAGCTCCTGCACGATCTGGCGGGGCGTCAGTGCGGACGGCATGGCTTTACCTCGCCTCCCGGCCCGGCGCACCGTGCAGCTCCTCGATGGCGAGGCTGCGGTTGGTGTAGATGCAGATGTCGGCGGCGATGTTGAGGGAACGCTCGACGATCGCGCGCGCCGCGAGATCCGAGCCCTCGAGCAGCGCCCGTGCCGCGGCGAGCGCGTACTGGCCGCCCGAGCCGATGGCGGCGACGTCGTGATCGGGCTCGATCACGTCGCCGTTCCCCGAGATGATGAACAGCTTGTCGGGATCGCCGACCAGCAGCAGCGCCTCGAGGCGCCGCAGGTAGCGGTCGGAGCGCCAGTCCTTGGCGAGCTCGATCGCGGCGCGGGTGAGATTGCCGTACTTCTCCAGCTTGCCCTCGAAGCGCTCGAAGAGCGTGAAGGCATCCGCCGTGCCGCCGGCGAAGCCGGCCAGTACCTTGTCGCCGAAGAGCCGGCGAACCTTGCGCGCGTTGCCCTTCATGACGGTGCTGCCGAGAGTCACCTGGCCGTCGCCGCCGAGTGCCACGGCGCCGTTGCGCCGTACGCCGAGGATGGTGGTGCCGTGGGGATTGAAGACTGTTCGATCGCTCATGGGGTCCTACGGGGTGTGGGGTCCGCAGGGCGGCGGATTCTCCAGGCCTTCTCAGGCCTTACGGCGCGCCCGCGGGTGTGCAGCGTCGTAAATGCGGGCCAGGTGCTGGAAATCAAGGTGGGTGTAGATCTGGGTGGTGGAGATGTCGGCGTGGCCGAGCAGCTCCTGCACCCCGCGCAGCTCCCCGCCCGATTCCAGCAGGTGCGAGGCGAAGGAATGGCGGAACAGGTGCGGGTGTACGTGCACCCCGAGCCCCTGGCGTTTTGCCCAGTAGTCGACCCGCGCCTGGATGGCGCGCGGACCCAGGCGGCGGCCGTTACGCCCCACGAACAGCGCCAGCTCGGCGGCGGCGGCGAGCGCGGTGCGTTCCCTGAGCCAGGCGCGCAGCGCCGTGAGCGCCATGCGCCCCACCGGGACGATGCGGGACTTCCTGCCCTTGCCGAGCACCCGCACCGTGCGGTCCTTGAGGTCGAGGTCGCCCACGTCGAGGCCGACGAGCTCGGCGAGCCGCAGGCCCGAGGAGTAGAGCAGCTCCATCAGCGCGCGGTCGCGCGCGGTGAGTCCGCCGCCCGCGGGCAGCTCGAGGAGGCGCGCCATCTGGTCGGCGTCAAGGGTCTGCGGCAGCCGTCGCGGGGACTTCGGCGCGCGCACGCCCTGCGCCGGGTTGCCGCCGTCCCGCGCCGCACGCGGGGCCCGCTTGCCCGAGGCGATCTCGACGGAGCGCTCACGCAGCAGGAACTGGTAGAAGCTGCGCACCGCGGAGAGCCGCCGCTGGATGCTGCGTGGCGAGAGTCCGCCGGCGTGCGCGTGGGCGGCGAAGGTGCGCACATGCTGCGCATCGAGCGAGCCCCAGTCGCCGATCCCCATCCGGTCGCAGAATTTCGCGAGCGCCGCGAGGTCGCGCGCGTAGCTCACGTCGGTGTGCGGGGATAGCCGCCGCTCGGCGGCGAGGTAGCGGCGGAAGCGCGCGAGCCACTCGAGCGCCGCGGGACTCATGACTTAAGCCAAAGCGCCGCGCGGCCTTCAGGCCGCGGTGGTCGCGGTCAGCGCGTCCGCGATCAGGTCCGCCATGCGGGCGAGGAACTCGGTGCTCATCCCGGGGTGGAACCGATCGCGGTCGACGCTGCCGAGCGCCAGCAGGCCGATCGAGCCCTTCTCGCCGAGCGGCACCAGCGCCACCGAGCCCATCTCCAGGCCCTCGGGGCCGAACAGGAATTCGCGCTGCGAGTCGCGCGCCTGGCCGCAGCGCGGCTTACCGCTCGCGAACAGGCTCTCGAAGGATTTGAGGTTCGGGTCCTCGGGCGCGACGAGGCGCACGAACTGCTGCCCGGGGAGCGGGGGCGCCTCGCCGATCAGCACCAGCGCCGAGTGGAAGGCATCGAAATCCTCGCGCAGCCCCGCCTCGATGCGCGCGATGGCCTCGGCCTGCGGCACCGCGCGCAGCAGCCGCCGCGTGAAGCGGTGCAGGCGGTCGGCGATGGCGTCGTTGGCACGCGCCGTGCGCACCAGCTCCGCGAGCTTGCCCTCGAGGCCGGCGAGCTTCTCGCGCAGCACCTCGATCTGGCGCTCGACGAGGGAGATGGCGGCGCCGCCGCGGGCGTGCGGCAGCTTCAACCGCGCCAGCACCGCCTGGTGGCGCTCGAAGAACTCGGGATTGCGCTGCAGGTAGGCCGCGATCGTGTCCTCCTCGGATTCCGCCGCCGCGAGTCCCCGTGCTTCTCTTGTTGTCATGCTGTTAGACCTCGACGTGACCTTCGAACGACACTTCGGCCGGGCCGCTCAGCCAGATGTGCTCCCCGCGCCCCGCCCAGTTTACCCGCAACTCGCCGCCGCGCACCTCCACCCGTACCTGCGGGTCGATGAGGCCCCGACGGCGGGCGATGGCCGCCGCCGCGCACGCGCCGGTACCGCAGGCCAGCGTCTCGCCCGCGCCGCGCTCGTAGACGCGCAGCTTCAGATGCGTGCGGTCGACGATCTCGAGGAAGCCGGCGTTCACCCGGCGCGGAAAACGCGCGTGGCGCTCGATGGCGGGCCCGAGCGTGGCGACGGGCGCTGAGTCCACCGACTCGACCGTGAGGACCGCGTGCGGATTGCCGAGCGAGACCGCGCCGATCGCGAGCGTGCGGCCCTCGACCTCGAGCGGGTAGGGGTCGGCCTCCGCGGGCGCCTCGAAGGGGAGCGAGCGGGGGTCGAAGTTCGGCACGCCCATGTCGACCGAGACGCTTGAGTCCGCGGCGACGCGCGCGGCCACCAGCCCAGAGGGACTGTCGAGGACCACGGCTCCCGCACGGCTCGCGCCGCGCCGATGCAGGAGCGCGGCGATACAACGCGCGCCGTTGCCGCACTGTTCGACCTCGTCGCCGTCGGCGTTGAAGACCCGGTAGTAGACCGCGGTGTCGGCGCGGCGCGGTGCCTCGAGAATGAGCGCCTGGTCGAAGCCGACGCCGGTGCGGCGGTCGGCGAGCGCGCGCAGCGCCGCGGGCTCGAGCAGCGAAGACGGGGGCGGTGTGTCGAACACCACGAAGTCGTTGCCGACCCCGTGCATTTTCGTGAAAGCGACCCGCATCGGTTGCTGAGGATAGCTCAAACGCCCGGCGGCAGCGCCGCGCGGTCGCGATACAGGCACCGGTCCATGACGGTGAAGATGCCCGCGTCCCGGGCGCGCCCGGCGGCGGCCTCGTCGATCACGCCGTCCTGGAGCCACAGAGCCGGGAGCTTCAGCGCAATGCATTCCGCGACGATGCCGGCGACGTACTCCGGGCGGCGGAATACGTCGACGATGTCGACGCGCTCGCCGGCCTCGAGGACCCGCGGGAGGTCGCTGAGTGCGGGCACGGCCGGCTCGCCGAGGATCGACTCCGCGGCGGGCGTCACGGGAATGATGCGATAACCGAAGCGCTGCAGTGAGCGCGCCACGGAGTGACTGGGACGACTGGGGTCGGCCGAGAGGCCGACCACCGCGATGGTGCGCGCCGTGCGCAGCAGGTGCGCGATCTCCCCGGCCGTGGGGTTGGTGAACACGGGTGCTAGTCTATTACGCATGGAGCACAACGTACGGATCGAGCCGCACGGCCGCACGCTGCGGGTGGCCTCAGGGGAGGCGGTATTGCACGCCGCGCTCGCCGCGGGGCTCAACCTCCCGCACAGCTGCAAGTCCGGCCACTGCAGCTCCTGCCGGGCGCGCCTGGTGGCCGGCGAGATCCACTACCCGAACGGCCGCCCACCGGGAATCACCGCCGAGGAAGCCGCGGCGGGTCAGCTGCTGCTGTGCCAGGCGCGGGCGCGCTCGGATCTGGTGGTCGAGGCGCGCCTCATCGCGAGCGTCGCCGACGTCGAGATCAAGACCCTGCCGTGCCGCATCGCGCGCCTGACGGCGCTCGCCCCCGACGTACTGCAGGTGATGCTGCAGCTGCCGGTGGTCGAGCGGCTGCGCTTTCACCCCGGACAGTATCTCGACGTGCTGCTGGAGGACGGCAAGCGGCGCAGCTTCTCCATCGCCTGTCCGCCGCACGATGCCGGACTCCTCGAGCTGCACGTACGGCGTGTGGCCGGCGGCGGCTTCACGGAGCGGCTGTTCGGCGCGGGAGCGACGCCGCTCGCGCCCGGCTCGCTGCTGCACATCGAGGGCCCGATGGGACAGTTCAGCTACCGGCACGGCCCGGGACCGGCGATCATGGTCGCGGGCGGCACCGGGTTCGCGCCGCTGAAGTCGATGCTGCGCCACGTGCTCGAGACGGGCCTCAGCCGCGCCATCCACTTCTACTGGGGCGCGCGCCACCCCGCCGACGTGTATGAAGAGCAGCGCGTGCTCGAGTGGACGCGCAGGCATCCGCAGCTCACCTTCACCGCGGTGCTCTCCGAGGCGCGCAGCGCCGAGGCCGCTCACCACCGTACCGGCTGGGTGCACGACGCGGTGCTCGCCGACCACCCGGACTTGAGCGCCTTCGAGGTCTACACGGCCGGTCCCCCGGCGATGATCGAGGCGATGCGCGCGAGCTTCCCGCGCCACGGGCTGCCGCCGCAGCGGCTGTATTTCGACTCGTTCGATTACGCGCCCGATGCGGTCATGCGTCCCAGGCAGCGCGCGCCCTGATATCCTTCGGGGCTCATGAGCGCCACTGCGCCAGCGAGCTACGCGGCGATCACCGGCTGGGGAAAATGCCTGCCCCCCGCGGTGCTCAGTAACCACGACCTCTCGAGCATCCTCGAGACGAGCGATGAGTGGATCGTCAGCCGCACCGGGATCCGCGAGCGGCGCGTCTCACATGTTGGCCTGGGAGACCTCGCCTATGTCGCCGCCGCGCGTGCGCTCGCCTGCGCCGGGGTCGACGGCAGCCGCATCGAGCTCATCGTGTTCGGCAGCTGCAGCTACGACGACCAGGTACCGAACATGGCCTCCGGCATCCAGGCGCGCATCGGCGCGCACGGCGCGGCGGCCTACGACATCAACACCGCATGCACCAGCTTCCTCTACGGCCTCTCGACCGCTACCGCGCTGATCCGCACCGGCGTGGTAGGCAACGCGCTGGTGATCGGCGCGGAGCTGATCTCACCCTTCATGGACTGGAGCGATCGCGACGTGGCGGTGCTGTTCGGCGACGGCGCGGCCGCGGTGGTGCTCGAGGCAAGCAGCCACAGGCAAGGGTTGCTCGCCGAGAAGCTCGGCTGCTACGGAGACGCGCGTGAGATTTTGCGCGTGCACGGCATGGGCGGCCGCTACGCCAACCGCGGGATGCTCTACGGCATCACGCGCTGGCAGTTCGAGGGACAGGAGATCTTCAAGCGCGCCGTGCAGGGCATGGTGGGTGCGAGCGAGGAGGCCCTGGCACGCATCGGCGCAGCGGCGGATGCGGTGGACCTGGTGGTGCCGCACCAGGCGAATCTGCGCATCATCGAGGCGGTCGCCAAGCGCGTGCACGTGCCAATGGAGCGTGTGTTCGTGACCGTGCAGCGCTACGGCAACATGTCGGCCGCGACCGTGCCGGTGGCGTTGTGCGAGGCGCTCGAGGCGGGCCGGGTGCAGCCCGGTGCGCTGCTCCTCATGCCGGGTTTCGGCGGGGGACTCTCGTTCTGCGCCCACGCGGTGCGCTGGGGCGAGCGTACGACGCCGCTCGGCTTGAGCGACGCCGAGCTGGCGCCGAACGAGCGCACCGCAATCGAGCTCATCCAGGACTGCCTGGCGCGCAAGATGCACCCGGCGCCGGCGACGGCCGAACCGTTCGCCTGAAGCTCGGCGCGCGGCTAGCGCCGCGCGGCCTTCGCGGCCTTCTTCTTTTTCTTCGCCGGGTCCTTGGCGCGCGACTTGCCGAAGGATCCCTGGTAGATCTTGCCGCGGCGGGTTCTCGGATCGCCCTTACCCATGAAACAGTACTCCCCTCGACTCAAACGATAAAACGATCAGGCAACGAAAAAGGCCGGCCGCCGATGCCGCGAGGCACTGACGGCCGGCCTTGGCTCGCTAGGGCTTACCAGCGCTTCGGTGCGCCGCCGCCGCGGTTGCCACCGCCGCCGCCGCCACCACCGGTGCGCTCCTGAGCCTCATTGACCCGCAGCGGACGTCCGCCCAGATCCTTGCCGTTGAGGTTCTGGATCGCGCGCGAGGCGTCGGCACGCGACATCTCGACGAACCCGAAACCGCGCGGGCGGCCCGTATCGCGATCGGTGATGAGGCTCACCGACTCGACGGTACCGTGCTGTGCGAACAGCTCGCGGACTTCGGCGTCAGTGGCGGAAAAAGGCAGGTTGCCCACATAGATCTTCGTCATGCAATCAGACTCCTAGAACAACAAACACAAACTGGCAGGAGTGCTGACGAAACCCAATGGGTCAGTGCGCACGCTGCCACCTGGTCGGGAACGATTCGGCTTTTCAGACTCGGAAGCCAACTCGCAAACGAGGCGGGCGGCAGGCGGCAGGAAAGGGAAAGGTCACGAACCGGCGCGCACCTTACCGCAAGGGCGGGCGCCGGCACAAGCGCGGCCGCCCGAACCTTTAGCGCCGTCACGCGACCCGCGGCCGGGCCCTCAGCCGCCGCCGGACATAAGCGACAGCCAGGCCAGCAGCAGCAGGAGAACGAGCGCGGCGGCGACCGGGAACAGGGGGCGGGAGTAGATGAACATGGCGAGGAGTACCTTAGGCTCCCCAACCGTCCAGAAAAACAAGCTAATCGCGAACTCATTGTTCGCGCTTGCAATACAATAGGGATGTGGATCAGCTGGTCTGCATGCGCAGCTTCGCGCGGGTGGCGGAGCTGCACTCCTTCACTCGCGCCGCCGACTCGCTCGGGCTGTCGCGCGCCGTGGTGAGCACCCACGTGGCGGATCTGGAGCGGCACCTGCGCTGCCAGCTGCTCCACCGCACGACCCGGCGTGTGGGCCTCACCAGCGACGGTGCCGAATACCTGACGCGCTGCCAGCGCATCCTGGCCGAGCTCGAGGCGGCGGACGAGACGCTGCGCGGCGCACGTCTCGCGGTCCAGGGACGGCTGCGGGTCGACCTGCCGGTGGCGTTCGGGCGCGCGCTGCTGATCCCGGCGCTGCCGCGCTTCACGCAGCGCTATCCCGACCTCAAGCTCGAGGTGCAGCTCAACGACCGCGTGATCGATCTCATCGCCGAGGAGGTGGACCTGGTGGTGCGGGCCGGGCCGGTGCGCGAGCCGCACCTCATCGCGCGGCGCATCGTCGACACGCGTCTGGTCACCTGCGCCGCGCCCGAATACCTGCGCGCGCACGGCGTGCCTTCGGACCCCGACGAGCTGCGCCGCCACAAGCTCATCGGCCACCTCTCGACCAGCAGCCACCGCCCCTACAAGTGGTTATTCCAGCGCGGCACGGTGCGGCGCCAGCTGCAGCTGCCCTTCAGCGTCTCGTTCAACTCGGTCGAGGCGCGCATCCTCGCGGCGCTGCGCGGCGTCGGCATCGTGCAGTCGACGGACATCATGGTGGCGGAGGCACTCGCCGCCCGCCGCCTGCAGGTGGTGCTGCCGGAGTGGTCGGCGCCGGGTGCGCCGCTCATGGTCGTGTGCCGCAGCGCGCTGCGTAACTCGCCCAAGATCAGGGTATTCGCCGATTTCGCCGCGGAGCTGCTGCTGCAGTACCGGCGGCGCGTGGACACACTGCTGCAGTCCTAGCGCTTCGTGCGCCCGGCGAGCTGCTCGAGCGCGCGCAGCTGCAACACCGTGGCGTCAGACGCCGGCAACAGCTGGTTGGCCTGGCGCACGAACGGCGCCACCTGCTCGACCGCCAGCGGCCGGCTGATGAGATAACCCTGCGCAAAATCGCAGCCGAGGCGGCGCAACAGCCCCCAGGCATCCGCATCCTCGACGCCCTCGGCCACCACCTTGAGCCCCATGCTGTGGCCGAGCTCGATGGTGGAGGTGACGATGGTGACGTTGCCCTGCACCGCCTGGGTGATGAGCGAGCGGTCGATCTTGAGCTCGTCCACCGGCAGGAGGCTCAGTTTCGAGAGCGAGGAGTGGCCGGTGCCGAAGTCATCGATGGCAAAGCGCACGCCGGCGATGCGCAGCAGCTGCATGTTGCGCGCCGCGCCCTGGGGATCGAGCATCACCGCGCTCTCGGTGATCTCGAGCAGCAGAGCCGTCGGATGCACCGAGTGGGCGCGCAACAGCGCCAGAATCTGGTCGCCGAGTTGCGGGTCGAGGATATCGGATGCCGAGAGGTTCACGGCCAGCTGCATGTCGAGACCCTGCTCGCGCCACGCGCCCATCTGGCGGATGGCGGCGTTCAGCACCCAGTCGGTGAGGCGGCGGGCGCCGCCGGTGCGCTCGGCGAGCGGCACGAACTCCGCGGGCGACACGGGACCCAACTGCGGGTGCGTCCAGCGCACCAGCGCCTCGAGACTGCGCACCGTGCGCGCCGCCATGGTGACGAGCGGCTGATAGACGAGCGTCAACTGGTTGTTGTCGATGGCCGCGCGCAGGTCGGTGATGAGCGTGAGGCGCCGGCGGTGCACATCCTCCTGCCCCGGGCGGTACATGCCGACGCGCGAGGGGGTGTCGTGTGCGTCCTCGATCGCCACCTGGGCGCGCTGCAGCAGCTCCCCGGTGGTGTTGCCGTGCTCGGGAACCAGGCAGATGCCGCAGGCAACGTGCAGCTCGAGCCCGACGCCCGCGATGTGGAAGCCGCTGTGGATGAGTCCGGCGAGCTGCTCGGCATAGAGCTGGGCGCGCTCGGCGGTGCAGCCGGGCGAGATCACCAGGAACTGCGCCTCGCCGAGCCGCGCCACGGTGTCGCTCTCGGCGATGTTCTGGCGGAGGCGATGCGCGACCTCGCGCAGCACGTCATCGCCCACCGAGAGGCCGAGCGAGACGTTGATGTCGCGCAGGTTCCGCAGGCTGATGACGAACAGCGCCCCGCGTGCGCCTCGCGCGCCGTCATGCACCAGCCGCTCGAGCACCTGGGTGGCGAACCAGCGGTTCGGCAGCTGCGTCAGCGGGTCGTGCTGCGCGTGGAAAGTGATGGCGGCCTCGCGCTCAGCGATATTGCGCTGCATGGAGTTGAAGGTCTGGGCGAGACTCCTGAACTCATCGCCGCCGGAGACGCTCACCGCGGTGTCGTAGTGACCCTGCTGGATGCGTTGCGCGGCGCGCGCCAGCTCGCCGATGGGACGCGCCGCGGTGCGGCCGAGCACCGAGCCGACCAGCGCCGCCATGAGAAGCGCGAGGCCATCGATCGCCAGCATCGCTTTCTTCAGCTCGGTGTAGGGTGCCAGCACTTCGCTCTGGCGCTTGAGCAGCCGGACCTCCACCGCGTCCCCGAGAGCGGCGAGCGGCTGCGTCATGGCGAGATAGTCGACGCCGCCCAAGGGGATCAGGTGCGGCGGCTCGTTCACGGCCGTTCCCGGCGCCGTTCCCGCCGCGACCGCGGAGGCACCCAGCAACTCGTCGCGCTCGGCCTGGGGCAGCGTCGTCGCCACGCGGGTCTCGCCCTCGCCGCCGTGCATCACCAGCGCGACCTGGGAACCGACCGAATCGCTGATGCTGGTCGCGAGGGCATCGTTCGCGGCGAAGCCCATGGCGACCCAGGCGATCGGATTGGGGGCCAGCACGGGAGCCAGTACCAGCTGGTAGGCTTCCGTTCCTGCATCCGTTCCCGTATCCGTTCCCAGCACCACGAACGAGGGCTGATTGCCCACCGCGGGGTCGCGCACCGCCGGGTCGCGCAGCAGCCGCTGCACTGTCCGCTCGGTAGCGGCCGGATCGCGCAGCTTGATGGAGGAAGCGATAATCTTGCCGCGCGTGTCGAGCACGATCACCATATCGGCGCCGATGCGGTGGGCGTTGTTCTGGGCGCCGTCCAGCACCGTCTTCGGTTCGCCGCTCGCGACCGCCTCGCGGAAGCCGAAGTCGGCCGCGGTCGCCGACACGGCGCTGGTGAGCTGGGCGGTGCGCAGGCCGATGAGCTTCAGGGTGAGCAAGCCGCCGTCGACGAGGTCGGTGCGGGCGCGGGCTTCGACCGTTCCACGCGTGCTGGCCAGCACTGCGGCCAGCGTCACAGTTTGGGTGACGATGACCAGGCCGATGATCAGCACGAGAAGTCGTTTGCGGAAGCTGCCCATGAATCGCGCTCGAATGCCTGCCCCATCGTAGGCATCCCGCCATGCAGGGAGCGAGGAGACGAGTGCGGGAATGAGACCTCCGGCACGTCCGAGTCGCGGGTTTTGCGCCGTCCGGGCCTGCATCGGCCTGGGCGCACTGCTTGGCGCGCTCGCCGCGGGGGATGCCCATGCGGCCACTCTCGTAATCACGGTGCAGGGCGCAGACGGCCACCCGCTCCCGGGTGTCGTGGTCACGGCCCGCGCGCTCGAGGCCCCCGCCCGCAAGCCCGAGCCCATCAAGGCGGTCATGGACCAGATGGACCGTGCCTTCGAGCCGGACGTGCTGGTCATCCCGGTGGGCTCGACGGTCACGTTCCCGAACAGCGACTCCGTCAGTCACCAGATCTACTCGTTCTCGCCGGCCAAGCGCTTCCAGCTGCCGCTCTATCGCGGCACGCCCTACCCGCCGGTGCACTTCGACTCCGCGGGCGTCGTGACTCTCGGCTGCAACATCCACGACCAGATGATCGGCTACCTGGTCGTGACCGATGCGCCCTACTACGGGCGCACCGATGCCAAGGGCACTTGGGTTGGTGAAGTCACGCACGGACGCTACCGGATCTCGGTATGGCACCCGCGCATGCGCGAGGCCGAGGCTGACAGCGAACGCGAGCTCACGGTCGGCCAGACCGATCACGCGGAACTGACACTGAGGCTCAGCAAGCCGCTCGCACCCGCGCGGCTCGCGGACCGGCCGCACTCCTGGGACTACTGAGGCCATGCGCCAAAGCTCGCGCCGCGCCACCCCATTACTGATGCTCGCGTGGCTCGCGAGCGCGAACGGGGCGCGGGCCGACGGCTGGGAGATCGACCTCGACGGGCGCCTCGTGAGCTCGAACGCCTACCCTTCCTACACGCAGGGCGGGATCAGCGGCGTGCGGTTCGACGAGGATCAGTCGGGCCTGCGGCTCGGACGCGCGCGTTTCGCGCTCACCGAGTCGCTCGGGGACCTCTGGTCGGTGCATCTCGACGCCTCGGCGTGGGGCGATCACGACCGCATCCCGGTCGGCCTCACCGAGGCGTTCCTGCAGTTCCGCCCCTATCCCTTCGGCGGCTACCGCCTGCGGGTCAAGGCGGGCGCCTTCTACCCACCCATCTCACTCGAGAATCGCGCCGCGGGCTGGGAGTCGCCCTATACGCTTTCGTACTCGGCGATCGACAGCTGGCTCGCGATCGAGGTGCGCACGCTGGGCGTTGAGGCGCAGCTCGACTGGCTCGGCACGCGACAGGGGCATGACTTCGACGTCGGAGTGACCGGCGGCGCCTTCGGCTGGAACGAGGGTGCGGGCGCCTTCATCGCCGGCGACGGCTTCACGCTCACCGACCGCCAGACGCCCTACGGCGGCCGCGTGGGCCTGCCGGACGATCCGGTGCTGTACAACCTCGAGCCGTTCCGCGAGCTCGACGGCCGCGCGGGCGTCTATGCCGGCCTCGAGGCGCGCTGGCTCGACCGCCTCGTGGTGCGCGCGCTCCGTTACGACAACCGCGCAGATCCCACGGTGATGGATCTGGCCTCGGGCGCCATCGCCTGGGAGACGAGCTTCACCAGCCTCGGCGCGCGCTATGAATCCGGCGACGGCTGGACGGCGATCGCGCAGTATCTCAAGGGCGACACCACCATTGCCCCGCAGGGCTTCGTGCTCAGCTGGCCGTTCGAGGCCGCGTATGCGCTCGTCGCGAAGCAGTGGGGCCGGCACGTCGTGAGCCTGCGTTACGACCGCTTTCAGGTCGACGCCAACACGAACGCCGGCGGAGACGGGGCCGAGATCGGACACGCCTGGACGGCTGCCTATGTGTTCACGCCGGGCGAGCACTGGCGCTTCACGCTCGAGTGGCTGCATGTCTCGAGCAATGACTACGAGCGCGAGGACGGCTTTAACCTGCCGCCGTTCGCCAGCGAGACGCAGCTGCAGCTCGCCGTGCGCTACGCGTTCGGCTCGGGGGGTCGTTAGCTAACGATATCGGGCCAGAATCTTCTCGAGGCCCTTCGATCCCGGCGACAGCGACTCGTAGGGAATGCTGTTGAGCGGCGCCACCGGAGTGGAGTTCACCTGGTGGAACTCGTGCAGCGAGCCTTCGTTGAGGAACAGCAGGCCGGTCAGGTACTCCCCCGCCTGGATGCGTTCCTGGATCTGGGCCGCGGCAGTGGTGCGGTTGGTCGGATCGTAGGCGGAGTCGAGCTTGCGCAGCACGAGGCGGCTGCCGTCGTGCATGACCACCGGCACGGTCTCGCCTTCCCGGTAATCGACGCTGATTTCGCGCTCGAGCGGCACGAAGTCGGCATGCACCGCCGGCTCGTAGTGCTCGCGCGTGTAGGCGTAGCTCTTGGTCGAGCCCTCGTGGTCGTTGAAGGTGACGCACGGCGAGAGCACGTCGATGAGGGCGAAGCCGCGGTGCTTCAGTCCCGCCTGGATGAGCGGCACCAGCTGCGCCTTGTCGCCGGAGAAGCTGCGCGCCACGAACGAGGCGCCGAGCGTCATGGCGAGCAGTACCGGATCGATCGGCGGCTGCACGTTGGTCTCACCCTTCTTGGCCCTGGTGCCGATGTCGGCGGAGGCTGAGAACTGCCCCTTGGTGAGGCCGTACACGCCGTTGTTCTCGATGATGTAGAGCATGTCGAGATTGCGGCGGATGGCGTGACAGAACTGTCCGAGCCCGATCGAGAGCGTGTCGCCGTCACCGGAGACGCCGATATAGGTGAGATCGCGGTTGGCCGCGTTCGCGCCCATGGCGATCGAGGGCATGCGGCCGTGCACGGAGTTGAAGCCGTGGCCGCCCGAGACGAAATACGCCGTGGTCTTGGAGGAGCAGCCGATCCCTGACAGCTTCACCACGTTCTGCGGCTCGAGCGACAGCCCCCAGATCGCCTCGGTGATCGATGCCGTGATCGAGTCGTGACCGCAGCCGGCGCACAGCGTCGACAGCGCCCCTTCGTAGTCGCGGCGCGTCAGCCCGAGCGTATTGCGCGGCAGCGAGGGGTGGGCGACCTTAGGTTTCGCGATGAACGTCATGACGGGGCTCCGGACTTAAGGGTTGCGCGGTGCGGCTCACGCACGGGCCGCGTCCTTTGGTTGCGCGGTGCGCTCGGGCTGCAGCTCGGCCAGTACTCCTTCGACGATGAACGCCGAGGAGATGGGCAGCCCCGAGTAGTGCAGGAGCGAGCGAAGCTTGTGCTTCTCGACGGCGGTTTCGAGCGTGAGCAGCGAGCGCAGCTGCGCGTCGCGGTTCTGCTCGACGACGAACAGCAGCTCATGGGCGGCGAGGAACTTCTCGACGTCCTCGCTGAACGGGAAGGCGCGCACGCGCATGTAGTCGAGGACGACGCCGCGAGAGCTAAGCACGTCGCGCGCCTCGCGGATCGCGCCGTCGCAGCTGCCGATCGACACGATGCCGATCTTCGAGTCCGCGGTGGCATCGATCATCGCGCGCGGCACCAGCCGCCTGGCGGTCGCCCATTTCCTCATGAGCCGGTCGAGCACCATCTGGTAGTCGGCCGAGTCCTCGGTGTAGGCGCCGTACTGGTTGTGGCCCGAGCCGCGGGTGAAATAGGCCGCCTTGGGGTCGACGCCGGGGAGCGTGCGGTAGGCGATGCCGTCCTCATCCACGTCGATGAAGCGGTAGAACTTCTTCAGCTTCAGCACCTCTTCCTTGCCGAGCATCTTGCCGCGGTCGGGGCGGTAGGCGTCGTCCCACTCGAGGTCCCGGCACATCCAGTCGTTCATGCCGATGTCGAGGTCGGAGAGCACCAGCACCGGGGTCTGCAGGCGCTCGGCGAGGTCGAAGGCCTGCACCGCCATGTAGAAGCACTCCTCGGGATTTCCCGGATAGAGGCACACGTGGCGGGTGTCGCCGTGCGAGGCATAGGCGGCCAGCATGAGATCGCCCTGCTGGGTGCGGGTCGGCATGCCGGTGGAGGGCCCGACGCGCTGGATGTCGAAGATCACCGCTGGGACTTCCGCGTAGTAGGCGAGGCCCAGAAATTCGTTCATGAGCGAGATGCCCGGCCCCGAGGTGGCGGTGAAGGCGCGCGCGCCGTTCCACATCGCCCCGATCACCATGCCGATGGCGGCCAGCTCGTCCTCCGCCTGGATGAAGGCGAAGTTCTTCGCGCCCGTGTCCTTATCGACGCGGCTGCGGTCGGCGAACATCTTGAACGCATCCATGAGCGAGGTGGACGGCGTGATCGGGTACCAGGCGGCGACCGTGGCGCCGGCATAGAGGCAGCCGAGCGCAGCGGCGGTGTTGCCGTCGATCATGATGTGGCCGGCGGTCCCGTCCATCTGCTCGACCTTGAGCGGCAGCGGACACGCGAAGTTCGCCCGGGCGTAGTCGTAGCCGAGCTGGATGGCCTTCATGTTGCTCTCGACCAGCTGCGGCTTCTTCGCATAGGTCTCGGCGAGCAGCTCGCGGATGCGCGCCAGGTCGAGGTCGAGGAGCGCAGCCAGCACCCCCGCGTAGCAGATGTTCTTCATCAGGATGCGGGTGCGCACGCCGTTGAAGTTCTCGTTGCAGAGCTTCGCCAGCGGCACGCCGAGCACCGTAATGTCCTCGCGCTTGAGCAGGGCCGGGCGCGGCCAGGTGGAGTCGTACACCAGGTAGCCGCCGGCCGCGACCTCGCGCACGTCGCGTGTATAGGTCTCGGCGTTCATCGCCACCATGAGGTCCACGCTACCTGCGCGCGCTACGTACCCGCTGCGGCTGACCCGGATCTCGTACCAGGTAGGCAGGCCCTGGATGTTGGAGGGGAAGTAATTCTTGCCCATCACCGGGATGCCGCTCCTGAAGATCGACTTCATGAGCAGCGTATTGGCGCTCGCCGAGCCGGTGCCGTTCACCGTGGCGATCTTGATGGTGAAGTCGTTGACGCGTGCGGTTGTGGGAGACATGGGCTCTCGGGGTCCGAAGGGGTTCAGGCGATTTTCTTGGCGGGCGCCGCGGCAGCCGGGCGCGGCTGATCGGCCGCGTGCGGCCACTTGAGCTCGGACTTCTGCATGTCCCAGGCGGCGGTCGGGCAGCGCTCGGCGCACAGGCCGCAGTGCACGCACAGGTCCTCGTCCTTGATCATGACACGCCCGGTCTGCGGCAGCGCCGCCGAGACGTACAGCGGCTGCGCCAGGTTCAACGCCGGCGCCTTGAGCCGCCCGCGCAACTCGCTCTCCGCGCCGTTGTGGGTGATCGTGAGGCAGTCGACCGGGCAGATGTCGAGGCAGGCGTCGCACTCGATGCACAGCTTCGCCGTGAACACGGTCTGCACGTCGCAGTTGAGGCAGCGCTGCACTTCCTGCTCGACCTGCTCGGCGGTAAAGCCGAGCTCGACCTCGATGTTGAGCTTCTTGAAGCGCTCCTTGATCGAGACGTGCGGCATCAGCCGCCGTTCGACCGGCGTGTAGTCGTTCGAGTACGACCACTCGTGCATGCCCATCTTGCGGCTCTGCAGGTTTATCCCGGGCGCGAGCCGCTCGGCGACCGGCTCGCCCTGGCAGTGGCGATGGATCGAGATCGCGGCCTGGTGGCCGTGTTCGACCGCCCAGATGATGTTCTTCGGCCCGAAGGCCGCGTCGCCCCCGAAGAACACTCCGGGGCGCGTCGACTGGAAGGTGGTCTTGTCGATCACCGGCACGTCCCACTTGTCGAACTCGATGCCGAGATCGCGCTCGATCCAGGGAAACGCGTTCTCCTGGCCGATGGCGAGGATCACATCGTCCGCCGGCAGGAACTCCTCGCCGACGATGCGCTCGGCGGTGATGCGGCCTGACGGATCGACGTCGTACTCCATCTGGTCGAACAGCATGCCGGTGAGCCTGCCCGCCTCGAGAACGAAAGCCTTCGGCGAGCGGTTGACGACGATCCCGACGCTCTCTTCCTCGGCGTCCTCGAGCTCCCACGCGGAGGCCTTGAAGAAAGCCCGCGGCTTGCGCGCCATCACTTTGACGCTCTCGGCGCCGAGCCGCAGGCTCGTGCGGCAGCAATCCATCGCCGTGTTGCCGACGCCGATGATGAGCACGCGCCTGCCGATCTTCTCGATGTGGCCGAAGGCGACCGACTCGAGCCAGGCGATGCCGATATGGACGTTGGCGGCGGCCGCCTCGCGGCCGGGTAGTGTCAGCTCCTTGCCCTTCGGCGCGCCGGAGCCGACGAACACCGCATCGAAGCGGCCGGTCGTGACCAGCTCGCGCATGCTTTTGACCGGCGTATTGAGCTTCAGGTCCACGCCCATGCCGGTGATCATCGCGATCTCCTCGTTCAGCACCGTGGCCGGCAGGCGGAACGAGGGAATGTTGCTGCGCATGAGGCCACCGGGCTCGCCGTACTGCTCGAAGATCGTCACTTCGTAGCCGAGCGGCATGAGGTCGTTGGCGACGGTGAGCGAGGCGCAGCCGGCCCCGACCAGGGCGATGCGCTTGCCGTTCTTCACCTGCGGAATCGCGGGCAGGAGCGCGGTCACGTCATCGCGGTGATCGGCGGCGACGCGCTTCAGGCGGCAGATCGCGACCGGCTTCTGCTCGATGCGGCCGCGGCGACAGGCCGGCTCGCAGGGACGATCGCAGACGCGCCCAAGGATCCCGGGGAACACGTTCGAGTGCCGGTTCACCATGTACGCGTCGGTGAAACGGCCCTGGGCGATCAGGCGGATGTACTCGGGAACATCGGTGTGAGCCGGACAGGCCCACTGGCAATCCACAACTCGATGGTAGTAGTCGGGATGGGAGGTATCGGTGGGTTCCATTCACACAGCAGGGCCGGCGTTGCCGCGGGCCCTCTTTGCCAGGGGACGCTGAGTATAGAGGCGCGTCGGCGAATGTCATCGTCGTTAATGGTCGGGGAATGCGCGCTGAATCGCAGTCCCGCTCCGTCCACGGGCCGCGTACAATCCATTGTTGCAGCGCAGCAACAGGACCGGGCCCTCCGAGTGCCTATACTTCCCGTTCCCATGCAGGACCCCGTCGCCACCGAGATCCGACTGCGGCGCGCCTCGCGCGTGCTCGAGGTGAGCTTCGCCGACGGCAGCCGTTTCGAGCTGCCGTTCGAGTACCTGCGCGTGTACTCCCCGTCGGCCGAAGTGAAGGGCCACGGACCGGGCCAGGAGGTGCTGGTGCTCGGCAAGGAGCAGGTCGGCATCACCGCGGTCGAGCCTGTCGGCCAGTACGCCGTGAAGCTGGTCTTTGACGACGGGCACGACACCGGGCTCTACACCTGGAAGTACCTGCACGAGCTCGGCCGCGAGCGCGCCGCGAAGTGGGCGCGCTACCAGGAGCGCCGCGCGCAGGCGACGCGCTAGCGCGGCCCCAAAAAGCAAAGCGGGCCGGACATTGCTGCCCGACCCGCGCTCTTGCAAGACCCCCCTGAACGGGCGGGATTCTAGCGCATCGGCAACGGGAAGATGCAAGCAATGCGCGCGCCGCAGCCAAGACCTAAGCGCGCGACGCTGAAGCGAAGTGTGAAGTGCGTTCGACTAGAATGTGTCCAGCATTTCCACCCCGCGAACCCATGGCGAAAGAGCGCACCACCGACTTCGGCTTCCAGCGCGTGCCGCTCGAGGACAAGGCGCGCCGGGTGCGCGGCGTGTTCGACTCGGTCGCCGACCGCTACGACCTCATGAACGATCTGATGTCGGCGGGCACGCATCGCCTGTGGAAACGCTTCACGCTGGCGCTCGCGAACCTGCGCCCGGGCCAGCGGGCCCTCGACGTGGCGGGCGGGAGCGGGGACCTCGCCGCCGGGCTCGCGCGCCAGGTGGGCGAGCGGGGCCTGGTGGTGCTCACCGACATCAACGCCGCGATGCTCGAGCGCGGCCGCGACCGGCTGCTCGATGCCGGAATCGCCGCCAACGTCGCCTGCGTTCAAGCCGACGCGCAGCAGCTGCCGTTCGCGGACGGCAGCTTCGACTGCGTCACCATCGGCTTTGGACTGCGCAACGTGACCGACAAGGCCGCGGCGCTCGCCTCGATGCGCCGCGCGCTCAAGCCCGGCGGGCAGCTGCTGGTGCTCGAGTTCTCGCAGCCGCAGCTGCCGGGATTGAAGTCCCTCTACGACGCGTACTCCTTCCGCGTGCTGCCGGTGCTCGGGCGGCTGGTGGCGGGCGATGAGGCGAGCTACCGCTACCTCGCCGAATCGATCCGCATGCATCCCGACCAGGAGACGCTGCTCGCGATGCTGCGCGACGCCGGGCTCGAGGGCTGCCGCTACCACAACCTCTCGGGCGGGATCGTGGCCGTGCACCGCGGCTACCGCTACTGACTCCCGCGTGCTCACCGCGACGCTCGCCAATCTCCTGAACCGCGGCCTGCCGCGCTCGGGCCGTGCGCGCGAGCTCACCGCCGAGCTCGCCGGGCGCAGCCTGGTGCTCGAGATGGCCGGCTTCGGCCAGGTGCGCGTGGCATCGGACGGCACCACCCTCAGCGTCACCACGGACGGCGCGGCGGCGGACGCCACGCTCTCAGCGGGCCCGCTCGGATTCCTCGCGCTCGCGGTCGATGACCCGCAGGCGGTGCTCGCGCGCGGCGCGGCCGCGGTCTCCGGGGACGCCGAGGTCGCGGCGCGCTTCCGCGAGCTCCTGACGCTCCTCAAGCCCGATCCCGAGGAGGAGCTCTCGCTCCTCGTCGGCGACGTGCCGGCGCACCAGCTCGGGCGGCTGGCGCGCGCTGCCGCGCTGTGGAGCCGCCGCGCCGCCGACACCGCCTGGCGGCGCTCCGCCGACTACCTCGCCCACGAGCGCGCCGACCTGGTGCCGCGCCGCGAGGGCGAGCCGTTCCTGCGCGGTGTGGATGCGCTGCGCGAAGACGTCGACCGCCTCGAGGCCCGCCTCGCGCTGCTGACGCGCCGCCGCGCGAACCGCACGGACGCGCCATGAAGCTGCGCGTCGCACTGCGGCTGCTCGAGATCCAGCGCGTGCTGCTCAAGCACGGGCTCGACGATTACGTACGCGCCACTCATCTATATAGGCCGCTGCGCTTCGTGCTGTACTGCTCGCCCGGCGTCTGGCTCGAGCGCCGCCGCCAGGGTGCGCGCGGCGAGCGGCTGCGGCTCGCTCTCCAGGAGCTCGGGCCGATCTTCGTCAAGTTCGGCCAGGCGGTGTCGACCCGCCGCGACCTGCTGCCGGGCGACATCGCGGATGAGCTCGCGAAGCTGCAGGACCGGGTGCCGCCCTTCGACGGCCGCGTGGCCCGCGCGCACATCGAGACGAGTCTCGGCAAGCCCGTGACCGAGGTGTTCGCCGCCTTCGAGGAGGCGCCGCTCGCGGCCGCCTCCATTGCCCAGGTCCACGCGGCGCGGCTGCCCGACGGCAAGGAGGTGGTCGTCAAGGTGCTGCGCCCCGGCATGCGTGCCGTGATCGAACGCGATCTCGAGGTGCTGCACGCGCTCGCCGATCTGGCGCAGCGCTACTGGAGCGAGGGGCGGCGCCTCAAGCCCCGCGAGCTGGTCGCCGAGTACCAGAAGACCGTGCTCGATGAGCTCGATCTCATGCGCGAGGCGGCCAATGCCTCGCAGCTGAAGCGCAATTTCGCGGGTTCGGAGCTCCTCTATGTGCCGGAGGTGCACTGGGACTACTGCCGCACCGACGTCATGGTGATGGAGCGCATCCGCGGCGTGCCGATCAGCGACATGGCGGCACTGCGCGCCGCCGGCACCGACATCGCGCGGCTCGCCGAGAACGGCGTGCGCATTTTCTTCACCCAGGTGTTCCGCCACAACTTCTTCCACGGCGACATGCACCCCGGGAACATCTTCGTGCTGATCGGCGATCCGCGGCGGCCGCGCTACGCCGCGGTCGACTTCGGCATCGTCGGCACGCTCGACCCGCGCGACCAGCACTACCTGGCGGAGAACTTCCTCGCGGTGTTCGACCGCGACTACCGCCGCGTGGCACAGCTGCACCTCGAGTCCGGCTGGGTGCCCGCGGGCACGCGCATCGATGAGATGGAGTCGGCGGTGCGCACGGTGTGCGAGCCGATCTTCGACCGGCCGCTGAAGGATATCTCCTTCGGCCGCATCCTCCTGCGCCTGTTCGAGATCTCGCGCCGCTTCGACATGCAGATCCAGCCGCAGCTGTTGCTGCTGCAGAAGACCCTCCTCAACGTCGAGGGCTTAGGCCGGGAGCTCTACCCCGAGCTCGACATCTGGAGCACCGCGAGCCCGATCCTGCGCGAGTGGATGCGCGAGCGCACCAGCTTCGGCGCGCTGGTGAAGAGCATTCGCGCGCACGCCCCCGAGATCCTGGACGCGGTGCGCGGCATCCCGGCGCTGCTCGCCGCGCAGGTGCGCCGCGGCCCCGCCGCCGAGCCGGCCCCGCCCGCCCTCGATCTCGCGGAACTGCGCGAGGAGCTGCGCGAGCAGGGCCGCCGGCGCGACCTGGTGACGCTCGGCGCGGCACTGCTGGTCGGCGGCCTCTTCTGGCTCGCGGTATCGGGCGGCCACGGCTCGCCCGGCTGGGCGCTGGTCGCCGCCGGCCTCATCACCGCGCTCGCCGCCGCGAGCCTTTAGGGTGCCGCGCTCGCTCACCGAGGGGCCAATCCCCGGCGTGCTGTTCAGGTTCGCGCTGCCGATCCTGTACGCCAACGTGCTGCAGTCGCTCAACGGCTCGGTGAACTCGGTGTGGGTGGGCCGTTACTTAGGCGAAGCGGCGCTCACCGCCACTTCCAACGCGAACACCGTGATGTTCCTGCTGATCGGCGCCGCCTTCGGCGTGGCGCTCGCCGCCACCATCCTCGTCGGCCAGTCGATCGGCGCCAACGACATCCCCGCGACCAAGCGCATCGTCGGCACCAGCGCCACGTTCTTCACCGGCATCTCGGTCGCCATGGCCGTGGCGGGGCTGATCCTGTGCCGGCCGCTGCTCATCGCCATGAGCACGCCCGCCGACTCGCTCGATCTCGCCGTGGCCTACATGCGCGTGATCTTCCTCGCGCTGCCGTTTCTCTATCTCTACGCGTTCATCGGCGCGATGCTGCGCGGCGCCGGGGACTCGAAGACGCCGTTCTACTTCATGCTGCTCTCGGTCGGGCTCGACATCGCGCTCAATCCCGTATTCATCTTCGGCATCGGCCCGATCCCGCGCTTAGGGATCGCCGGCTCCGCGCTCGCCACCTTCGTCGCGCAGGCGGTGAGCCTCACGGCCCTCATCCGCCACCTCTACCGCCGGCGGCACCTGCTGGTGCTGCACAAGGACGAGCTCGCGCTCCTCAAGGTCGACTGGTCGGTGGTGGGGACGCTGGTGAAGAAGGGCGTGCCGATGAGCGCGCAGATGCTGGTCATGTCGCTCTCGGGCGTGCTCATGATCACGCTCGTCAACCGCTTCGGCGTCGACACCACGGCGGCCTTCGGCGCGGCGCTGCAGCTGTGGAACTACATCCAGATGCCGGCCTTCGCGGTCGCCATGGCGATGTCGGCCATGACGGCGCAGAACGTCGGCGCCGGCAAGTGGCCGCGCGTCACGCGCATCGCGCGCGTCGGGGTGCTCTACAACGTGATCCTGTGCGGCGGCATCGCGCTCGCGATGGAGCTGCTCGATGCGCCGCTGTTCTCGCTGTTCCTGCCGGAGGGCTCCGGGGCACGCGTCATCGCCTCGCACCTGAACCACGTGGTGACACCCTCGTTCGTGTTTTTCGGGGTGGCGGTGGCGCTCTTCGGCGTGGTGCGCGCCACCGGCGCCGTCATGGCGCCGCTCGTCATCCTCACCATCACGCTGCTCGGTGTGCGCTTCCCGCTCGCGGAAATATTCCTCGGACGCTACCAGGTGGACGCGGTGTGGTGGAGCTTCCTCATCTCCTCGGCGCTCTCGGCGCTGCTCGCGGTGCTCTATTACAGGTACGGCGGCTGGCGCAGCGCCCACATGATGCCGGCCGAGGGGTCGCCGCCGGCCCCGCAGGCGCCCGCGACGCCGCCTGCGGAAGCTCGCAGCGAGCTATAAGCTCTGCGCGGTCTCGAGCGCAGCGCGCGGCTCGATCCACAGCGCGCGCGCCCGGCCGACCAGGTCGCCCTTGCCGTCGAACAGCGCGGTGCCGGCCTCGTGCTTGCGGCCGCTCGATGAGATCTGCCAGCCCGTCACCGTGCAGGACTCGCCGATATGCACGCGGCGATCGACGTGCGCGGTGACCTCGGCGAGCAGCATCATGCGGTCATCGGGGGCGACCGCGTAGTAGCCGGGACAGTCGAGCGCCGCCGACATGAACTCGGCACGCACCTTGCCGTCGCCGGCGTCGAGCGATGGGTCCGGCACCCACGGTGCCGCCACCACGCCGCGCTCCGCGATGGGGCCGGCAAAAATGCGCAGGCCATCGCCACGCACGCGGTGTGTGCCGCACACGAAGCAGGTCGGGAAGCGGTGGTAGCGGAAGCCCGCGTAGTGGCGCGAGGCCTCGACCGCCTCGAGGTAATCGGGAACGCTCTTCACTTCGAGATCGAGCGCGGCGGGACGCGCCTCGGCGATCGCCTCGGCGCCGTCCAGTACCCGCAAGGTCCCGTCCGCGGCCTCTGCCACCGTGAACTCGGTATCGAGCCGCGGCGGTTTCAGGAGCCGTACGGTCACGGTGCGCGCCGCCAGCACCGCGACGCTGCCGGCAAAATAGCCGCCGTTCGCGGACTGCGGCGGACCGCTGAAACGCGCTGCGATGCTCAGGCTCTTCATGGGCGCAGCTCCTTGAGCCATGCGGTCGGATCCTCGCCGCGCTCGAGCACCTCGACGAGCGCCGAGCCGACCACCACGCCGTCCACGTGCCCGGTCAGGCGCTCGACCTGCGCGCGCGTGCGGATGCCGAAACCCGCGCACACCGGCAGTGTCGCACGCTCGCGTACCCGCGCCAGGTAGGCGAGCACCTCGTCCGGCACCGCGACGTTGCGCCCGGTGGTGCCGGTCATGGTGACGGCGTACACGAATCCCTGGCTGCCGGCACAGAGCGCCGCGAGGCGCTTCGGTTCCGTGACCGGCGTGACCATCTGCACCAGCGCGAGGCCGCGCGCAGCGAGCGCCGACTGCAGCTCGCTCGACTCATCCAGCGGCAGGTCGGGCACGATGAAGCCGGCGACGCCGGCGCGGGCTGCGGATTCGGCCAGCGCCTCGACGCCGAAGGCGAGCAGCGGATTGAGATAGCTCATGAGCACCAGCGGCGTGCGGATCGGGCGCAGCCGCGCGAGCTCCTCCAGGATCCACCGCAGGCTCACGCCCTGGGCGAGCGCGGCCATGCTGGCGCGCTGGATGGTGACGCCGTCGGCCATCGGGTCGGTGAACGGCACGCCGATCTCGACCACGTCGGCCGCGGCGGCCACGGCGGCGAGGTGCGCGCCGAAATCGGCGCGCCTGGGGAAGCCGGCGGTGAGATAGGCGACGAGTGCGGGTGAGCCGCCACGGGCTGCCGTGCAGATGGCGTCGGCGATGCGCTCGTGCGGGCTCATGAGGCCTCCGCGGCGAGCAGCGTCCGCTGCAGCGTCGGCATGTCCTTGTCGCCGCGCCCCGAGAGGCACACCAGCACCGTGCCGCCGGGGTGCGTAAGAGCCCAGCGCTCGGCGGCGGCGAGCGCGTGCGCGCTCTCGATCGCCGGCAGGATCCCTTCGGATTGGCTCAAGGCGCGCACTCCCGCGAGCGCTTCCTCATCGCTCGCGGTCTCGTAACGCACCCGCCCGACGGCGGCGAGCAGTGCGTGCTCGGGTCCGATGCCCGGATAGTCGAGCCCCGCCGACACCGAGTGGGTCTCCTGGATCTGGCCGTCCGCGTCCTGCAGCAGCATCGAGTAGGTGCCGTGCAACACGCCGGGCCGCCCGTGGGCGATCGTTGCGGCATTGTCGCCGAGCCCGGCGCCGCGCCCGCCCGCCTCGACGCCGATGATCTCGACCGCGGTGTCGGGGACGAAGGCATGGAAGGCGCCGATGGAGTTCGAGCCCCCGCCGACACAGGCGATGAGCGCGTCGGGGAGCTTGCCGGTGGCGGCGAGCAGCTGCGCGCGCGCCTCGCGCCCGATCACGGCCTGGAGCTCGCGCACCAGGTAAGGATAGGGGTGGGGGCCGACCACCGAGCCGAGGAGATAGTAGGTGCCGAGCGGATCCGACACCCAATCGCGCAGCGCCTCGTCGATCGCCGCGCGCAGCGTCCGGTCGCCGCTCGTCACCGGCACCACCTCGGTGCCGAGCAGCCGCATGCGTCCGACGTTCGGCGCCTGGCGCTCCATATCGATGGCCCCCATGTACACCGTGCAGGGGAGCCCGAGCCGCGCGCAGGCCGCGGCGCTCGCCACGCCGTGCTGCCCGGCGCCGGTCTCGGCGACGATGCGTTTGGCACCGAGCCGCCGCGCGAGCAGCGCCTGCCCGATGGCGTTGTTGATTTTGTGCGCGCCGGTGTGCGCCAGGTCCTCGCGCTTCAGGTACACGCTCGCGCCCCAGCGCGCCGAGAGGCGCGCCGCGTGGGTGAGCGCCGTCGGCCGCCCGACCCAGGTGGTGAGCTGCTGCGTGAGCTCCGCCTGGAACTCCACGGTGTGCAGGTGCTCGCGCACGCCGCGCTCCAGGCGCTCGAGCGCCGGGATGAGCGTCTCGGGGACGTAGCGGCCGCCGAACGGGCCGAAGCGGCCGCGCGCGTCGGGGAATTTGCCGGCGAGCAGCGCGGCACGCAGCTCTGCGGTTTCGGGCAGGGCGACACTCATGAGGATTCCTCGCTGGAGCTTAAGGCGAGCGCGGCGCGCGCCGCGGCGGCGAACTGGATGATCTTGAGGGGGCTCTTGATGCCGGGGCGCGCCTCGACACCACTCGACACGTCGACGCCGAAGGGCTGCACGGCGGCGATCGCCGCGACGACATTGCCGGCATCGAGCCCGCCCGCGAGTACCAGCGCGGTGCGGTGTGCGAGGCGGCGCGCGGCGCCCCAGTCGCTCGGCTTGCCGGTGCCGCTCTCGGGTCCCTCGAAGAGCAGCCGCGCGGGGAGCGGCGCCGGAAGTATGGCGCCGGCGCGCACGACCGGTAACCGCTCGAGGCTCGCGGGCAGGGTGAGCGCGGCGAAATCGGACGCATCGGTCTGCAGCACGTCGGGCCTGAAGACGCGCAGCACCTCATCGAGCGAGGCCTGCTGCGGGTGGCGCGTGACGGCGACGCAGCGCACCCGCCCGCGCGCCGGGCGCGACAGCTGCGCCGCCGCCTCGGGTGTCAGCTGCCGCGGCGACGGCGCGAACACGAAGCCGAGTGCATCGACGCCCGCCTCGAGCGCCGTGGCGATCGCATCGGGAGTCGTCATGCCGCAGATCTTGATCCACATGGACCGCGCCTTTCGCCTCAGTGCGCCGCACGCGCGGCGCGCCCGGCAGCGAGCAGCGTCGCGGCCAGTGCCGCCGGATCGTCGCCGCGCATGAGTGCGCTGCCGACGAGGGCGAGCGAGTAGCCGGCGGCGGCGATGGCGCGCGCATCGGCCGCCGTGGCGACGCCGCTCTCGGCCACGCGCGGCACGCCGGTCGGCAGGAGCGGTGCGAGCTCGAGCAGCCGCTGCGGCACGACGGCGAGCGTCGCGAGATCGCGGCAGTTGACCCCGGCGAGCAGCGGTACCGCACCACGGTGCGCCTCGATGAGCTCGTGCAGGAGCGCGATGTCGCGCGCATCGAAGGCCTCGAGCAGCACGAAGAGGCCAAGCGCGTCCGCGCACTCGATGAGCGCGCGCGTGTCCGCCTTGGGAAGCATGCGCAGGATCACCAGCACGCCGCCCGCGCCCGCAACGCGTGCCTCGAACACCTGGTAGGGATCGACCAGAAAGTCCTTGCGCATGGCGGGTACGCCATGGGGAGCCAGGACCGCCGCGGCGGCGGCCAGATCCTGCAGCGAGCCGTCGAAGCGGGACGGCTCGGTGAGCACCGAGACCGCGGCGGCCCCGGCGCGCGCGTAGGCGCCGACCCGGGCACCGACATCCTCGCCCGCATCGCGCAGCACGCCGGCGGCCGGGGAGCGCAGCTTCAACTCCGCAATGAGATCGAAGCCGCGCGCATCGAGTCGCAGCGGCGGCGGCGCCGGGGCGGCCCTGGCCGCCGACTCGAGCTGCGCGAGCGAGCGCTCAGCGCGTGCCGCGGCGAGGCGCGCGCGGCTGCCGGCGGTCATCTCATCGAGGAACGCGCTCAACGGCTCAACTCCGTGCCGGCGCCGGCCTTGAAGGCACGCAGCGCCGCGAGCAACCGTAGCGCAGCGCCCGTATCGATCGCGGCCGCGGCGCGTGCGATGCCGGCGCGCGGCGCGGCGGCGAGGCCGGCCACCTCGAGCGCGAGCGCGGTACCGAGCAGCAGGCAGTCGCGGTGCGCGCCGCGGTCCGTGCCGGCGAGGACCGCCTCGAGCGCACGCGCGTTGTACTGCGCATCGCCGCCGGCAAGCGCGGACGGATCGCAGGCGGGCAGATCATAGTCAGCGGGCGAGCGCGTCGTGGTCGTCACCGTGCCGGGTCGCACGTCGAACAGCGTGAAGGGTCCGATCGGCGTCGGCTCATCCCAGCCGCCGGCGCCGTGCACGACAAAGGTGCGCTCGATGGGCAGCCCGGCAAGCGTGTCGGCCATGAGACGCGCGACGTCCAGGCTGTAGGCGCCGATCAGATGCAGTGGCGGCTGCGCGGGGTTGACCAGGGGACCTAAGATGTTGAACACGGTGCGCACGCCGAGCGCGGCGCGGATCGGACCCACGCGCGCGGTGGCCGGGTGGTAGTGCGGCGCGAAGAGATAGGTGAAGCCGGTGGCGGCGAGACAGGCGCCGGCCGCGGTCCCGTCGCCCGGGATCGGCACGCCCAGCGCTTCCAGCACGTCCGCGCTTCCGCAACGACTCGAGACCGAGCGATTGCCGTGCTTGACCACCGGCAGGCCGCAGGCGGCCGTGAGGAGCGCGGTGCCGGTCGAGATGTTGAAGCTCCCCGAGGCATCGCCGCCCGTCCCGACGATGTCGATGGCACGCAGGTCGGACGGGATGTCGGGGCGGCGCGCCAGGCGGCGCATGGTGCGCGCCAGGCCGCGCACTTCGTCCGCCACCACGCCCTTGGTCGCGAGCGCTGCGATCAGCGCCCCCGCCATCGGCGGCGGCAGCTCGGCATCGGTCAGATGCGCGAGCAGCTCGCCCGCCTGCGCCTCGGTGAGGTTGCGCCGCTCGGTGAGGAGCTGCAGCAGCTCACGCGGCGCCGGCATCGCCCGCTCCGGAGCCGGCGCTGCGCGCGCCGGCCGTGACCTGCAGGAAATTTCCGAGCAGCTTCGGCCCCTCGGGCGTCAGGATGCTCTCGGGATGGAACTGCACGCCCTCGACGGCGAGCGTGCGGTGGCGCACCCCCATGATCTCGTCCTCGGCGGTGCGCGCGCTCACCGCGAGCACCGCCGGCAGCGTCTCGGGGGCGGCGATCAGCGAGTGGTAGCGTCCCACCTCGCAGGGCTCAGGGAGGCCTGCGAACAGGGTCGCGCCGTCGTGATGCACCAGCGAAGTCTTGCCGTGCATGAGACGCCCGGCGCGTACCACCTTGCCGCCAAACACCTCGACGATCGACTGATGCCCGAGGCACACGCCGAGCACCGGAATCCTGCCGGCGAAGGCGCGGATCATGTCCATCGACACGCCGGCGTCGTAAGGCGTGCCGGGGCCGGGCGAGATGCACAGGTGCGTCGGCGCGAGCGCCAGCGCCGCTGCGGGCGTCAGCGCGTCGTTGCGGTAAACACTCACCTCGGCCCCGAGCACCAGGAACGCCTGCACCAGGTTGTAGGTGAAGGAGTCGTAGTTGTCGATCAGGAGGAGGCGCGGTGCCGTCACAGGCCCTCCCCGGCGAGCTCAAGTGCGCGCACCATGGCGCCGCTCTTGGCGAGCACCTCCTCGTGCTCGGTGGCCGGCACGCTGTCGGCGACGATGCCGGCACCCGCCTGGTAGCTGTACTCATCGCCCGTGAACACCAGCGTGCGGATGGTGATGGCGTGGTCCATGTCGCCGCGCGCGCCGAAGTAGCCGACCGTGCCGCCGTAGAGGCCGCGGCGCACCGGCTCGAGCTCATCGATGATCTGCATGGCGCGCACCTTCGGGGCGCCCACCAGCGTGCCGGCAGGGAAGGCGGCGGCGAACAGGTCGAAGGCGTCGCGGCCGGCGGCCAGCTCGCCGTGCACGCCGCTCACCATGTGCATGACGTGGCTGTAGCGCTCGATGGCACGATAGGGATCGACCGTGACGCTGCCGGCGCAGGCGACCCTGCCTAGATCGTTGCGGGCGAGATCGACCAGCATCACGTGCTCGGCGTTCTCCTTGGGGTCGGCGCGCAGCTCCGCTTCGCGCACCGCATCCGCGGCGGCGTCCGCCGCACGCGGCCGCGTGCCGGCGATCGGACGCAGCTGCGCGCGGCGTCCGGAGAGCTTCACCAGCGCCTCGGGGGAAGAGCCGACGACCGCGACGTCGCCGAGTGCGCAGTAGTACATATAAGGAGAGGGGTTGATGAGGCGCAGTGCGCGGTACGCCTGGAATGGATCGAGCTCGTGCCGGCCCGCGAAACGGCTCGCCAGCACCATCTGGTAGACGTCGCCTGCGGCAATGTACTCCTGGGTGCGGCGCACGCCCGCCATGTAGGCCTCGCGCGTCCAGGAAGCGGCGGGCGCCGAGTAGCGCCCGGCGCGGCGGCCGTTCGGCAGCGCGCCGCGCAACGCCTGCACCACTTCGCGCCGCAGCGAGCGCCGCTCCGCCTCATCGCCCGCGTGCAGCAGCGCGATGCCGCGCGTCAGGTGATCGAACACCAGCACCGAGCGCGGCGCCACGTAGTGCAGCGCCGGCACGGTGCCCGCGATGCGCTCGCGTGCGGGCAAGCGCTCGAAGTAGCGCACCACGTCGTAGGCGGCGTAGCCGACCAGACCGCCCGCGAGCGGCACGCCGGGGATGCCGGGGGAAGGTTGTGGCGCGGCCGCGAGCGCCGCCCGCAGTCCCGCGAGGAGCTCGGCGCCGTCGGCGGGGAGCGCGCGGCGCTCGGCCCCGATCGCGAACCCGCCGGCATCGAGGCGCACCTCGAGGCCGTCGCCGAAGCCGATGAAGGAGTAGCGGCCGAGGCGCTCGCCGCCCTCGACGCTCTCGAGCAGGAAGCGCGGCGCGAACGCGCCGAGCTTCATGAACGCCGACACCGGCGTGTCGAGGTCACCGGTAATGTCGAAGGCCGTTTGCAAGTATCGGGACTCCCAATGAACCGCGCAGACAACAAAAAACCCATTCCGGGGTCATCCGGAGATGGGTTTCTGGTGCCGTTAAATCGCTTGAGTCGCGGGGAAAAAGCTAACCGTCAGCCCACCTCGTTATGAAGTGCGCCACCACCAACGAGTGCTGACGGGCCGCTGCGACATGCTGCAATGAGTATCGCCGGGGGGTGCGCGGGACGTCAAGCAGGGGCGCTAGAATGCGCGCCCCGGCCCGTCACAACCGAAAGAGAGATCCGTGAGCTTCAAAGAGCTGCTGGAGAGTTGGCGCGAAACCGCCGCCGCCGAGCGCACGGCGCGCACCTTCGCCGTGCACCTGCCCCTCGAGGAGGCGGCGCAGCTGGCCGCGCTCGCCCAGATGTTCCCGGGACGCAGCAGCGAGCAGCTGATCACGGAGCTTCTCGGCACCGCGCTCGAGGAGCTCGCCGCCGCGATGCCCTACGTTCCCGGCACGCGCGTGATCTCGACCGACGAGCAGGGCGACCCGATCTACGAGGACGTGGGTCCGACGCCACGCTTCATGCAGCTCGCGCGGGAGCACCGCCGCGACCTCGAAGACGGCGGCAGACGGCGCCGGACCAACACGCCGGCCCGCCCCAAGGCCACACCGCGCCCCAAGGCGCGCAAGGCCGCCGCACGGCGTCGTCGCGGTCGCTGAGGAGACCCCTTCCATGCCCTCCTTCGACGCGGTCTCCGAGCTCAACGGCCACGAGCTCGCCAACGCCATCGACCAGGCGAATCGCGAGCTCGCGCAGCGCTTCGACTTCAAGGACACCGGGGCGCGCTTCGAGCTCGCGGAGTTCTCCGTCACGCTGCACGCGCAGGTCGACTTTCAGCTCAAGCAAATGCTCGAGATCATGAAGCTGCGCCTCTCGAAACGCGGCATCGACCTGAAGTGCCTCGAGGTGAAGGAGCCGCAGACGACGCTCGCCACGGCGCAACAGGAGGTGCTGCTGCGCCACGGCGTCGACGCCGAGACGGGCAAGACCCTCACCCGGCTCCTCAAGGAGTCGAAACTCAAGGTTCAGGCGAGCCTGCAGGGCGACAAGGTGCGGGTCACCGGCAAGCAGCGCGACGACCTGCAGGCCGCGATGGCACTGCTGCGCGGCGCCAAGCTCGACCGGCCGCTGCAGTTCAACAACTTCCGGGATTGATTGATCGGCGGAAAATGCCTGCGGCGCGGCTTTTGCCCGCTAATCAACGTGCCGTTTGCGGCCCTTCAACCCGCGCGATCGCCTGGCACAGCGCCTCGGTGGCATCGAGGACGCTCGGACCCAGGCGGCTGAGCGCCTGATCCTCGAAGGCGATCAGGCGGTGGTTGCGCACCGCGGACAGCGTCCCGAAGCGCTGCCAGTCGGCGAGCCAGCCGGCGCTCTCGCCGGGGGGACCCGCGGCGACGATGATGTCGGGATCGCGGGCGATGACGGCCTCGACCTCGACCGCCGGACCCGGCTCCGTGAGATCGGCGAACACATTGCGCACGCCGCAGAGCGCGAGCGCGTCGCTCATCAGCTGCCGGCCGCCGACGGTGTAGATCGGCCGGTTCCAGATCTCGAGCAGTACGCCGGGCGGCCTGCCGCTGTGAGCGGCGCTGCCGTAGGTGCGCTCGAGCGCCGCGAGCCGCGCCTCGATGGCACGCGCGGCACGCTCGGCCTGCGGCTCGGTGCCGGCGAGCACGCCCAGG
>Ga0210394_10001760_pt1 | contig 32717 bp, 30 predicted proteins | sample IncBWC12MmetaG_FD_160121 | JGI IMG/M metagenome (GOLD analysis project Ga0210394, IMG submission 160121) | Forest soil microbial communities from Barre Woods Harvard Forest LTER site, Petersham, Massachusetts, United States - Inc-BW-C-12-M | ecosystem: Environmental > Terrestrial > Soil >... | reverse complement strand
GATGGAATCGGTGCGCCGGAAGCGTCCGTCACGGTTCCGGTGAGCGTCCCGTAAAGGACCTGCGCCGAGATCAATGCGACGGTTAACAGAAGAAGTAAGATCCATTTCGACATGGATGGAAACTGCGAACGCGAGACGGGAAGCATACGCATGATTGCTAACAGATTACCGGGAATTCGTTCGACCGTCAACCAAATTCCCCACTTCCAAGCCCCGTCCCGCCAGGAATAGTGCGTCGGAGATCCTGGCAGTTATGTGGCGCACGCACTCGTGCCTGCCGCGTCGAGACTCGTCTTGACGCCCGCCCTTGAATAGAAACAATAGGCCAGGCATCGACACAAGTGTCGGCGCGGCACAACGACAGAATTCAGCACGTAGATAATGTAAATTCTGTCCCGCCGATATTGTTGTGCTATACAACTAAGTATGCGAATTGCCGATATTCGCGCGACCACCGTCACCGTCCCTCTCCACGCCCCTTTGCGCCACGCCAACGGCTGCCACTGGGGCCGTTTCGTGCGCACCATCGTCGAAGTAGAAGCCGATAACGGCCTCATCGGCCTGGGAGAAATGGGCGGCGGAGGCGAATCGGCCGAAGCCCAATTTCGCGCGATGAAGTCTTACTTAATCGGCCACGACCCCGCCCGCCTCGAAGAGATGCGATTCCTGATCGCCAACCCCACAGCGTCGCTTTACAACAACCGCACACAAATCCTGGCCGCGCTGGAATTCGCGTGCCTCGACCTTCTCGGCCAGTCCTGGAAAGTCCCCGTCTGCGACATTCTGGGAGGCCGTCTCCGCGACCGCATCCCCTTCGCGTCCTATTGTTTTTTCCGCTACGCCAATCCGCAAACCGGAACAGGAGAAACGCGTACCATCGACCAAATGCTCGCCTACGCTTCAGCCCAGAAAAAGCAGTTCGGCTTCCACACCCACAAATTAAAAGCCGGAGTCTTTCCTCCCGACTACGAACTCGAAGTCTACCGAGCCCTCGCCGCCGCCTTCCCCACCGACTCACTCCGCTTCGACCCTAACGCCGTCTGGTCCACTGAACAAGCTATCCGTTTCGGCCAGGCAATCGAGGGCCTCCGTAACGACTATCTCGAAGACCCGGTCTACGGACTCAACGGCATGCGCCGCACCCGCGAAATGATCCGCGTCCCTTTGGCCACCAACACCGTGGTCGTGAATTTCGAGCAGCTCGCCGCAAACATATTGAACACCGCCGTCGACGTGATCCTGCTCGACACAACTTTCTGGGGAGGCATCCGCGCCTGCGTAAAAGCCGCTGCCGTCTGCGAAACATTTCAGTTGGGCGTAGCCGTGCATTCTTCAGGCGAACTCGGCATCCAGCTAGCGACCATGCTCCATCTCGGCGCAGTGATCCCCAACCTGAGCTTCGCCGCCGACGCTCACTACCATCACCTCACCGACGACATCATCGAAGGCGGTCTCCTGCAATATAAAGACGGCTCCATCGCCGTACCCGATGAACCCGGCCTGGGCGTTAAACTGAACCGCGAGAAACTCAAAGAATACAGCGAGCTCTACCGCCGCCTCGGAGGTTATCCCTACGATCAGGACCCAGGCCGCCCCGGCTGGACCCCCATCGTTCCCAACGACCGCTGGGCCGACCCAAATGACGACACCCCGGTCCGGATTCCCTACTAAATGTCTCTCGATCTCTCCAATCGCGTCGCCGTGGTCATCGGAGGCACCTCCGGCATCGGACGAGCTATCGCCCTCGGCCTCGCCGAACAGGGAGCCGACGTCGTCCCCACAGGCCGTCGTGAGAATCACATCGAAGAAGTTTGCGCGGGAGTTGAATCGCGAGGCCGCCGCACGACCCGCGTAGTGACCGACATCCGCGACCGCGAATCCGTCGACAATCTCCGCGACAAGACTCTGCAACAATTCGGCCGCATCGACATCCTGGTAAACGCCGCCGGCTTCACCTTCAAACAACCGGCCATCAAGATCTGCGAAGAACAGTGGTCATCGATCCTGGACACCAATCTAACCGGCCCCCTCCGCGCCTGCCAGTCTTTCTATGGACCCCTAAAAGCGAGCGGCCGCGGCCGCATCATTAATATCGCCTCACTCAGTTCCTTCGTGGGCTTTTTCGAAGTAGCCGCCTACTGCGCCAGCAAAACCGCTCTGCTCTCGCTCACCCGCAGCCTGGCCGTCGAATGGGCGCAAGACGGAATTTCAGTGAACGCCATCGCCCCCGGCATTTTCCCCACCGAAATGACCAACGGCATAATCACCGGCACCACGAGAGGCCAGGAACTCCTCCTTCGCACCCCCATGCGCCGTTTCGGCAACCCGGAGGAATTAGTAGGCGCAGCCATATTGTTAGGCTCCGACGGCGCCAGCTTCATCACCGGCCAATGCCTGACCGTAGACGGCGGATTCCTGGCATCAGGAGTAAACTCGTGATGCGCTCCTCGGACCCAAACAGCGCGAAAACCGGGACTGACTCCTCTGTCCCAAGGCGCCCGGATCTCCCGCAAAAGTACTCCTCAACCCATCGCCGCGTGGACGGAGGAGTCTGTACCGGCTTTCGCCCCGTCCAAATATTAATCCCCCTCATCCTCGCGCTGACCCTCCAAGCCGAAACCGGCAGAGAAGCCTGGCTCCGATACAACCCGCAGCAAATCGAAAAAATCCCCGCCGTCCTGGCGACGGCAATCCGCCTCATTGTGTTCGCCCCAGCCTACTCCCAAACCTACAAATCCCCCACCGCCCCCACCGAATCCCGCATCGACGATCTGGTCTCCCGCTTGACGCTCGAAGAAAAAATCTCCCAGTTCATGAACGACTCCCCCGCGATCGACCATCTCGGCATCCCCGCCTACAACTGGTGGAACGAATGCCTCCACGGCGTAGCCCGCGCCGGCCGGGCAACCGTCTTCCCCGAAGCTAGTCCAGCTCTACGTAAACCATGCGCTAGCCAACTTCGAGCGAGTCTCCCTCCGCCCCAAAGAACGCAAAACCGTCCACTTCCCCAAATTCACAGGCGAAATCACCATCGGCCCGACTCATTTACAGGTGTCCAAATGACCCTGCCAAACCTCCAGCCCAAGTGGGGCGGGCTACCCAGCCCGCAGCCGCCTACCAGGCGGCCTCTTCTCTTCATCCGCGTTCATCCGCGTTCATCAGCGGCTATTTAATCCCTTATGCCCACCACCGGCAAAACCCGAGTCCAAGTCGCCTCCTCGGAAGGCGTCCGCGACATCAACCGCCGCGTGGTCCTCAACCTCATCCGCACAAAACAACCCATCTCCCGCGCCGACCTCGCCCGCGTCTCCGGTCTCCAGCGCAGCACCATCTCACTCATCGTCGAAGATCTCATCGAAGGCCACTGGGTCCTCGAAGGAGCCACCGGACGCCTCCCGCGCGGCCGCCGCCCGACTTTCCTCCGCCTCAACGACGACCGAGTCATCATCGGCGTCGACATCCGCCCTCTCCAAATCACAGTCGCCCTGGCCGACGTCAACGGTAAATTTACCGCCCAGGAAGTGATGCCCACCGCGGCCGATCCCAAAACTGCCATCGACGGCGTCGTCGACCGCATCCAGCGCTTCCTCCGTTCCTGCGGTGGGAAAAAAGTCGAAGGCATCGGCATCAGCCTCCCCGGCCGCGTCGAACCCGGCTCCGGCCGCCTGGTCTTCGCGCCTAACCTTAAATGGACCGATTTCGATATCGCCGAAGCCGTCGAAAAAGCCACCGGCCTGGACGTTGAAATGGAGAACGCCGCCAACGCCTGCGTCCTCGCCGCCGTCTGGTTCGATCACATCGAGAGCCGCAATCTGGTCGTGGTTACCGTCTCCGAAGGCATCGGCACAGGCATCCTGGTCAACGGACGCCTCGCCCGAGGCTTCAGCGGCATGGCCGGCGAATTCGGCCACGTCCCTCTCGACCCCGACGGCCCCTTATGCAGTTGCGGCAGCCGGGGCTGCTGGGAAGTCTTCGCCTCCAACCGAGCCGCCCTCCGCTACTACTCCGAATCGACCACTCTCAAATTCCAGGATCTGTTAAGCCTCGCCGATCAAGGCGACCCTCGCGCCGCCAAGGCTCTGGAAACAATGGCGCATTTTTTAGGCCGCGGCATGCGCATGATCGTAGCCGGCCTCGACCCCGAACAGATCGTCGTCATCGGCGATTTAACCCGCTCCTGGCACCGCTTCGGCCCGGTAATTCAGGCCGAAGTGCAAGCCCAAGGCCTGTCAGGTGGCGTAGCCCCCAAACTCATCCCTGTCCACGAAGATGGCATGGCGCGTCTTCGAGGAACAGTAGCCCTAGTCCTCCAGAAACATTTTGGAGTAACCCCAGAGGTCCCCGCATGAAGCTCTCCATAACCCACACCGCGCGAAAACCGGGACTGACCACTCTGTCCCAAGGCGCCGCAGTCCCCTCGAAACGCTCGCTCTTTGCCCTCGCGGTCTTGTCCCTCACCGCCCAACCCGTAACCATGACCACCCAGGAGGACCACCAACGCCTGATGGACCTTCTCCACATCACCGAACTCCGCCGCGGCGCCGACGGCAGCCATCCCGAAGCCCCCAACTATGCCAATTACGACGAGGCCAAGGCGAACCCCTATCCGACCCTCCCCGATCCCCTGATCCTCAAAAACGGCAAAAAAGTAAAATCCGCGAAGGACTGGTGGACCAAGCGTCGCCCGGAAATCGTCGAAGACTTCGACCGCGAAATCTACGGCCGCGTCCCGGCGAACATCCCCGCCGTGAAATGGGAACTAACCAGCACCACCGGCAACACGAAAAAACTCATTGGCCACGTCGGCGATGTAAACATCCAACTGGAACTGACCATCCCCGCCGACGCCAAGGGGAAAGTCCCCGTGATCATGGAATTCGGTTTCATCGGCCCCTTCCCAGGCCGAAGAGGCCCGGCCCCCGCTCCTCCTCCCGGTCCAACCTGGCAGCAACAAGTGCTGGCGAAAGGCTGGGGCTACGCCGTCATTGTGCCAGGCAGCATCCAAGCCGACAACGGCGCGGGATTAACCCAAGGCATCATCGGTTTCATGAACCACGGCCAGCCCCGCAAGCTCGACGATTGGGGAGCCCTCCGAGCCTGGGCCTGGGGCGCCAGCCGCGCCCTGGATTATTTCGAAACCGACCCGTCCGTCGACGCGACGCATGTCGCCATCGAAGGCCATTCGCGTTATGGCAAGGCAACCGCCGTGGCCATGGCCTACGATTCCCGTTTCTGGATCGCCTTCGTCAGCTCCTCCGGTGAAGGAGGCGTCAAACTGCATCGCCGCAACTGGGGCGAACTGGTAGAAAACGTCGCCGGCACCAGCGAATATCACTGGATGGCCGGCAATTTCCTGAAATATGCCGGCCCTCTCAACTGGAACGATCTGCCAGTCGACTCTCATGAGCTGGTAGCCCTCTGCGCCCCGCGCCCCGTCTTCATCAGCGCCGGAGCAACGAAAGGGGACGGATGGGTAGACGCAAAAGGAAGCTTCCTGGCCGCCGTAGGCGCCGGCCCAGTCTACCGCCTGCTAGGCAAAAAGGATCTCGGCACCACCGAATTCCCGCCAATAGAAACGCCGTTAATCGACGGCGATGTAGCTTTTCGCCAGCACAGCGGCGGCCACACGCCAGCCCCCAACTGGCCGACATTCCTGAAATTCGCCGAGTCCAAACTCAACTGATCTATGGCTTCTTCACCACCACCGGCACCTGATTCCCGATCCCATACTTCTCCACCGTCCGAATCTTCATGTTATAAACATCCCCCACCGACAACACGTAGTACGGTTTCTCCCAAGGCTCCCGCGGATGCGTATTGTCATGAATCGCGACCTTCCACTTGCCCATCACCTCAAACTTGTCTTTATTGACGACAATCGCCGTCCCCTCCGACAACCCGATTCCCAAAAACGTCGGATACTTCTTCATGACCTGAATCAGATCGTCCCACCGCAGCCGCGTATTGATATGTTGATCGATCGCGCTTTTTCTTAAAAACTGAAACCCGTGCTCATGCTCCGGCTCCGGCGTCATCATAATCTCCGATCCGGCGACCGCTCCGCGCACCAGATAATCCCCCTGAATGGTCGCGCCTGCGGAGCTTCCGCCGATCACGCCGCCTCGTTCCAGGACTCTGTGAAATTCCTTCAGCGTCACAGTATTCATGTAAGAATCGACGCAATTCCATTGCCTCCCGCCGTTGAACCAGACCGCGTTGGCGTCTCTCAGAACCTTGGCGAACTCTTCGGTATCGGCCTCCTTCGGATCGTGCGTATGCAGCATGTGGACGTTTTCGGCGCCCAGCTTTTTCCACGGCGCGATGATTTCTTCTTCTTTATAGACCATCCATTCGCCTTTGGCGTTCTTATTGCCGCCAGCGGTAGGAATCACGACGATTTTGGCGTTCGGCCCTCCAGCGCGATTGATGAATGTCTCCATGATTCCCGTGCCGGTAAGATTGCCTCCGCCGACGATGATTAATGTTCCGTTCACCGGCCCATACTCGGTCTGCGCGAATAGAGCGGTTCCCGCGAACACAGCAAGCAGTGCAGTTTTCACTAAGCCTCCAAACACCGAACCGCCATGCGTTAGCATGCGGACAATAGGTTGATCCATTTTAACGGAACGAATCGTATCAGATAACAGACTGTCCCAAGTAGTTCATCGGGGTGGCGCGAACTTCAGTTTGCAGCGCCGGCTTCAGCCGGCGTTCTTGGGACATCGGCTGAAGCCGATGCTGCAAGCTGAAGCTCGCGCCACCAGAAGGCGGAAAAATCATTGCTGCTGCGGGCTGCCGGTAGAGCCTCCAACCGGTTTCATCGGCTGCTTCCTCTGCCCCCACGTCGGCGGAGGAGGCTCCTTGGTCATGCGGGTGACCGGTTTTTCTTTCAACATGCGCAACGCTTCCTGAACGGCGCGCTCGAGCTGCGGATCGTGACCCGCGATCACGTCCTTGGGCCAATTCTCGACGTCGACGTCCGGCGCGATTCCTTCATTTTCCACCGCCCATTTTCCATCGCGTGAGAAAAACCCGCCGCGCGGCGCGATCATCGAGCCGCCATCGACGAACAGAGGCGTGTCGGCGGTGTGAACCAAGCCGCCCCAGGTGCGTTTGCCCACCAGTTCCCCGATTTTGCGATGCTTGAACATCCATGGCATCAGGTCTCCGCCGGAGCCTGCCATTTCGTTAATGATCATCACCTTCGGTCCCCAGATGCCGGCCGACGGGCTGGTGAAGGGAGTGCGGTCGCCGGCGACGTTGTTGAAATAGCCGTCGAAGTCGCGTTGCAAAACATCGATGATGTAATCGGCCGCCGACCCGCCGCCATTGAACCGCTCATCGACCACCACGCCGAGTTTGTCCTGCTGCGCGAAATAGTAGCGATTGAAGCTGGTGTAGCCGGGCTGGCCGGTGTTGGGCACGTACACGTAGGCAATTTTTCCGCCCGAGAGTTTGTCTACCAGCCGGCGGTTTTCCTCGACCCAGGCGCGGGTCCGCAGGCCCTGTTCATTGGCCGTGGGGATTACCGTGATCTGCCGCGCGCCGTCCATTGTTGGCCGCCCGTTCACGCTGAGGACGGTCTGCACGTTCGACGTGCCGTCGAGCAATCGATAAATATTGTCCGGAGCTTTCAGTTCTTCGCCGTTGATGGCGACCAGGTAATCGCCCACCGACACTTCGACGCCAGGCTCGGCCAGAGGAGCGTGCAGATCCGGATTCCAGCTTTCGTTGTCATAAATTTTGGTGATCTTGTAGCGGCCGTTGTCGATCGCGAAATCGGCGCCCAGCAATCCTCCGCGTGAAGCAGGGACCGAAGGCATGTCGCCTCCGCGCACATAGGAGTGGCCGATGGAAATTTCCGAGCCCATCATATCGATCAGATAATTCAAATCGGCGCGATGCATGGCGTAGGGCAGCAACTGGCCGTAAACTTCCTTCATCCGCGGCCAATCAGCCCCGTGCATATTCGGGACGTAAAGATAGTCGCGCTGATTGCGCCAGCCTTCGTAGAAAATCTGCTTGAACTCCTCTTTCGGATCGAGGTACATGCGCAGCGTCGCGTTCAAGCGGCCTGTTCCAGCGGCCGGAACCACGCGATCCGCATCGACCAGATAGAGTGCCGGAGCGGCTGCTTCGCCACCGGCTCCGCCGCGTCCGCGATCACCACCGCCTCCTCCTCCCGCCGCGCGATAGACGAGTTTATGTCCATCGGCGCTGACGCTATAGGCCTGCACGCCTGTGGCGAACGGAGTGGCACGTTTTTCGGTGAGGCGATAGCGGACCAGCGAGCTGCCTCCGCCGCCTCCACGCCCGCCTCCGCCGCCGCTGGCGCGGGCGTTGGCCTCCAGGTAATAAACCGTTCCGGCTACACCCGATTTCAGCTCCGTGTATTGATGCTCGGTGACGCCGGGGACGGCGATGATGCGGTTTTGCAGGCCGTCGAAATCGATGGCGACGGTGACGGGAGTGCGGTTGACGCGAGGTGCGGGAGTTTCGCCTTCTGCCGCGGGTGCTCCGCCGCGACCTCCTCGACTGCCGGTTGCGGGCGGAGCGTTGCCGACACCTTTATCCTCGTCGCTCTCGGGAAGAATCGGACTGGGCTCGCCCTTCTTGAGAATAGCGAGGTAGAGACCGAAATTTTCGTCGTGATCGTAAGAGGTCATGTCCAGCCACTGACTCTTCAAACCGAAATCTGTAGACGCGAAAAACCACAGATATTTGCCGCTCGCATCCCACGCCGGCCAGACGGAGTCGGCCAGACCGTCGGTGATCTGCTTGGTTTCACCCGATTCGACGTTGGCAATGTAAATTGCGTGGTAGAGAGATTTCAGACGGCTGGAGTACGCGACCCATTTCGAATCGGGCGACCACGTCGGGTTCAGAGTGCGCGTCGGCACCATCCACGGATCGTCGCCAATCACTTTAGCCTGGCCGGACGCGATGTCCAGCACCCAGACTTTCAGATTCGTATCGGTGTAGAGAAGCTTTTTCGAATCGGGCGACCAGGAAGGCGTGTAGTAATGGGTCGGATTCGGAAGCGCGACAGAGCGTGGCGGCGTGAGGCCGTCCTGGGATTCGAGCACCAGTTTATACTCGCCGGATTTGTCGCTGAAATAGGAAATCCATTTGCCGTCGGGCGACCATGCGGGGTCGCGTTCGGCGGAACTGCTCGACTTGCTCAAGTTTCGGACATCGCCTTTTTCGGCCGGGATGGTGAAAATTTCGCCGCGTGCTTCAACCAGAACTCTTGCGCCGGTTGGGGACAGAGCTAGCGTGGTCATCCGGCTTGTCACGTCGTCCCAGCGAGGCATCATCCACGGAAAATCGCCCGTCGCAGTGATCGCGACCTGGTGCGTTTTGCCGGTTTTGGGATCCAGCTCGTGAATGTATCCGGCTTGTTCGAAAACCACCACGCCTGCGCCGGAGTCTAACGTTTTCACGTCAAAGTCGCTGAACTTCGTGATTTGCGCGAGCTTCTTGGTCTTGATGTCGTAGGACCAGATGTTGGCGATGCTGTCGCGGTCTGAGACGAAGTAGACAATGTCGCCGATCCAGGCCGGTTCCATGTCCTTTGAATCGGTCCACGGAGGGGTGACGACGTCCCACGTCTTGGTGTCGGCGATCCAGATGGGCCGGTTCTGGCCGCCGCGATAATTGCGGCGCTCCTCATCCCATGACGTGTTCATGCGGTACGCGATGTGCGCGCCGTCGGGGGAGATTTTTCCCTGATAGGCGCGAGGCAATGCCAGCGGCTGTTCGACTCCACCTTCAATAGGCACGGTCCAGAAGCGAGGAGCGGCATTCGGGGCCGACGTTGCCCGGGCCGATGCGAACAGCACCGACTTGCCGTCCGGCGTCCAGCCTTGCACGTTGTCCGCGCCGGGATGCCAGGTGAGCCGCTTGGGCTCGCCACCTTCGGCAGGGACGATATAGACGTCGGTATTGCCGGCGTAGTCGCCGCTGAAGGCGATCCATTTCCCGTCGGGCGAGAAGTGCGGGTTCGAGGTCGGGCCGGCAAAGCTGGTAAGGCGGCGGGCGGAACCTCCGGAGCGCTCGACGATCCAGATGTTGTTGGCGTAGGCAAAGGCGATTTGCGTGGCGCTGACGGTCGGCGTGCGAAGCAGACGAGTCGAGGGTCCCGGGGCTGCGACGAGCGACAGAGAAGCGATGGAGAGAAGGAAAATGTGTTTAGTCACGTAATGCTCCAGAATGGACGGATCGCTATAGTGTACCTCTCCCTTCGCGCCTTTGCGGCTTTGCAGGAGTATGCTTTTTTCACGCAAAGCCGCTAGGCTCGCAAAGAAAATTCGTCCTACCCCCCGAAACCTCCCGGCTTACAAGAGTCGATCATTTCCCCCGTCTCCCGGTTGATCCAATACCACGTAAACGGGACCTTCTCGGCTCGCTCCCGCTCCACCACCTCTTCCAGTTTTTCAAGCCTCCGCGTCAGCGATTTACTCATGGACATCCGATCCCCCCTCCAGAGCCTTCAGCCGCGCATCGAACTCTTCCACCTCGATATTCCGCCGCTGGCTGTCCACGATCCTCGCCACGGACTCGCCTTCCTGCGCGCTCAACTCCCCTTCCGCCACCGCCTCAGTCACCGCCGAAATCGCTTCCGTTAAATCAGCCGCAGTCTCCACAGCAGGCAGCCGGAATCGCGAATTCGGCTCTTTTGCCAGTGGCACCAGCCGCTCCATGCACAACCGCATCGCCACAGGGTTCGCCTTCAACGCCTGTAGCTTGATCTTTTGAATGATTTTTACGCCGTCCGTTTCCAGTGCCTCCTGAAAAATCGTCTTCTTATTGCAACTCCCCAGCGGACGCCCTTTCCCCAGTTTGTTCCCCGGCTCAAACGGTTTTCCCCTTGCCATAACTCCCTCCGAATAAATCAGATGTAAATTTCGTCCGCCCTAACTGCGGATCTTCCCGAATACACTCTTTCATAGGAGGGCTGCGGCCCCTGCCAGTTGAAAATGGGAAACCGATGATTCAAAGAGGGTTCATTGCCGTTATTGAAGCGTTATTTTAACGCGAGAGGATTCGTAAGGCAGGAATATGCCCTGCGGCCAATCCACGTGACCGCCCGCGCTTTCTTGTGGGGCGGGCTATTAAGCCGGCAGCCTGCTTCAAGCAGGCTTCTTCGTCGGTCACGAGATTTTTTTGAGCCAGATATTCCGCACCGAGACCTTGCACGGCGCACCTTCGATCTCAATTCCGACCATCCCCGGTTTGTTGTTCGACGAATCGGGATCGTCGTCGATATAAACCGCCATCAACTGGCCGTTGATGATGTGGATGAACGTACCGCCGCGGGTCATGACCAGGTATTGGTTCCAGTCGTTGATCTTGACGTAGCCGCCGAGGGCGGAGCGGTCGCCGATCGAGCCGACCAGCGTTTGCGGCTTGCCGGGAATGCCTTCGACCACTTGCCCTCGCCAGGCGAGAATGCCCAAGGGCGTGTTTTCCGAGTAGAACTGGCCGGTATAGACGAAGCTGCGGGGGTTGACCGGGAACCAGTAATCGGCTTGAGGTCCAGTCATCATCCAATCGAGGTTGAAGGTCTGGCCGGGGCGGGCTCGGCGCCAGGGGATGCCGGTCTGGCTGCGGTACTGGATGCCGCTGCCGCCTCCGTATTCGACTTTGATTTCGAATTTGAGGTCAAAATCCTTGGCGATCAGGCCGTGATAGGAGATATAGCTGTTGCCGGAGGGTTTTTCCTTGGTCGATTCGCCGACAATGGCTCCGTTTTCGACGCGCCAGACGTCGGGGTTGCCGACCCAGTCCTTGAGCGAGACACCGTCAAAAAGCTGGGTGTAGCCTTTGTGGTCGGCGAAGTCGAGGGGGTCGGGCTCCTTGAAGCCTTGGGCTTGGGTGAGAAGGGCGAAGATCAAGGCTGGGATGGCGGATTTCATATCAAGCCTTTCGCGTCAATTACTGATGTCGTGGGTGTGACTTTCCTCCCGGATCGGCATGTACAGTTCATACCACCACTTCTGGGCTGCGCTGTCGGCGTATTTTTTGAGGGCGGCTTCGGAGTCGAATTCCATCACGATGGCTTGTTTATAGCCTTCCTGGCCCTGATATTTGATGTTCTTGGTCCATACTCGCTTGATTCCGGGGAATTTGGCCGGCAATTGGTGGACGGCGTCGACGGCGGCCTTGATCTGTTCAGGCGTCGCTTCGGCCTTCCATTTCACGTTGATGATGTGCAGCACCGTCGCCGGCGACTGGGCCAGTGCGACTACCGAGAGGAGGCACAAACAAAGGAGAGTTTTCATAGCGAACTAAATTATCTCAGATCGCGTATAGTTCCATATGATGCGCTTGATTCTTTTGCCCATGATGGCCATTTTTCTCGCCGGGTGCGACGAGATGGATCTCAGCGGTATCGGCGGGTCGGACCGCTACCGGGAGGATTTTCACTACAGTTTTGCGTTGAATCCGGGAGGCAGCTTGCGCCTGGATAACTTTAACGGGTCGGTGGAGATTTCCGGTTGGGACAAGAATACGGTGGATATCGACGGCACCAAGTACGCCAACACCGCATATCGTCTCAAGGAGATGAAGATCGATATCGTGCCGTCGGCCAGCTCGATTGTCATTCGCACGATTCCTCCTATCGACCGGCACGGGAATGCGGGGGCTCGGTACACGATTCATGTGCCGAGGAAAATCCAGCTGGATGGAATCACCAGTTCCAACGGCGCGATTCGGGTGGATACGATTGAAGGCTCCTCTCGTCTGCGGACTTCCAATGGCTCGGTGCATGCCCTGAGTCTGATGGGGCCTCTCGACGTGCAGACTTCGAACGGATCGATCGACGTGTCGGAGGTTACGGGCGACACAACGCTGCATAGTTCGAACGGCACCATCCGGGCGGATATTCGCAAAGGGAGATTCGGCGCGTCGACGTCGAATGGCAGCATCACGGCGCATCTGCGGGAGGCGGATACCAGCCCGGTGCGCCTGTCGAGCTCCAACGGGCATATTGAATTGACGATGGATGCGGCGCGAGAGGTTCACGCCACGACGACCAACTCCTCGATCACGGTGCGGATGCCGGCGTCGGCGGGAGCGATGGTGGATGCGCACACGTCGAATTCGTCGATCACGTGCGATTTCGACGTGAGTGTGCGTGGAGGGATGCTGTCGAAGCATCATCTGGAGGGGACGATCGGGAACGGCGGGCCGATGCTGGATTTGGGGACGTCGAACGGGAGTATCAAGTTGTTGCGGTTGTAAAAGAAGAGGCCGATTACCAATCGGCCGCAGGCTGCCAGCCAGCACCACAGGGGAGGACGATGTGCAGGGTGGTGCCGGTTTCGGACGAGCCGATGGTCAGGCGGCCGCCTAGTTGCCGGGCTCGCTCCCTCATGCCGGCGATGCCGACGCCGATGCGCGAGGCGGTCATCTCGCCTTCGAGCGTACCCGGAGGCAAGCCGCGGCCATGGTCGGCGACTTCCAGTTCCACCCGGTCGGGGAAGTGCTTCAGGCGCAGGGTCGCGCTGGGGCTTCCGGAATGGCGGTGGATGTTGGCCAGCCCCTCCTGCACGATGCGGAACAGGGCGATCTCGATGGCTTGCGGGAGCCTGGGTATGGTGGGGAGATCGAGTTCGATCTCGAGGCCGGTCCGTTCGGCGTAGCCGTCGCAATAGACGCGGAGCGCGGAGACCAATCCCAACTCGTCCAGCAGAGGAGGGTGCAGCAGGTACGACATGGTGCGGATCTCGCTGACCGAGGCCTCGGTAAGAGCGAGGCTTTCCTCCAGCATCTCCCGGGCCCGCGAATCGAGGCCGGCGGTCGCGAGGAGCAGCGAAAGATTGATGCTCAATGCGCCCAGATTCTGGCCGGTGGTGTCGTGCAGTTCACGGGCGATGCGCCTCCGCTCCTCGTCCTGCATTTGCAGCAGGCGGCCGGAAAGCTGGGCCAGCGTGTGCTCCGACTTCCGGCGCGCGGTGGCATCCACGGCGACGGCCAGCAGCCGGGCATGGCCTTCAATCTCAATGCGGCTGATGGTGCATTCGATATTGAAAGGAGACGCATCCGGGCGGCGGCTTTGCCATGCGAACGTGAAATCCTGGCCGCGAAGATCGGGCGCCATCCGGCGGACCATGGTTTCCAGCTCTTCGACAATCTGCCGGCGGGGACAGCCGAAAAGATCCTGGTCTGTACGATTGCAATCGACGACGGTTCCTTTGTTCAAGATGAAAATGGCGTCGGCGGTGGGCTGTGGCAAAAGGGGCTCCGGCGGCGGCGCATGCTCCCGCAGATCCTGGAGATCCTGGCCGAAGCAGATCCAATATTCCGCGTCGTCCACGGTGACGAGCTTGATGTCGAACTGCGCCGGCAGGACCCCGCCGCTGCGGGTGCGCAGTTCGGCTACGATGCTCCGCGAGAGGCCCTGTTTGATTTCGGACCAGAGCAGCGGCCAGCTTTCCTCCGTGGTGGGGGAAACGTCCCAGACGCGCAGGGAACACAACTCGGCCGCCGAGTAGCCCATGGCGCGGCAGAGAGCGGGATTCACGAATACGAGGCGCGCGTCGGCATCGATCCAAGATATCCATTGATCGGCCTGCTCGGCGAAAAGACGCGCGAAATCGGGAAGACTCTTAGCACCATCGCTGGAGATACGACCCCAGCCCCGCTCACGCCGCGCTTCCGGCGGCGAGCCCTCATTCCAGGAATTAGACACTCGAAATTTTCAGTTTCTCTGGTTGTAGATTGTACTCGTTTTTTTGGAGTTGTCGAGTGCCAAACGGAAAACCCCAAGCTGACGCATGGGGCTACACAAAATGATACTTGGAAGCCTCGTCTTCCCAGACGATCTTTTTTCCCGCTTTAAAGGACAATGTTGCCATATGGCCGGAAATCGCCGCCTGCTGGCCGACTGAGGGAGGGGCGATCACCTGCCCTTTGCCGCGAACGGCGTCGAGAAAATTGGTGATGTGGGCTTCCACCGCTTTGTTGTCGTTGCCGGGCAGATTCATGCTGAGTTCCTGGCGGGCGGCCACCTGGGCGGGCGGTTTACCGCCGAATTTTTCGGGATAAAAATTGAGGGACTGGCGGTTTAGCACTTCGATGGTGCCTTCGTTGCCCATGAACTGCTCGCCGTAGCCGAAATGGTCGTTGCCGAAATAGCAACTGTAATTGATGTGGAATTTGTCCTTATATTCGTAAATGGCGCTGAGGGTATCGGCGACGTCGCGGTCGTCCTGGTTGACCCAGCGGTAAATTCCGCCCGAGGCCATGCAGGACAGCGGCACGGTTTTGCCGCAGACGAAATTTGTAATATCCGTCTGATGAACCAGTAAATCGGTGGAGATGCCGCCTGAATAATCCCAATAAAGGCGCCATTGATAGAAGCGACGGGTGTCGAAGTCGTGAGCGGGTGCGCCTTCCAGGAACCTTGCCCAATCGGTATTGGCGGGGGAGGCGTCGGCGGGGATTTTGTAGCGCCAGGCGGGGTTGTCTTCAAGCGAGTTCCGGTACCAAAAAGCCCGGACGTAATGAATTTCGCCAATGAGACCCTGGGCGACCATTTCCTTGGCTTTGATGTAGAGAGAGTTGCTGCGGTTCTGGGTGCCGACTTGCACGACTTTGCCGGCTTTGTTGGCGGCGGCGACCATTTCGAAGCCTTGTTCAATGGTGTGGGCCAGCGGCTTTTCGACGTAGATATTTTTACCGGCGGCGATGGCGGCCATGAACATGGGGTAGTGGAGATGTTCCGGAGTGGAGATGAAGACGACGTCGATAGACTTGTCGGCGAGCAGTTCCTTATAGTCGGCGTAGGTTTTGGGGGTGTTGCCGCCGATGGTCGAGACGCGATCCTTGGCTCGGGCAAGGTTGCCGGTATAGGCGTCGCAGACGGCGACCACCTGGGCGACGTTCCTGTTGTCGACATACATGCGCTGCATGAGGTAGTCGCCTCGGCTGCCGGTACCGATCCAGCCGATGGTGACCTTGTTATTGGAGCCTTGGGCGCGTAAGATAGCGGGCGCGACGGCCAGGGCGACGGTGGATTTCACGAAGTCGCGACGGGAGAAATCGTGGGACATGGGAGCTCCTTTATAGTGACGAAGGGCGAAAAATCGGGGACAGCCAACTCTGTCCACGCGGCGCCGTAGATTATCGGGTTTTCCGAGCGTGGCGCGCGCCTTGGGACAGAGAAGGCAGTCCCCGATTTTTCGCGCGTTTGTGGCAGGTCGACGTTCATGGCTCGGGCCGAAAGGTAAGAATAGCAGAGCTGTCGATTTCGCGGCGGTGGAACGTCTTAAGATTGGGAGGCAACAACAATGCAGTATTTACTCATGATTTACGGCGACGAACAGATCTTTACGTCGATGAACATGGCCGAGCACGAGGCTGAGTACAAACGGTATATGGCATTCGGTAAAGAATTCGCGAGTTCGATCGTGGGCGGGAACGCGCTCCAACCCACCAGCGTGGCGACGACGGTGCGGCTGAGGGACGGTAAAGTCCTGACGACGGATGGTCCCTTCGCCGAGACCAAGGAGCAACTGGGCGGATATTACCTGGTGGAAGCGGCCAACCTGGACGAAGCGGTCGCCATGGCCGCGAAGATTCCCGGGGCGCGCCATGGATCGGTCGAAGTGCGGCCAATTATGACGTTTGCCGTCGCGCAAGGAGGGATGTAATGTTGACTGAAATCGGAGTTCTGACGCAGGCCGAGCTGGAGCAGTGCCGGCGGTATGTGGAACAAACGGGGGACGGCGTCTCGGCGGCGACGGACGAGTTGTCGGAGGAGCAGTGGAACTTTAAACCGGGGCCGGAGCGGTGGTCGATCGCCGAGATTGTCGAGCATGTGGTGGTGATTCAGGAGTTGGTGCTGGGGCCGATTCGCGGGGCGCTGGCGGCGGCGCCGGTTTGCGGGGATCGCGATCACAAGCGAGTGGACGAGTTCGTGGTGGACCGGTTTCCGGACCGTTCGATCAAGCTGCAAGGGCCGGAGCCGGGTAAGCCGACCGGGCGGTGGAATCCGGCGGAGGCTCTCGAAAGGCTGACGGCGAATTGCGGGCAGTTGACGGAGTATGTCGAATCGACGCCGGATGTGCGGCAGAGGGTGATCGAGGCGGCGCCTTTGATCGCGATTTCGAAGGGGGAGTTGCGGGAGATGGACGGGTATCAGTGGGTGCTGGCTGTGGCGGCGCATACGGAGCGGCATACGGAGCAGATTCGGGAGGTGCAGGGGGATCCTGGGTATCCGGGGTGACTCACCTTCGTCGCTACGAATCGCCTTTAGTATAGTGCGTCGTTGATTTCAAACAGTATGTTTCGGGACGGGGCAAATAGGGTACAGGCACGAAGTTTCGCAAAAGCGGCGAAATTCGAGCCAGTCCCCCATTTGCGCATGTCATTATTTGAAGAGGGACTGACGATGCGATATATGATGCTGATCTATTCGAAGGAGACCGTCGAGGAGTTGAGTGCGGAGGAAGACGAGCGGATTCGGAAGGCGCATCGCAGCGTGATGACGGAGGCGACTGAGAAAGGCGTGCTGGTGGGCGCGGAACCGCTGGCGCCTATCAGCACTGCGACTACGGTGCGTATGCAGCATGGTAAGGCGCTGGTTACGGACGGGCCTTTTGCCGAGACTAAGGAGCAGCTCGCCGGATATTACATCATCGACTGCACGGATCTGGAGGATGCCAAGAAGTGGGCGGCGAAGATTCCGACAGCTTGCTTTGGAGGCTCGGGATGCATCGAGATACGACCGCTGCCGGGCCTGCAAAATCGGTAGCGGAGTCGGTATTCCGCGCCGAGTCGGGGCGGATTATCGCGACGCTGATCCGCATTTCGGGGTCGTTCGACAGGGCGGAGGAGGCGATGCAGGAGGCCTTTGCGGCGGCGCTTTCGGCGTGGCCGGAAAAAGGCGTGCCCCAGAGTCCCGCGGCGTGGATCATCGCGGCGGCGCACCGGAAGCTGATCGACCAGAGCCGGCGCGAGAAGACCAAACGCGAGAAGGAGGATTCCTTACGTTATGAAACTCCTTCCGTGATTCAGCCCGATGAATGGACCGAGGATGCCATGCAATTTCCCGACGACCGGCTGCGGCTGATGTTCACCTGCTGCCATCCGGCGATCAATCAGGAGGCGCAGGTGGCGCTGACGCTCCGCACTTTAGGGGGCCTGACCACGCCTGAGATCGCACGGGCGTTTCTGACACCCGAAGCGACGTTGGCGCAGCGGCTGGTGCGGGCGAAACGCAAGATTCAGGAAGCGGGGATTCCTTACGAGGTTCCGCCGGCACATGCGCTGCCGGCTCGTCTGGCGTCGGTGCAGGCGGTGATTTACCTGATTTTTAATGAGGGATATTCTGCCGCTACCGGAGAGCGGTTAGTGCGCGGGGATTTATGCAATGAAGCGATCCGGCTCGGTCGGGTGTTGTGCGAACTGGCGCCATCGGAGCCGGAGAATTTGGGCTTGCTGGCGCTGATGCTGCTGCACGATTCGCGGCGCGAGGCTCGGAGTGTGGATGGCCGGCTGGTGACGCTCGAAGATCAGGATCGATCGCTTTGGGATCGGGAGGCGATTGCGGAGGGGATTTCTTTAGTCGAGAGGGCGCTGCGGTTGGGGTCGCCTGGTCCTTATCAATTGCAGGCGGCGATTGCGGCGCTGCATGCGGAGGCTGCGACTGCGGCTGAGACGGACTGGCGGCAGATCGCCGCGTTGTATGAACGGCTGCTGGAGATGAATCCATCGCCGGTGATCGCGCTGAATCGGGGGGCGGCGGTGGCGATGAGTGGCCGGTTGGCGGAGGGGTTGGGGTTGATCGATGGGTTGAGGGGGCTCGAGAATTATTACTTATTTTATGCGGCGAGGGCCGATATTTTGAGACGGATGGGGAGGAGGGGGGAGGCGGCGGAGGCTTATGGGAGGGCATTGGGGTTGGTGGGGAATAGTGTCGAAAGGGAGTTTTTGAGGAGGAGGTTGGGGGAGGTGGGTTGCTCGGAGTAGCCCCAAGCTGACGCATGGGGCTGGGTGTTAGGATTGGACTAGCGCCGCAATGGACAAGATCGTACAATGCAGTTCATTCTGGAGAACCTCGCGGCAGTGACCGCGAGCCAGCAACAGGCCGAAGTGCGCGCAGCTCGCATCGACCGCCAGATAAAGGCTTTCCAAACGCTGATGCGGACTGGAATGAAGTTAATAGTAAGGCTGGAGAAGGGTCAACGGCGGCTTCACGCTGAAATAAAGGAGATTGCCGCTCAACAAAAACGCACCGATCAGAAGTTGGACCGCTGGCTCGGCTCGTTGAAGAACGGTTCGAACGGTCATAGTGGGCGCGCGAAGGCCTAATTTGTCCCGAGTCCATGATAGGTGGGTGAGGAAGATGCGATGAATCAGGATCGTCTGATGCGGGTAATCCGAAAGAACCTCGCCGCAGTTGCCGCGAGTCAGCGACAGTCCACAGAGCGCGGCGAGCGCATCGACCAGCAGATGAAAGAGATCTCGGCGGAACAAAGGCGCATCGCTCAAGAACTTGACCGCAGGCGCGCATCGCCCAGGAGCGGCCACAAGAAGCGCTGATTTCCTTGAAACGCCGCCGGTTGTTGGGGCGTCGTGTATACTAGAGATAGCTGTCGAGCTTAAGGAGTGGGCGAAAGCCCACTTTTTTATTGGATTTAGAGATGAGTCGCGAGGAAGTCACGGCTAAAGTGCTTGAAATTGCGGAACGAGTGGGCGCCACGGAGGGCCTCGAAATTGTCGAGGTTCAATTACTTGGCGGCGGCGGAGCCCGGGTTTTGCGCATTTTTATCGACAAGCCGGAAGGCGTCACGCACGCCGATTGCGAGATGATTTCGCAGAACGTGGGCACCATTCTGGACGTCGAGGACGTCATTCCGGGCGCGCATTACACGCTCGAAGTCAGCTCGCCCGGAGTGGAGCGTAAGCTCACCAAGCCGCGCGATTTTGAGCGCTTCGTGGGACAGAAAGTGAAGGTCGCCCTTAGGCAGCCGATCGAGAATCAGCGACATTTTATGGGCACCTTGAAGAACTTCGCGGAAGGCATTCTTACACTCGAACCTTCGCCTGGAAAGAGCGTGCAATTTCCGCTGGACCAGGTGGAAAAGGCCAATCTCAAGTTCGAGTGGTAGTTCATTCCTGAATAAAAGAGACCGATTTTATTATGAGCATGGGAACGATTTATCAGTCCATCGAGATTCTCAGCAAAGAGAAGGGGATCGAGCCGAAGGTCATCCTCGACGCGGTGAAGGACGCGATGCTGGTGGCGGCGCGCAAGCACTTCCACACGACCGAGGACCTGGTGGCGGAGTTCGACGAAAAGACCGGCGCCATTCAGATTTTCGGCGTACGGAAAGTGGTGCCCGAAGTGGTGGACGCGGACAAGGAAATTTCGCTGGACGCGGCGAGGCGCATCAATCCCGACGCGGAGATGGATACCGAGGTTCGATTCGCGAAACCGACCGAGGCGCTGGGCCGCATTTCGGCGCAGACGGCCAAGCAGGTGATTCTGCAAAAAGTTCGCGAGGCGGAGCGGGAGAATATTTTTTCGGAATATTCGGGGCGCGTGGGCGAGCTGGTGACGTGTATCGTGAAGCGCATCGAAGGACAGGATCTGGTGGCGGACCTGGGCAAGACGGAGGCTCGGATTCCGAAAAAGGAGCAGTCGAAGCTGGAAAGTTTCTCGGTCGGCGACCGCATTCGCTGTGTGATCAGGAGCGTGGAGAAGGCCGGCAAGAACGCGGGCGTGATTGTGTCGCGCGCGGCGCCCGAATTGGTCATGCGCCTGTTCGAACAGGAAGTGCCGGAGATTTACGACAACACGGTGATCATCAAGGGCTGTGCGCGGGAGGCGGGCGAGCGGACGAAGATTGCCGTGTCGAGCCGGGACCGCGACGTGGATAGCGTGGGCGCCTGCGTGGGCATGAAGGGCATGCGCGTGCAGTCGATTATCCGCGAGCTGCGCGGCGAGAAGATCGACATCATCGAATTTAACGACGATCCGGTGTCGTTCGCAACGCATGCGTTGAGCCCGGCGAAAATTTCGCGCGTCTCCATCATCGATTCGGTGGAGAAGCACATGGAAGTGATTGTCGACGACACGCAACTGTCGCTGGCGATCGGCAAGAAGGGGCAGAACGTACGCCTCGCGGCGAAGCTGCTGGGCTGGCGAATCGACATTAAGAGCGAGGAAGAGAAGCGGCAGGAAGTGGAGTCGCAGATGGCCGCGCTGGTGGTGCCGGGCGCGCCGGTGAACGTGCTGATCGACCACGGGATGACCGAGGCGGTAGCCGAAAAACTGATCGCGGCGGGCGTGACAACGGTGGAAAAACTGGGCGCCATGACTCCGGAGCAGCTCGAGGAAATTCCCGGCATCGAGCAGGATATGGTCGAGAATATTCAGACCGCGGTGGTGGGTTATTACGGGCAGTTCGAGCAGCAAGAGGAAACGCCCGCGACCGAGCCGCCTGTGGAAGCATCAGAGGAGAAAGTGCCCGAAAACGAATCTGATAGGATAGAGGTCACGGAAGTTCCGGCTGCCTCCCCGGAATCCGTAAAAGGAGAAGCCGAACTTTCGTGAAAATCCGCCTGCTTGCAGGCGGGACGTTTATCGTATGAGTAAAATTCGCATCAATGAGCTGGCCCGCGAGCTCGAAGTAAAGCCCAACGTGATCCTCGAGACGTTGGCGGAGCTGGGCATTGCCGACAAGAAGACGCACTCCAGCTCGCTCGACGACGACGTAGCGCTGCAGGTAAGGCAGCGCGTGCACGGGGAGACAGGCGGCCCGCCCGCGCCTGAAGTCTCACATCGCGAGGAAGCGGCGGCGGAACCGGTACGAACACAGCCGGCCGCGAAGCCGTCCGCACCGAGGGCCGAAGCGCCGGTTGCGGAGCACATCGCGAAAGAACCCGAAGCGAAAATTGCCGAGGAGGTTGCGGCAGCGCCGGTGCGGCTGGCTCCGCCGCTGCGTCCTCCATTGTCGACAGGACAGTTTTCGCCGCCATCGATTCCTTTGCCGCATGCGCCTCGCGTCACGCCGGCGGCTCCCGCCGCTGCCCCAGGTCCGGCTGCCGGTCCGGTTCCGAGAGGTACTGCGATTCCCGCGCGGCCTGTTCCTTCGCCGAGGCCGGGCCAGATTCTTTCGGGACCGAGACAGCCTATGCCGGCTGGGATGGGCGAAGCTCCGAAAGCTCCACCGTCTGTGATGAGTCCGGGTGCTGTGAGTCATGGCACGGTAACACCAGGCGCGCCGCGGCCCTCCGCGCCCAGCCTGCCGAGCATTCCGTCGCCTCTGCGGCCGCAAACCATCCGTCCCAGTGCGCCCGGCGCGCCGCAGCAGCCCGCTCAACCGCTGCGTCCTCCGGCCAAGCCGAATCTGGCAGGGCAGCCGCAGGCGCGGCCGGTTGTTCCTCCCCGCGCCGATATGGTGGCGAGATTAACGGCCCGTCCCTCTGCTCCAGGAGCGCCACCGCCGCCGCGTCCGGGCATGCCGACGCGTCCTGCCAGCCCCGTTCCCGGGCGTCCGATTTATACCGGTCCGGTGCGTCCGGGCCAGCCGATCAATCGAGGTCCCGGCGGACCTCCCAGTCAGGGTGGTTACACTCCTGGAGGCTACAATCGGGGACCCGCGGGTCCGGGCGGTCCGGGTGGATATAATCGCGGTCCGGCAGGTCCGGGCGGTCCCGCCCAGCGCGGGCGTCCGATGCATCCGACGTCGCCCTTGCGCGCCGAGCCGGCGACATTGCCGACCGATCCGGGGCGTCGCCATGCGACGAAGCCGGGAACGAGGACTCCCGCCGATCGCCGGCGCGATCAGGACGAGGGACGCATGCGCGGGCCGATCTCGCGGCGCGAGCAGTCGTTCGAGCCGCCGCCGATCGATCGCGAAGTGACCATCGCCGAAGGCATCACGGTGAAGGAGCTTTCTGAAAAGCTCGGCGTGAAGGGCAATCTTGTGGTGAAGAGGTTGTTCGACAAGAAAATCTCGGCGACGATCAACCAGACGCTGGACGTAAAGGTGGCCGAGGAACTGGCGCGCGATTTTGGCGCGTCCACGAACAAGGTCAGCTACGAGCAGGAGACCACGCAGGAGATCGAGACCACGGAAGTGGATCTGGACCGCGAGAGGCGTCCTCCGATCGTCACCATCATGGGTCACGTCGATCACGGCAAGACGAGTTTGCTGGATGCGATTCGATTGTCGAATGTCGCCAGTCATGAAGCGGGCGGGATTACGCAGCACATCGGCGCCTATCACGTCGAGAAAAACGGGCGCAAGATCGTATTTATCGACACGCCCGGTCATGAAGCGTTCACGCGGATGCGAGCGCGCGGGTCGAAGGTCACGGATATCGTGATTCTGGTGGTCGCGGCGGATGACGGCGTCATGCCGCAGACTCTGGAAGCCATCGACCACGCCAAGGCGGCGAAGGTTCCGATCATCGTTGCGATCAATAAAATCGACAAGCCAGGCGCTACGCCGGAGCGGATTAAACAGCAGCTCTCCGACCGAGGCTTGCTGGCGGAAGACTGGGGCGGCGACGTAGTCATGGTCCCGGTTTCGGCTAAGGCCAAGACCAATCTGGATCTGCTGCTGGAAATGATTCTTCTCGTCGCCGACATGCTGGATTTGAAGGCGAATCCGGCGCGTCCGGCGATGGGAACTGTCCTTGAAGCTAAACTCGATCGCGGACGAGGTCCGGTGGCGACCGTGCTGGTACGGAACGGGACGCTGAGGGTCGGCGATTACATGATCTGCGGCTCGGTATTCGGCCGCGTGCGCGCCATGGTGGACGACCACGGCGAAAATACGCGCGAAGTGGGTCCGTCGATGCCGGCTGAGGTGCAGGGGCTGGAATCGCTGCCTGAGGTCGGGGACACCATGCAGGTGGTCACCGACACGGCCAAGGCCAAACAGATCGTCATTTATCGCGAATCGAAAGCGCGCGAAGTGGCAATGGCCAAGAACAAGCGCCTGACGCTGGATCAGTTCCACGATCAGTTGAAGGAAGGCGAGGTCAAGGACCTCAATATCATTTTGAAGACGGACGTCGGCGGCACGGCTGAGGTGCTGGCTGACACGCTGACCAAGCTCTCGACCGACAAGGTGAGGATCCGCGTGATGCGCGCGGGCGTCGGAGCGATTACCGAAACCGACGTGCTGCTGGCCTCGGCGTCCAACGCGATTATTGTCGGGTTCAACGTGAGGCCGGATCGCACGGCTCAGGCTGTCGCGGAGCAGGAAAAGGTCGACATCCGGCTGCACTCGATCATTTACGAGCTGGCGGACCAGATCAAGAAGGCCATGAGCGGGATGCTGGACCCGGTGTTCAAGGAAGTGTACAAGGGGCGCGCGGTGGTGCAGAATGTTTTCCGGATCTCCAAGGTCGGCGTGGTGGCGGGGTGCGTGGTGCAGGACGGCGTGATCACGCGCAACAGCGAGGTGCGGGTGCTGCGCGACAACGTGGTGGTGCATACGGGCAAGATCGAAGGGCTGAAGCGCTTCAAGAACGACGCCAGCGAAGTGAAGGCGGGGTTCGAGTGCGGTGTTTCGCTGGCCAACTTCAACGACATCAAAGAGGGCGATGTCTTCGAATGTTTCGCATCGGAGCGGGTGGCGCAGGAAGCGTTGGTTTAACACGGGCCGCCTTAAAGGGCGGCTGCCGGCTGAATAGCCGGCCCCACACACAAGAAAACTCACATGCCGTCTATCGGGGTTATTACGTTTGAGTTGCGGCTTGACGACGCGCATTCGCTCAAGGACAAGAGACATTTTGTAAAGAGCCTGAAGGACCGGCTGCGCGTGAAATTCAACGTCGCGGTGGCGGAGATCGATTATCAGGACCTATGGCAGCGCGGGCTGGTCGCCTGCGTCACCGTTTCGCCCGACCAGGCGCATGCCGAACTGGTGCTGCAATCGGTGGAAAGAGAGGCCGCGTCGCTGCTCGGCCCCCTTTTAGTAGCTGCGACGGTGGAATGGCTGGCTTAAGCTGGTATAATGGATCTTCTCTTTATGTTCGCCTCTGAGGAGCACTTATGATCGACGAAAAAGAACGAGCCCGCACCCTCGGCGCCACGCTGACGCAGATCGAAAAGCAATTCGGCAAAGGCTCGATTATCCGCCTCGGCGCACGGGATGTGCAAGCCGTTCCTTCCATCTCCTCCGGCTCGATTTCGGTCGATTTCGCGCTCGGCATCGGAGGGTTTCCGCGGGGCCGCATCACGGAAATTTTTGGGCCGGAATCGTCGGGCAAGACCACGATTGCGCTGCAAGTCGTCGCGGAGGCGCAGAAAATCGGAGGCATGGCCGCGTTTATCGACGTCGAACATGCGCTCGATCCGGCGTATGCCCGCAAGCTGGGCGTCGATGTCGATAATCTTCTCGTCTCGCAGCCGGATTACGGCGAACAGGCGCTGGAGATTACGAACGCGCTGATCACCTCAGGGTCGATCGACGTTCTGGTCGTCGATTCGGTGGCGGCCTTAGTGCCGAAAGCGGAGCTCGACGGCGAAATGGGCGATAGCTTCATGGGCGTCCACGCGCGGCTGATGTCGCAGGCCATGCGCAAGCTCACCGGCATCGTGTCGAAGTCGAATACCTGCCTGATCTTCATCAACCAGATACGCGAGAAGATCGGAGTCATGTTCGGTAGCCCCGAAACCACCACCGGCGGACGCGCGCTGAAGTTTTATTCGAGCGTCCGCGCGGATATTCGGCGTATCGCCGCGATCAAGGACGGCGAAGTGGTGACTGGCAATCGCACGAAGATCAAGATCGTGAAAAACAAAATGGCTCCGCCGTTTCGCGAGGCTGAGTTCGACATTATTTACGGCGAAGGGATTTCTAAAGAAGGCGATCTGCTGGACTTGGGGACGGCGCAGAACATCATCGAGAAAAGCGGGTCATGGTACGGGTATAAAGGCGAGCGCATCGGGCAGGGGCGCGAGAATGCGCGGCAGTTTTTGAAGGACAATCCGGATGTGAAGAAGAAGATCGACACGGAGCTGCGGAAGCATCTGGGGTTGACCAAGGATGCAGCGGCGGTCGCGACGGTGGCTGCTGTGCCGGCTGCGGCTCCAGCGGTCGCGGCGAGGGGCAAGGGGTAAAGCAGTCGGCTCGCCCCAAAGCAATCATTGGCCGCTGATAAACACGGATGAACGCGGATTTCGGAGCGAGCTACGAGTCCATCTGTATCCATCCGCGCGACAGAGACAGGAACAGCGTTAGCAGCCCGGCGGCAATCAGGCCGAGCATAACGCTAAGCACAATGAGGACGGTTCGATGTCGTCTCCAGGGCGAGATGCGCACTCCGCCTGTGTTCGTCGCGAAGTCGTAGCCGCAGTCGCACTTCGCGGTGTCCGCCGGATTCAACAGGCCACACACGGGACAGGTCATAGGCCCTACTTTTCGAGCAAGAAATTCCCTACGAATAATACATCGATGCCGGACGAATAAAAACTCCGCACGGCGTCCCTCGGCGTCGATACCAGCGGGTCGCCGAACAAATTGAAGCTGGTGTTGTAGAGCACCGGCAGTCCGGACGCTTTTCCGGCTTCGTGCAGCAAGCGGTGGAAAAGAGGATTCTCCGCTTCGTCCACCGTATGCACGCGCACGATATCGTCGCCCAAAATCGCCGGCGCGAAGGTTTTTTTGTGAGCCTCGCGCACGCGGCCGACGGTCGAGATGGTTCGCGCATTCGGACCGGCGTCGAAATATTCCGAAGCCAGTTCCGCTGGAACCGAGGCCGCGAATTTGCGGAACGGTTCGCGATGCTTGATGAACACGTTCAGGTTTTCCGTCGAATATGGGTCCAGAGGCGACGCCAGAATGCTGCGGTTTCCCAGCGCGCGCGGGCCAAACTCCATCCGGCCCTGCATCCAAGATACGATCTTGTGCTCGCCCAGGCGTTCCACGGCCGAGGCCAATACGTCGTCGGTGGAGCGCAGGTAGGAGAAGCGCAGTTTGCAATTCTCCAGCACCTGCTTGATTTCGTCCACGCCGTAGCTGGGTCCCAGTAGCAGCGTCCCCGCGCCTTCCTGCCTTACGCGCTTTTTCAGCTGGTGCCAGACGTGATAGACGGCGCCGAGCGCCGTTCCCGCATTGCCCGCGGCGGCTTGCACGAAGACGTTTTTCCAGCGCCCGCTGCGTTCTAGCGACTCGACCAGAAGCGCATTAAAAAACAATCCGCCGGCCAGGCACAGGTTTCCGCCTTCGCCTGCGAGCTCCAAAACCGTTTCCTCCACCGTCTTCTGCAATCCGCGCGCGATTGACGGGGCCAGCACGGGAGGAATTTTCGCGCCGTCCGGCAATCCCAGGGCTTCGAAAAACTTCCGGCTGAATCCGCCCGCGGCCAGCCGGTTGCCGTCGAAATACGAAGCGTCGAGGCGCGCCGCCGGCGACACGATTTTGCGAAACGCGGGCGCGAAGCGGTCGTCGCCCGAGGCGGAGAGCCATTGCACTTTATGCTCGTCGGCGCGGGCGCGAAAGCCCAGCAACTCGGTCACGGCGCCATACAGGCGGCCGAGCGAATCGGGGTAATACCATTCCTTATCGAGCTGGATCTGATCGCCGGAAGCCTTCCAGCGCGCCCCGCAGCGAAAATCGCCGGCCTGGTCGAGCGTCAGCACCGTCGCCTCGTCAAAAGGCGACGCGAAGAATGCCGATGCGGCGTGCGCCATGTGATGTTCGACGACGACCACCTCGGCGTGCGGAAACTGGTCGCGCAGGGCGAGATGCAATTCCGCTTCCGGCCCTTGTGCGATCGGCCTCACGAGTGCGACGCAATCGACCTGATCGCGGGTCGCGCTCGAAAGGCGAAGGCACTCTTCAATCGCGGCTTGGGGTAACCCGCCGGGCCGCTGGCCGCGCGTGACCTTCGCCTCTTCCACCGCCGCCAGGATTTTTCCGTTCTTCAGCAGCGCGCAAGCCGCGTCGTTGAGGAGACCTCCCAGACCGATGACGATCATTTCAATTTCTTCTCGATCTTGCCCCAGGTATCGCGCAGGGCGACGGTTCGATTGAATACGGGTTTTTCGGGGGTCGAGTCTTTGTCGACGCAAAAATAGCCGAGGCGTTCGAATTGATAGCGGCTGCCGGGCGCGGCGTTGGCGAGGCTCGGCTCCAGTTTACCGGTCACGATTTCGAGGGATTTCGGATTTAGATTGGCGGTGAAGTCTTGACCGGCTTCCGTTTCGTTGGGGTTTTCGCGGGTGAAGAGGGTTTCGTAGACGCGAACCTCGGCGTCGACGGCGTGGGCGGCCGAGACCCAGTGGATGGTCGACTTCACTTTGCGCCCGTCGGGGGAATCGCCTCCGCGGGTGGCAGGGTCGTAGGTGCAATGCACTTCGACGATGTTGCCTTGCGCGTCTTTCACGACGCTGGTGCAGGTGATGAAATATCCGTAGCGCAGCCGCACTTCTTTGCCCGGCGAGAGGCGGAAATACTTGGGCGGAGGGACTTCGCGGAAGTCTTCGTCCTCGATATACAGAACTTTAGAAAATGGAACAGTCCGCGAACCGGCCGCCGGGTCCTCGGGATTGTTTACTGCTTCCATTTGTTCAACGAGATCATCGGGGTAATTGTCGATCACGATGCGCAGGGGTTTCAGGACGGCCATCACGCGGAGGGCGCGTTTGTTCAGATCCTCGCGGACGTAGTATTCGAGCAGGGCGAGCTCGGTGGTGCCATTGGTTTTCGAAACGCCCAGGCTGCGGGCGAAATTCTGTAACGATTCCGGAGTGTAACCGCGGCGGCGCATGCCGCCAATGGTGGGCATGCGCGGATCGTCCCAGCCGCTGACCAGTTTTTGTTGGACGAGTTGCAGGAGTTTTCTCTTGCTCATGACCGTGTAGGTCAGATTGAGGCGGTCGAACTCGATCTGCTGCGGATGATAGATGCCGAGCTGCTCTACGTACCAATCATAGAGAGGGCGATGGTCTTCAAATTCCAGGGTGCAGATGGAATGCGTGATGCCCTCGATGGAATCCGATTCGCCGTGGGCGAAATCGTACATGGGATAAATGGACCATTTGTCGCCGGTACGGTGATGTTCGGCGTGCAGGATGCGGTACATCACGGGATCGCGCAGGTTGAGATTGGCGGAGGCCATGTCGATTCTGGCGCGCAGCGAGCGCGATGCGTTCGGAAACTCGCCGGCTTTCATGCGGGCGAAGAGATCGAGATTTTCCTCCACCGTGCGATTGCGATAGGGGCTCTCCTGGCCGGGTTCGGTCAACGTGCCGCGCTGTTGGCGGATTTCTTCGGGGGAAAGATCGCAGACGTAAGCTTTGCCGGCCTTGATCAACTGGACGGCCCAGTCATAAAGCTGGTCGAAATAATCGGACGCGTAATAGACGCCCGCCCATTCGCCTCCCAGCCAGCGGACGTCCTCCATGATGGAGTCGACGTATTCGGTCTCTTCCTTGGTGGGGTTGGTGTCGTCGAAGCGCAGATTGCATTTGCCGCCGAATTCTTTGGCGAATCCGAAATTGATGGCGATGGATTTGGCGTGGCCGACGTGGAGATAGCCATTCGGCTCCGGAGGGAAGCGCGTGTGCACGCGGCCCCCGAATTTATTGGTCTCCAGATCCTTGACGATGATGTCGCGGATGAAGTTGGATGGAGCGGGAGTACTCATAATTTAATTAATCCAGTGTAGTGCGCGGCTCAAGGTTGACCGCTCCCGCTGGTCGCGGTTCTGATGGCTTGTTCGATTCTCTCGAGGGACGTTTCGCGGCCCAGCACTACTAGGGTTTCGAACAGGGGCGGTGAATTTTTGCGGCCGCAGACGGCGACTCTTATGGGTTGGAACATTTGGCCCGGCTTGATTTTCAGTTCTAGGGCGGCGGCGCGGAGGGAGGCGTCCAGCGCATCGTGATTGAACTCGACAACGGCCAGAACTTCGCGCGATTTTTCTAGTGCCATGCGCGCCATGGGCAGATCGCCTTTTTGCGGAATCAGCTCGGCGGGATCGTACGGGGGCAGTTCGTCGACGAAAAAGAAGTCGGCGACGGTCGCCACGTCGCGCAAGGTGCGGATGCGCTCCTGAATCAGCGGAGCCACTTGCAGCATTTTCCCGGCGGTGACATGAAAACCGGCGGACTCGGCGAAGGGAATCAGTTTTGCGGACAGCTCCTCGACGGGCAACGTTTTTATGTGCTCTGCGTTCAGCCAAAGAGCCTTGGGATCGAACGGATCCTCGTCGGTGAAATTCACCGTTGCGTTCGATTTGTTCACGCCTTCGAGGGTGAACAGGTCGATCAGCTCAAGGCGCGACAGTTTTTCCCGATCGTTCTTCGGCGACCAGCCCAGCAGGCACAAGAAATTCACGTAACTCTGCGAGAGGAATCCGGCATCGCGATAGGTGGTCACGCTGACCACCGGGCCATGTTTGCGCTTCGATAATTTCGAGCCGTCGGGCGCGATCAGCAGCGGCAGGTGCGCGAATTTCGGGGGCTCTACGCCTAGCGCTTCAAAAATCAGCACGTGCTTGAACGTGTTGGTCAGATGATCCTGGCCGCGGATAATGTGGCTGATCCGCAGATCGGCATCGTCGGCGCAGGAGGCCAGATGATAGGTCGGCACGCCGTTGGAGCGGAGCAGGGCGAAATCCTCGATATCGGCGGTGGCTTTGGCTTGATGGCCGTAAACGAGGTCGGTGAAGGCAACTTCGGCGCGCGTTTCGCGAGGGACGCGATAACGGACGACAAAAGGCTCGCCGGCCGCGGCACCGCGGTCGCTTTCGTCCTTAGACAACTCGCGCATGACCGTTTTGTCTTCGTTTTCCGGCGTAAAATCTCGGTAAGCAAGCCCTTTTGCCAGGATTTCGTTGGCCGCGCGGCTGTGCAGGTCGAGACGCTCGCTTTGGCGATAGAATTCATCCCAGCTGAGGTCGAGCCAGTTGAGGCCGTCGAAAATCGAATCGAGCGATTGCTGGGTGTTGCGCTCCACGTCGGTATCGTCGATGCGGAGGATCATGGTGCCCGAATTGTGGCGGGCGTACAACCAGTTGAAGATAAAGGTCCTGGCGCTGCCGATGTGGAGATATCCGGTCGGCGACGGGGCAAAACGCACTCTGAGCATGGAAACATCTAGGATAACAAGTATGATCGAAGAACCGTGGTTAAGAGGGCCGATTCCGGGCGCGGATCCTCTCATCGCGCCGGTTTTATACGCGTTCACGCAAGCCCGCGAGGATCTGGAGCAGTATACCGAAGGGCTGACGACGGAACAGATCTGGAAGCGGGGGGTGGGATTCCACATCCGCCATATTTCGCGCAGCACGGACCGGCTGATCGCCTATCTACAGGGCTGCCGGACGGTGGAGTTGGGCGAAGGCGAGCCGGGGGCGTCGCGCGAAGAACTCTTGGCGGAGTTGGATAGCGTTTTTGAGCGGGCCGAAAAGGTAGTGCGGGCGATCGATCCTGCTACTTTGCGCGACGCGCGCGAAGTGGGCCGGAAGAGGCTACCGACCACGGTGATCGGGCTGTTGTCGCATATCGCGGAGCATACGCAGAGACACGTGGGGCAAGCGATTACGACGGCTAAACTGGTTGGTGCCCAGGGCGGGACTTGAACCCGCACTCCCGTTGCCGGAAAACGGATTTTAAGTCCGTTGCGTCTGCCGATTTCGCCACCCGGGCATGAACGCTTTCATTTTACGCCGTCGACGGAGCCGTCTGGTAGGCCTCTGCGGGCCAATGGCCCGCCCCACAATACACGACAACTGATTGGCAGCTCTGGTGATGGCATAGCTGGTATCCTTAAGGCGATAACGTCATGCGCCGCACACGGTGGCTATTTCTCTTCGCCATCCTCTTCATCGTCGTCGCCGTCGGCGCAACTTACCTGACGCGCAAAGGGAACCTGGCAAGGGATGCGCCCGCGCGGCCGAAACCGCTCGCCAGGAACTTCGACGGCAGCTTCACAAAGTGGTGCTATTCGGACCAGAAGGGCACGACGCAGCACGTTCATCTTTGCGCAGAGACCATGAAGGAGTCGGCCGGGTCGACGGGGCTCGATCTGGACGGCGTCGATCTCAAGCTCTACAACAAAGACGGCACGCAGTACGACTTGGTCAAAACCCAAAAGGCGCTGTGCGATCCCACGGCGAAAACGCTCTATGCCGACGGAGAAGTGGAGATCACGTTGAACTGCGGCGCGCGCAACGAGGCTTTCTGCGTGCCGGTGGAAGGGACGCATGGACGGATCGTCAAAATTCGCAGCTCCGGCGTGAAATTCGATACGCAATCGGGCAAGGCGACCACCGATCGTCCGATGCGGTTCGATTTCGACCAGGGCGGCGGGACTGCGGTGGGCGCCGAATACGATCCGCAGACGCGCGAACTGCACATGAAGGCTCAGATCATGCTCGATTGGCGCGGCAAGAAAGTGGATTCGGTTCCGATGCATATCGAATCGGGCGAGGCGTTTTATCGGGAACGCGACTCGAAGGTTATTCTGATTCCCTGGTCGAAACTCCAGCGCGACACGCTGCGACTCGAAGGAAAGATGTCGGTCGTCACTCTCGATCAGGGCGAAGTGAGGCTGGCCGAGATTGAAGCTGGTCACGGGGTGAAAGAAGATCCGGATCGCAAGGTGGAGTTCGGAGCGGACGGCATGACCATGAATTTCGCCGATGGGATGCTGGTGACTAAAATCACCGGCGACCGCAATGCGCACCTGATTTCATCGACCGACGCGGCGCGAACGACGGTGACGGGGAAC
>Ga0210394_10001759_pt1 | contig 32722 bp, 27 predicted proteins | sample IncBWC12MmetaG_FD_160121 | JGI IMG/M metagenome (GOLD analysis project Ga0210394, IMG submission 160121) | Forest soil microbial communities from Barre Woods Harvard Forest LTER site, Petersham, Massachusetts, United States - Inc-BW-C-12-M | ecosystem: Environmental > Terrestrial > Soil >... | reverse complement strand
GCAGCTACCAGACCCGTTCGCCGCAAAACGCGCCTCCGTCATCCCCCGCCCCCTGCAAAAATAATTGTAAGTGCTGATTCTGCTCGACTTTAAGTCTCGAAATTTCGTAAGTGCTCATTCTGTGTGATTTGCGGACGACTTTTCGTAAGTGCTGATTCTGTTGGAGTAAGTCAGTTCGGCGCGCACGGAGGAGCCGTTCGGTCTTGCAGGCGAGGCCGACAATCCTATTCGGAGCGCGGGGTTTTCTTGTAAGGCGCGATCAGCGACGCTGGCTGTGGCGTTCTCAGCGCGAGCAATCGCAAAGCTCTGCAATAGAACATGGGCGAGGTGGGCGAAGGTGGCCGCTTCCTGCCGTGAGATGCGCCTCTGGGCAAGCAGGCGAATTACCTGGGCGACCGCGCGGCTAACGCCGGCAGGGGTGCTGAGGTCACTGCAGGCGGAATAGAGTTCGGGGAGATCGAACGCAGCGCCGTGAACAATACGCGGGGAGGAGACGTACGGAACGCCAAACAACTGCTCTTCTCTTTCGGAGTGGTAGGTGCAGAGAGACGGATGAATATCGGAGCGCGCCATGGTGCACTGACGTCCGTCAGAAAACATGAACTGGCAGCGTTCGGGAAGCGGGTTGGTATCTATTTTGCTTTCGACATAATCGTCGTAGCGATAGGGGGCCGCCTTTGGGCGGTGACTTTCCGGCGGGAAATGGTAGCCGGTCGCCGGAAAAGGTTCCGTCCCGCATGTTGCCGTTACAGCGGCGGAGTTGGAGTTGTTGTCGGTTGATTCCCTGCCCTGATTTTGATTTTGAGAATCCGGAGAGGAGCAAGCAGCCGGAAGAATAGACGTGAGTGGTTCTTGTACGGTGCTCATACGCAACGTTACCACATAAGTACACATAAGTAAATAGTTGTTTACCGAATGGATCATTCGAATGAAGGGGGGGGATTTCATTCGAAGGAAAAGCCACAGGTCTCGCGAGACTTCAATTATTCGAATGAAGGGGGAAATGTTCGGAAATCGAAGGGTGCGGCACCTCCTATGCCACTGATGCCGCGTGAAGCCCCTTCGACGCCTCAGGGCAAGCCGGCGCTACAAAGACAAAGCAGATTCCTCGGCGGGCGACGCCGCCTCGGAATGACAGCGCTTGTCGGGGTGGGCGGGACTCGGGGAAAAAGCGCGGAGGGATTCCTCGCTGCGCTCGGAATGACGATTCGGAGCAGCGGCGCGCTGGGCTAAGAACGTGCGGCACCCGCTTTGCCAATCGGGCAGACGAAAAACCTCGGAGGGATTCCTCGCTGCGTTCGGAATGACGATGCGAGGTAGCGGCGCGCTGGAACTAAGAACGTACGGCACCCGAAAAGATAACTGCAGATCCCTCGCCTGCACCCCAACGGGCGCGACGACCTGAGCTACAAGACCAACACAAAAAACGGGAGAGATTCTTCGACTTCGTGGCCGCGCGGCCAGAAACGGCCGACGGAAAAGCGCGGCCACTCCGCTCAGAATGACAACGCTTCACTTCACCTGCCGCCGGCTCGCGCAGCCCCGCAGAGGCAACTGCAGATCCCTCGTCGCTATGCTCCTCGTGATGACAGCTTGGGCCGACGAAGCACAGCCAAGAGTGGCTGTGCCACCCAGGCAAATGCCCCAGGGCACCGCAGCGAAAGACACGCTGCGGCGCCCTGGGCTACAAGGGATGGAATGACGATGCGGGGTATCGGTGCGCTGGGCTGAGAACCGTAATCTACGTGGCCGGATGGCCGAACAGGGGAATCTTTGCCTCCACCTTAGTTCCGGGTTCCTCTCTGGAAACCGATAGTTCGCCGCCGAATTGACGGACTCGCTCCCGCATACCACTAAGCCCCACGCCAAACAGACGCGGTGTCATCCTACCGCCTTCGAACATCTCGGGCGGTAAACCCTTGCCGTAATCGCGGACTGTGACCATCACCGTATCCGCCCGCTTCTCCACATCGACCCGAGCACTCTTGGTCTCCGAATGGCGATAAGCATTTGTGAGAGATTCTTGAACGATGCGAAAAATAGTTATTTCAATGTCCTTGTGAAGACGAGGGAAGCTTGTGGGCTTCATGCTCAGAGAGACTTCAAGGCCATTGCGCTTCGCCAATCCTACCACGTACCAATCCAGTGCGGCTGTCAGGCCCACTTCGTCCAGCAGAGGCGGATGCAGCAGATAAGAAAGATTGCGAACGGTCTTTAGCGCGGTGTCAGCCAACTCCGCTGCTTGCGATATCTTAGGGTCGTTTCCAGCCTTCTCTACCATGCCTAGAATCATGCCCAAGCCGGAGAGTTGCTGTCCCAATTCGTCGTGAAGCTCTCGGGCGAGGCGCTGCCGCTCTGAATCTTGAACCCGCAACAGCTGCGACGAGAGTCTTTGAAGTTCCAAGGTTCGGAGTTCTACGACTCGCTGGGATTCGGCGAGCTGGCTGACGCGCATACGTAGCTCCTGATTTAAATCCTGGATGCGTTCCTCATTTAGTTTGCGCTCAGTCAGGTCTCGCGTAACCTTGGAAAAGCCGAGTAGCTCGCCCTTTTCGTCTCGCACGGCAGTGATCGTGACAGAAGCCCAGAATGAGGAGCCGTCTTTCTTGACGCGCCAGCCCTCGTCGGCGAACCGGCCCTCTTTCGCAGCCAACTCCAGCTCTCGCGTCGGCCAACCGCTTTGGACCGCCTCAGGCAGATAGAACTTGGAGAAATGTTGGCCTACAACCTCTTCCCTCGTGTAGCCCTTGATCGCCTGGGCTCCCTGATTCCAGGTTGTTACGATTCCCTTGGGATCAAGAAAGAAGATGGCATACTCTCTTACACCCTCGACCAGGCGGCGGAAGATTTCGTCGTCCGCGTGAGGATCGCTTTCTCGCACCGGTGCAACTGCCTCCCCGTTAACTGAATTTCGTGTGCTCGTTCCGCCCGTAGTCATAACATGTGCTCGTTCCGTCCGCAGTCATAGATCCATTGGGCTCGGCTTATGTCCCGCACTCTTCCAGGAAAGGGATTTCGGGGCAGGCGGACACCCTATCACAGTTATGTCGGGTTGCGATGTTCTCGATTGAACACCGGAGTCTGATCCCTCGTGGCTACGCGCCTCGTGATGAGAGATGGGGAGACGAAGCACAGCCAAGAGTGGCGGTGCCACCCAGGCAAATGCCCCAGGGCCCGCTGCGAAAGACACGCTGCGGCCGACCGCCTCCGCGACGGCCTGCGGCAGCAAGGTTGGGGATTCGTCGAAAGGCGCAGAGGGATTCCTCACTGCGTTCGGAATGACGATGCGGCGTAGCGGCGGACCTGGCTGAAGAGGCAATGAGCTTTTTTCCCCAGCGGAATCTCGGTGCATCGCCCGCGCGGAACCAGGGTTTATACCCATTTTCCTTAGGGTCTTTCGTTAGGGGGATTCGACCATTAGAAGTATGGATTTCGGACACCGCTGCCGCTAAGGTTGGCCTATCAGGGGCGCTCCAGTCCCGCCCGGGGGAGGATAATATTGCAAGGCGCCGACGATCCTTTCGTGCACGTGTTTCTTTTCCAGTGTGGCAATTGTGGGGCTCCGGTTGCGACGGCAAGCGCGAGCGGGGCGCGGAACCTCGAGCAGACTGATGCGCAGTCTTTTGCAATAAAGTGCGAGCTTTGCGGATGGTCAGGGAAAGCCATGGGAACCGCGGCGCGGCGACACTGGGTGGATTTCTGGGACACGGATGGACATGCCAGCGCGGAATCAAGCAGCATGAGCCGCACGGATGACTCCCGGAATGAAGGAAATCCTGTATAGCCGCTCGATCTTTTTTCGCTTAACCTCGTTGAATTAGCACTCTTCTCGATTCCGCCTGCATCCGCATACTGATTGTCGATGATCATGAGATTATCCGGTCAGGGCTGCGCCGCCTTGTCGAGTCGCAGTCCGGCTGGGAAGTGTGCGGCGAAGCGGGAAATGGGAAAGAGGCCATTCAAAAAGCCCTCGCGCTGAAGCCTGACCTAGTGCTCATGGATATCACGATGCCGGTGATGAGCGGCATCGAGGCTACTCGCCAGATACGGCGGCTTTCTCCAGAGACGAAAGTCGTGATCGTATCGATGCACGACAACCAGATCATTAGCGTGCAGGCAAAAGAAGCGGGCGCGCACGGTTATGTCGTGAAGGCTAGCCATTCTGAAATTGTGCTGAAGACAATAGCGGGCGTTCTGGGGGAAGGCCGACGCGCTGACCGCTCGCGCCTTACACACACCCCGACCGGCACTACATCGGATTAGCCCGGCGGATTAAGTCAGATACGCGCCACCTCGGCGTCTTCATTCAGCTTAAGCATATTCCCCTTCTCCTCCTAAATGCGCAGAGGGATTCCTCACTGCGTTCGGAATGACGATGCGGGGTAGCGGCGCGCTGGGCTAAGAACGGGCACCGCGTTCGCCAATCGAGCAGACGAAAACCCTCGGAGGGATTCCTCGCTGCGTTCGGAATGACGAGGCGGTAGTGTGCAGCGCCCACGGCAAGCGGAAGCTTCGGGGCTCACGTTTAGAGGAACTGCACAGCCAAGAGTGGCTGTGCCACCCAAAATGCGCAGAGGGATTCCTCACTGCGGAATGACGGTCCGGAGTGGTGGACGGTTATGTTCTAGTTTGCGCCGGGGGAAAAAGTTCCCGGGACGTGTATTGAGAACAGCACGATCACGCCGTGGATCGGGTTGAACTGATGCGGCGTGTTTTCGGGCACGAGAACCCAGTCGCCCTTGGCGATCTCGCGCGGCGTTCCGCCTGAGATCGCGGAGCCAGCGAGGTTGGTGGCATCGGTTCTCTTCTCTTCGACAAGCTTGCCGCCCGTGACGAGAGTTGCTGAACCATCGATCACGTAGAAAAGCTCGGCTTCCTTTTCATGGACGGCGGCGTTGCCGACAGAAGCGCGATATTCCATGTGTCCGTTGTAGCCGCCGAGCTCGAGCATGGGTTGCACGACGGTGGGCTGGTTGGGCTTGCGTTCGCTTTTCGATTTGTCGGCGAGTTTGGCGACGTCGGCGGCAGAAGTGAAGAGCATGGTCTTCGTATCAGATTGCGGCGCCGGTTGCGGGGCGGGCTTGGGCGCGGGCTGCTTCGCCAGGGCGACCGCGGCCGCGAGAGTGAGAGCAAGGCTGATGATAATTGTCGAGCGCATAACGCCTCCAGGTGTGTTCGTGGGTTGCTTGCGCATCGTACGCTTCTCGGCGAGCGGAGACAACGGATTTGGGGGAGCTACCGGAGCCAGGCTAAAGCCCCTGCGAGCCGCAGTCGTATTGTCGCGGCTGAAGCCGCGACCCACAAAGAATGAAGGCCCCAGGGCCCCTCGCGGAACGCGCGAGGGCGCCCTGGGCTACAAAAAACCAAGAATGCGGAGAGATGCAAAAAACAAGGCGCCGCAACGAAAAGACGTTGCGGCGCCCGGTGGTTAGTGCCTATCGATAAGGGTGAGGTGTGACGAATTACTCCCCCTTGAAGCTGAGCCCGGGAAGAACCGGCGTGCCCTCCGTCCTGACAGCATCGAGCGCGGCGGGATTGAGGCCGAGGAGCTGCAGAATGGTGGGCGCCACCTGATCGGTTTCTACAAAGCTGGTGTCGGTCCGGGTCTTGATGCCGGGATTCGATACCAGCAGCATCACGTTGGTGTCGTCATGAGCGAAGCCGCCATGCTCGGATTGCTTTTTGAGGCTTCCGGTGTAGACCACGCCGACGTTGGGGATGACGACAATGTCCGGCGTGCGCGGGTCGCCACCTGGACGGAGGAAGCAGCATGGACCCGGATTCTCAGGCAGGCCGGGAGCGTTAAACATCGTTGTGAGTGATGCGCCATAAAAGATTTGCCCGAGTCCGATCGCGCTTGCGTCGGATCCAGACGTAACCCCGGCGGTTTCGAGGGCGTTCACGGCATTAACTGTGTCGGCCGAATTCGTCAGCCACAGCTGGGAGATGTCGTCCTCGGCCAACCCAAGGCCGTTATTCGGATCCCCGTAGACTGCCGGGAGAAAGCCTCCAATGACTCCAGACGGCGGCGTGCCGTTTGTGCCGGAGTGCCCCGGAATCGGGAAGAAGCGGTTGGTGTCGATCGGCGACTGGCCGTGCTTGGCGGTGATGATGATGGCAGTGGAACCGAGAAGACCTTGGGTCTCGAGTGCGCTGACCATCTGCCCGATGGTAGCATCCACGAATTCGATCTCACCCAACATGCTTGGTGTGGGATCGCCCGCGGCGTCGGTATAACCTCCCTTGACACCGCCCGTGATCAGCTTCTGTCCAACGCTAACTGCCTGGTAATTCATACCGAGAATCGTCGGCACAGGGGCGCTGGCGTTGCCAAGGTGCGTTTTGCCATTAATCTCGTTCACGATGGCATTCACCTTGAGCTGGTCATAGCATTTAATCGAGTCGAAGCCGGTGGTCCAGTCGTCGCCGGCGGCGTGCGGGATCGACGAGCAATCCACGCCGGTGACTGTCTTGAAGTTCGGAATCGGAACGATGTCGGAATTCACTTCGGGCGCATAGTAATCGTCCACGTTGCTGGGGCTATTTGTTCCGGTCGGTCCGGAAACTGCGGCATAGACAGGGTGCTTATCGGACCAAGCGGTATACCCGCCCGCCGCATGGATGACGCCGTAGATTGTGTTGGTGCGGATGAAGTTCCAGGGATAAACGGGGAGGCAGTTATTGAACGGATCGCGCTCCAGCCTCATAGGATTGATGGACTTTACGCCGCCGTCAAACGTGGCGTAAGGGCCGCCGGGACCGACGCCATTTACGAAATGCTGGTTGAATTCGACGCCCTCCTCATATTCGGTCTGAGTTCCGTTAATCTGATTAGGCTTGCAGGTTCCGGCGGGAAGGCCATTGCCGGTCGCAATCGTCGGCGGAGCGAGGACGCGATCGTAGGCGACGTCGTAGAACGCGCCTACCGTCTTTGGCGTGCCGCCGGTGACCAAGGCCATGAGGCCGGGGAAAGAATCCGAGGGCCTGGAAGTAGTCGTGCGTGTGTAGGTTACGCCGGTCTTGCCGAGAGCGGCGAGATGCGGACAAGTGTTGGACGCGATGCAATTTTCGTAGTCAACTGCGTGCATGCCGTCGATGCTGATAAGCAGTACGTGACGAACTCCGTTGCGGTCGTTGAGATGTTCCTGCGCAAATACTACGGGGACAAAAGCCAGCGCTACCAACAGCGCGCTAGCAAAAGCGATTGAAACTTTCCTACTTGTCATTTACGAATCCTCCTCATGGGGACACCTCTCCTCTGGTTAGCTGTGAGCTGCTTCCTTGCTTGCCGCGCGAAAGCACACGGGGACGGCGTGTTCGCGGACGGGGAACCAAAAATAACGGCTGGTTGTTGCAATTCGGTAAAACGACTGTGAATTTACGGCGGCGTGCCTGTGGAAGGACGAGCGGGACCCTAATGACAACCGAAAAGGCGAAGCAGATCCCTCGCCTGCACCCCAACGAGCGCGACTTTCTTGCAACGCGCGAGCGCTGCTCGCGTTCGAGAGGCGCCTCGTTGGGGACCCCGCATGTCGCTCCGCTCCTCGGGATGACAGCACACCCGAAAGACGCAGAGGGATTCGCCGGAAGGCATCGGCGGCAAAATACGCGCTTCGACTGCGTGGCCGCGCGGCCAAAAAGCGGCCGACGGAAAAGCGCGGCCACTCCACCACCCCAGCACACGCAACATCGGCGCGTGCCGGGGACCCCGGCTTCGCTCAGAATGACAGCTTTCACTTCCCTGCCGCTGGCTCGCTCAAACCCGAATAGACAACTGCAGATCTCTCGCTCCGGTTCGTCGCTCGGGATGACGATCTCGGTTAGATGACCACTTGTGTAATAGGGGAGGCGTCTGGAATAATCACAAGCATGATTGTGGGCGAGCGCATTCGTTCTCTGCGCGAACAGAAAAAGTTAACCAGAGGCGACCTGCAGGAACGCACGGGGCTGCAACGTACCTACATCTGGCGCGTGGAGAATGGATACACCGTGCCGGCGATCGAGACTCTGGAGAAATTTGCGCGCGGGCTCGAAGTTCCCATCTACAAGTTTTTCTACGAAGGAAACCGACGGCCGCCGCTGGCTCCCGTGAACGAAAGCGGGAATCTTTGGGGCGCGCAGGGCGAGTCCAAGAAAATGCTGCGGAGCTTCCGGCGCTACCTGAGCCAGATCGATGAGGCGGAGCGCTCGCTGCTGCTGTACCTGGCGGAAGAGATGGCGCGGCGGGCGGACGAGGACAAAAAGAAGTAAGAGGCCGGGGCTGACAGCCAGTCGAGGCAAATTCCTGTTAGATTCGGTAACACACTCCGTAGGACCCACCCTTAAAAACGAAGGGTGGGACACCCGGAAAATGTCAGACATCCTGTTCCAGGCCGTGCCTCTGGAGAATGGCGCGGAACTCCTCTGCGAAGCTGAATTTCCGGTGATGCTTTTCCTGATTCTTGATGTATTGAATCACCGAATCCGTGTTGGATGAGCTGACGCTGAATGCACCATAGCCCTCCTGCCACGAAAATCTGTTGCCACTTTCTGTCATCCATTTCGACGAGTTCGCCTTCAGCAAAAGGACAGCCTTGGCCAAAGCCAATTTGGGCGGCAAATGAAACAGGATGTGGACGTGGTCTTCGGTTCCGCTGACCGCCAGCACGATCATTTCGTGGTTTTTGCCAATTCCCTTGAGATACGCCCACAATCGAGGCTGCAATTCCTTTGTAATTATTTTTCGGCGATCTTTGGTGCCGAAGATCAGGTGGACATAGTTTTTGGAGAACGTATGCGACATAGTGTCGCCCCTTCGCGCCTTCCAGCATGCGTGAGAACGCATCCTGGAAGGGCTACGGGGCTTAATGCTATCGCACCTGTGGTCCCAGTGCTGCCGCACTGGGCTACCTTATGCCGCCCCTGCGGGGCTTAGATCTAAGTACCATGGTAATTGCACGTGAGGACGCGCCGACCACGCAGGAGTTGGTCGCATCGTCATATCGTAATACTTGTGACGCCGCCTCCAGCATGCGTGAGAACGCATCCTGGAAGGGCTACGGGGCTTAATGCTATCGCACCTGTGGTCCCAGTGCTGCCGCACTGGGCTACCTGCCGCCCCTGCGGGCTTAGGATTTTCCCTGTGTGTGAGGACCGCACCGGATGGTTATATCGTAATACGATGTGTCGGAAAAGGTAGCTAAAAACCGCAATCAGGGCACTCATGCGTTGACCCCACATAATGCGTGTGTTACGGTAATTTTCTGCGAGATTTTCAGTAACTGCGCGCATCCTATTAGTGCGCGACGCTTCTTCTGGGGGAGAAAACGATTCTTTCGCTGCTGGCAGTTTGTTTGTACGCGGGTGAGCTGAGCAATCTGATTCAGCAAACGGGCTGGGTGGCGCGGGCTGTCCTGCTCATTCTGTTTTTCTTTTCGCTGTTTTCCTGGGCGCTGATTTTTCAGAAGCTGAGCCTGTTTGGGCGGCTCAGACGGCGCACAACGCGCTTCCTGCAGGCGTTCCACGCCACACGCGGGTTGCCGGAACCGCGCTCGGTGGCCGCGACGGGCTCTCCGCTGGAAGTCGTCTATGCTGCGGGATACCGGGAATTAGCAAGCCAACTCATGGCCAGCAATCCTCATCCTCGTGTGAAGAGCGTGCACGCGGTGACGGCGGATATGCAGGCCGCGGCGGCGGAGGAAGTGCGCAAGATGGAGACGTTCATGCCCTGGCTGGCGACCACCGGTTCAGTGACGCCGTTCATCGGATTATTCGGGACGGTGTGGGGCGTGATGGACGCCTTCTCCGGACTGGGAACGGCGGGGGCGGCGAGCCTGCGCGTTGTGGCACCAGGTATTGCCGAGGCGCTGATCACCACGGCGGCGGGGCTTTTTACGGCGATACCGGCGGTGATTGCTTATAACCACTTCGTTCACGCCATCCGGGAGATGGGCGCGCGGATGGATAATTTCACGATGGAAGTGGCGGCGCTGATCGAGAAGAATTATTTGTAGGACTTTTTTAGGCCGAAAAAACGTCGTGATGGCCACGACTTTTTTCGGCTCGACAACACCAGGAACCGGTGGTGGCATGCGAAAAAGCGGGGAGGGATTCCTCGTCGCGCGGAAGGAACGACGGGCTTACGTTCGCCACGCTCCTCGGAATGACAACGGTTGCTTAACGGGTGCGGGAGTGCACGCACGTAGATTCTTACCACGGTGAAGGCTAAGGCCAGGTAACTCAGATGCCGCAGATTTCACGCCAGACCGGGACTTCCCTTTCCGAGATCAACATTGTTCCCTTTGTGGACGTGATGCTCGTGTTGCTGATCATCTTTATGATCACGGCGCCCATCCTGCAATCCGGGATCGAAGTCAACCTGCCGAAAACGCAGACCGTAAAAGAGATCAGCGACGAGCGGGTGGTGGTGACGATCGATCGCGGGCAATTGATTTATCTGGGCAACGATGCGGTGAATATTCACGACCTAGGGAGCAAAGTGCGCGCGCAGATGCGCAATCCGCAGACCGACGCTGTGTTTTTGCGCTGCGACGAGACGGTGCCGTTCGGCACGTTTGCCACGGTGATCGATACGCTGCGGACTGCGGGGATCGACAACGTGAGCGTGGTGACCGAGCCGCTGAGCGCGCGCCCCAAGGGATAATAAAGCCGTGAGCAATGGAACCATGACTATGCAGCAACCCGGACTCAAGGGGCCGCTGCTGTGGTCGCTTATCCTGCACTCGGCTTTGTTTGGGTCGCTGGCGGTGTCTACAATCATGTCGCATCGCGGCGATCTGTGGGGAGGGCCGGGCGGAGGCGGCGCAGTTTCCGTGAAGCTGGTGGGCGGACTGGCTGGCGTGCCGCTGCCGCGGCCGGAAAGCGTGACCACGAACCGCGTGGTGGACGAATCGAAGGGGCTCTACAAATCGGAGCCCAAGCCTAAGCCCCAAGAGATCCCGCCGGATGCTACGCCGATTCCGAAGTTCACCAAAGAGAAGCAGCCGCGATACGTAACGCGCCCTTCCAAGACCCTTGAAGATCCAACGCCTCCACCACAAAACGCAGTGCCCTATGGGCAGGGCGGCTCGCCTGCAGTGCCCTATTCGCAATTCGGGATGGGAGCGGGAGCGTCCACACCGGCGGGCATGCAGTTCGGGGGGCCCGGCGGCGGCGATTTTGGCGGGCGCTTTTCCTGGTACGTGACGGCGGTAACCAATCGCGTGAGCAGCAATTGGCTGGAGAGCACGGTGGATCCTGCGCTCCGGTGGGCGCCGCGGGCGGTGGTCAGCTTTGATATTCTGCGGAACGGGGCCGTGGCCAACGTGCAGATTCTGCAGTCGAGCGGGAATGCTTCCGTGGATGCGTCGGCGATGAGGGCTATTCAGAGTTCGAATCCGATGCAGCCGTTGCCAAACGAGTATCCGGGGAATAAGGTTTCGGTGGAGTTTTGGTTTGATTTTCGGCGATGAGGCACTGTGAATGAGAACTTTTAGACCGGCGGGGTGGCGTGGCACTGCGGCATGCGCCGTGTTGTATGGATTTGCTTTCCTTAGTATGGCAGCGGCGGTGCCTGCGCGGGCGCAGGATTGGTTTCGCACCGGGACGGGGCTGGGAGTGAACAAGCCGAAGGTGGCGGTGGCGGATTTTGTTTCGCGCAACGATACGTCGACGTCGTTGGCGGCGCTTTTCGGCGACGTGGTGCGGAACGATCTGGACTTCAGCGGGGTCGTGGAAGTGGCGAGCAAGAGCTTTTATCCGACGCAGGCGCCCAGCGTGCCGATGGAGCTGAATTATCAGGCGTGGAGCGATCCGCCGACTTCGGCGCAGTTTCTGGCGTTTGGCAATCTGACGGTAACCGGCACGACCGAGGAAATACAGGCGTGGTTCAACGACGTGAAAAATCCTTCGGCGCCGCCGGTGGTGGGGCAGGTCTATCGCGGCGATGCGAACGAAGAGCAGACGCGGCGCTTCGCGCATCAGTTCGCCGACGAGATTATCGCGCGGCTATCGGGAGGGCTTCCGGGAGTGGCGGCCACGCAGATCTCGTTTGTGAGCACGCGCAGCGGGAACAAAGAGATATGGGCCATGGACTACGATGGCGCGAATCAGCACCAGCTTACTTCCCTGCACTCCATCGCGCTCACGCCGCGCTGGTCGCCGGACTCCGATCGCATCGCCTTCACCTGCTACCCCACGGCCGGATCCATCCTAAGCGCGCAGATTTGCGTCTACTCAACGGTGAGCTCGCGCCTGTTGAACTGGCCGCGCTACCGGGGCACCAACAGCTCGCCGGCATGGTCGCCCGACGGCACCAAGATCATGTTTATGTCCAGCATGCTGGGCAATCCGGAGCTTTTCATCAGTGAGGCGGACGGCAGCCGTCCGAAGCGGCTGACGCATTCGACCGGCGCGGATACTTCGGCGGCGTGGAATCCGAAAACCGGGCAGCAGGTGGCCTTTGTAAGCGACCGCGGCGGCACTCCGCAGCTCTATATCATGGACGCGGACGGCAGCGAGGTGCAGAAGGTGGAGTTGACGGACAAGGGCTACGTGATCGACCCGGCGTGGTCGCCGAACGGGCAACTGCTGGCCTTCAGCTGGCGGCGGCCGAGCGGTAACTATGATCTCTATGTAATGGACATCGCCACCCATGCTCTGGTAGAACTCACTCGCGACGCTGGCCGCAACGAGCGTCCGAGCTGGGCTCCCGACGGGCGTCACATGGTCTTCGAATCCACGCGCACGGGAACCCGGCAGATCTGGTCCATGTTGGCCGACGGCACTGAAGTGAGGCAATTGACGACGCAAGGACAGAATGAGTCTCCCAATTGGTCGCCGAAATAGGGGCGCGAAACACACGTTCCTTCTGAGACACGGGTTTCTTCTTAAGGCAATTCGTTTCAAAATCCCATGATCTTTGGCAAGCTCGCGTATCCCGAAGAGGTGTAAATGTATCTATCTAATCTCAAGCCCGGCAGAAAAGAAGAGTAGTTCAAGGAGGATTTTGAAAAATGCGGATTCGATCCGTTGCAAGAGTTGCGCTGTACGGCGTGCTCGGACTGGCGATAGTGGGCATTGGGTGCAAACACCCCGCGCCAGTTACGCCCGCGGCGGCGCCCGCTCCGACACCGCCCCCACCCCAACCCTCGGTGACTTTGCAGGCCACGCCCGCGAACGTGCAGCGTGGACAATCGGCAACTCTGCGATGGTCATCCACGAATGCAACTTCACTGACACTTACGCCGGATGTGGGCATGGTGTCTCCGGAAGGCAACAGCAGCGTCACGCCGACTGATTCGACGACGTACACGATCACGGCCATGGGGCCGGGCGGTTCGGCTACGGCTAACGCGCGAGTCACTGTGACCGTGCCGCCACCGCCGCCAGCGCCGGTTGCTAAAGGGCCGTCGTTGGACGAACTCTTCGCAACGCAAGTGAAGGACGCTTATTTCGATTACGATAAGGCGGATATTCGACCCGATGCGCGCTCAGCACTGACCGAAACGGGCGGCTTCCTCAAATCGTATACGCAAGTCAAAGTGATGATCGAGGGCCATTGCGACGAGCGTGGGTCCACCGAATACAACCTGGCGCTGGGCGACCGGCGTGCGCAAGCGGTGAAGGACTTCCTGGTATCGCTGGGCGTGGCTTCGGATCGCATGCAGACAGTGAGCTACGGGAAAGAGCGACCCTTCTGCAACGAGCACACCGAAACGTGCATGCAGCAGAACCGGCGCGGCCATTTCGCGATGGCGAAGTAAGGCCACCTCAGGCTCGGCGGGCTCGGCGCAACACCAGAAATTGCCGTTTGCATCAAATCTAGCATCAGGCGCGTACCCTATGGGGTGGCGCGCCTTGGTGCTAAGAGACGACATTTGCCGCGGCTTTTTATTGGGAGCGAAGGAACTACCTCCGCTTATCGTTTTTTGGAGCATACTAAGGGGAGTTTGATCGGATCGTCATCTTGGCCATACCGGGTATATTTAGGGCGATAGAAGACGCATTCTTAGTGGCGCAGTGTTACGGGTGAGGAGGAATTGTATGCGTAAACGGTGGATCGTTTACCTGGCGGCCGCCATGCTGGCGGGAGCTCTGGGCGGCACATTGCTGGGGCCGGCGCCGGTGGGAGCAGTGGCCCGCGAAATCGTGGAGCTGCAGCAGAGCATAAATCAGCTCATCCAGGGCCAAAAGGACATGCAGACGACGCTGGCGCAAAACGCCGCCGTGGATAAGACGCTGATGGAGCAGTCCATGGACACGGTCAATAAGCTGACCGGCACAATGATGGCGCTGCAGAAGACTGTACAAGATATGCAGGCCAATTCGGGCGCGCGGCTCGATACGATGTCCACGCAGATCCAGGGCATCTCCGACAATTTGCAGGAGACGCTGGCGCGCATGGGCAAGCTGAACCAGCAGCTGGCCGATACGCAGAACGCGATTCAGGGCATCGATGCGAAGCTAGCTGGCAGCGCGCCGCCTCCTACGGCCTCGGCGCCGGGAGGGGCGCCTACGGCGAGTCAATCGCCAAACGGATTACCTCCGATACCGGGAGCGCCCCCAACGGGTGGGGGCGGCTACCAGCCGGCCAGTGCGCCTTCGGCCGACCTGCTCTACTCCAACGGCCTGCGCGACCTAAACGGCAAGAAGTATGATTTGGCGTCGCAGGAGTTCGGCGATTATCTGAAGTATTACGGCAACACCGATCTGGCCTCGAACGCGCAGTTTTATGTGGGCGAAATTTTCTTTTCGCAGCAGCAGTACGATCAGGCGATCGATGCTTACAGCAAAGTGATCAACAATTATCCGAAGAGCTTCAAGCTCGCGCCAGCGCACTTGAAGCGGGCGCTTGCGCTGATCAACCTGGGAGAAAAGAATTCGGGCGTCAGCGAACTGCGCATGGTGGTGAAGAGCTATCCCGGCACTGATGAAGAAAAGCGCGCCAAAGCCAAACTGCAGGAACTGGGCTTGGCGGCTTAACGGCTCAACTAGCAGGGATCGAGCCCCGAAATTACCCCATTCCGAAAGGGTCGGAGCTAAAGCTCCGACCCTCTATACAGGTTTAGCGAAATCAGCACAATTTCTGTTGCGAGAGCGACGTATGTTGCCACAGCAGGGGTAACAGACTGGGCTAAGCTATTCGCCGATGCATCGATCTGCGGACTTCTTAACGAAAATCGCGGTGAAAGCGTGGCTCGTTGGCATTTTGTTACTGATGCCCGCCCTCGCAATGAGCCGGGAATTTCCGCAAGGAAGCGTCTCAGAGGATTCAGGGCAAGCCGTTCGCACGCAAGAGTGCAATCCGGCCAGCAAAGCGAACTCTTCCATTCAGGCTGGAACAAAGAAGCACAACCCTTACCGTGCATGGCGCCGAATGGCGGACCGCGAAGAGGCCAGCGAGCCGGACTGGCTCAGTCCCCTTGCTACGACTTCGGGACGCATCAAGGACGAACTCCGATATGACATGTGGAGCCAAACCACGCCTGCGGGGACCACGATTTCCACGTTTGGGGGCGGGAAAGGTCTGGAATTCATCGCCGCTCCTCACGTGCAGCTTCTGCTAGGGGTGCCCTCCTACACTGGACACTCGGCGCTCACGCCGCCCGATGGATTTGGAGACTTGCCGCTGATGCTGAAATTCCGCTTGGCCTCCGGTAATAGATCGAACGGAGACTACCTGGTCACGCTGCTGTTGAGCGCCACGGTACCCACGGCTTCCCGTCCCAACGGCATTGGCGCGGCGGTGCTAACGCCCACGCTGGCCATGGGCAAAGGTTGGCGAGGGTTTGACGTGCAAACAACCTTTGGCGCCAATCTGCCTGGCAGCGATACGCAGCGGCTGGGAAGACAATTGCTGTGGAATACTACGTTTCAATATCGCGCGGGCTGGAAACTGTGGCCGGAACTGGAAGCCAACTCTACTTTCTTTGAAGATGGACCGAGTGCGGGAGAAAACCAGACGTTCCTGACGCCCGGATTGGGATTTGGCCGGGTACGCATCGTTCGTGGGTTGCGTTTCGCAATGGCCGGTGGCCTGCAGATCGCCGTCACACGTTTCCACACGTACAACCACCGCTGGATGCTCTCCGTGCGTTTTCCCTTCTGAGGTTTGGAGTCTAATTTTTGATGTCCTATACTTGCGCTGGGGGCCGTGCTAATGTCCGAACTTTCAGGCATGGTTTCTGGCCGCGACCTCTGCGGCGAGCAGTGGTTGGAGGGTAAAGCATGTCGGTGAATAGGGCCATTCTGGTGGGCAGGCTGGGGCGCGACCCCGAAACGCGCTACACGTCGGGGGGCCAGGCGGTGTGTAACTTCACGCTGGCGACCGATGAGACCTACAAGGACCGCAATGGCGAACGTCAAAAGCGCACGGAATGGCACCGCATCGTGGTGTGGGGCAAGCAAGCGGAGATCGCGCAGCAATATCTGCACAAGGGCTCGCTGATTTTCGTCGAAGGACGCATTCAGACGCGGCAGTGGGACGACCGCGAAGGCCAAAAGCGGACCACGGTTGAAATTGTCGCCAGTAACTTTCGAATGCTCGGCGGGCGCGGCGAAGGTGGCGCCATGGCAGCGGGCGCCAGTGCCGGCGCCGGTGCAGGCGCAGGTGATATGGAGCCGCAGGCGGCAGCGTCGGGCACGGGCGCGGAAGAGATGCCGTCCACGGAAATTTCCGACGAAGATATTCCCTTCTAACCCCAATCCACGCAAATTCGGCGTGTCTTGGGGACCCCGGTTGGGAAAGCGTGGGCTACAAGTCCGAAACTGTGCGTCCGTAATGCTTCCAAAAACCTAGGAGGGATTCCTCGGTCGCCGAAAGGAAGTCGGGCGCACCTGTTTCCTAGCATGGCGACTCACGCCCAGTGCGCCCGACGGCGACCTCGGAATGACAACGGTTGGCTTTTGGTGATCTGATACAGCAAGGCCTCAGCCCCACGCGCTGGCTTAAACCGAATAAAGCAGATCCCTCGCTCTCACGCATCCCGCGCAGGAGCGCGGGACGGCATCCCGCTCGCTCGTGATGACAAAGTTGTGACACTTAGACAAAGAGAGATTCTTCGTCGGCCGCAAAATTCGCGGACTCCTCAGAATGACAAATCATCGAGGTTAGCCCTCTTAAGCTGACGCGCAGGCGAGAAGCAAAGATGCCGGGCTAAAGGCCCCGGCGCTACGTTTAAACCCGCCTTTGCAAGCAGAACACTCTCCCCGAGGAGCGGCGCTACGTTAAAGCCGGCAGCGTCAAAACCTCCGAGCTGTCCGCGGCAGGAAGCGGTATGAGTTTGCCACGAAGGGCGAGGGCGCGTAGTATCCCGGTGGGCGGATTCAGCCGCCAAGGCCGGAGGCAAATTATGAAAAAGCTTCTGATATGTGCGGCCATACTTGGCTTGTGGGCCGCACCGGTTTTGGGCCAAACCACCGAAGAGCTGAACAACAACGGCAAGAACACGGAAAACGTCTTCACCCAGAGCATGGGCAACGACCGAAAGAGCCACAGCCCGCTCAACCAAATCAACAAATCGAATATCGAGCGCCTGGTGCCCATCTGGAATGCAAGCACCATGAACGAGCTTGGCGAGCTGGCGCAGCCGACGATTTATAACGGCGTGATGTACGTGATCAATGGCAAATGGACGTTTGCCATCGACGTGGAAACCGGCCACCAAATCTGGCGCACGCCGACGAAGATCGAACCCGGGATCAAGCACAACGCTTTCAACAGAGGCGCGGCGACGATTTATAACGGCAAGGTTTTTCGCGTGACCATCGACAATCACGTGCTCGCGCTGGATATGAAGACCGGAAAAGAAGTGTGGAATCAGAGATTCGCCGACTGGAAAGAGGGCTACTACGCGACCGGCGGACCGATCATCGCCAACGGCGTATTGATTTCCGGCGTCTCCGGCGGAGAATCCACCACACGCGGATTCCTGGACGGCTGGGATCCGGACACGGGAAAGAAATTGTGGCGCAGATATACGATCCCGGCGCCCGGCGAGCCTGGTTCCGAGACGTGGCCGAAAGATAGCGATGCCTGGAAGTATGGGGGCGGGCCGACGTGGCGCTCCGGCTCGTACGATCCCGAACTCGATCTCGTCTATTGGGGCACAGGAAATGCGGAACCGTACGATCCCAGGCCACGCGAAGGTCTGGATAGCCTGTTTACGTCCAGCGTGCTCGCGCTAAAGCCGAAAACGGGCGAGGTGGTTTGCTATTTTCAATACACGCCCAACGACCTTTACGACGTGGATGGCAACGACGAGCAAGTGCTCGCGGATATCCAGATCGACGGAAAGCCGCGGAAAGTGATGATTCAGGCGAACAAGAACGGCTTCATGTACATGCTGGATCGCACGAACTGCAAACTGATCGCCGCGCACCCTTACGTCAAGGTGAATTGGGCGAAGGAAATTGACATGAAAACCGGGCGGCCCGTCTTGACCGATGTTCAAGAACGCTTTCGCGCGGGCGAGGAAGTGGAAATCTGGCCTTCGCGCGGGACAAATGCAGTGCCCATCGCGTTCGATCCGGATAGCGGAGTCATCTTCGCGAGCACATGGCAGGTGCCACGGCTCCAGAAGCTCGCGCCGCCGTCCAAAAAGGCGCAAGAGATCGGCAAGACTTCGACCGGGATCGTCGCGAGAGAACCGAAAATGAACCCGGACGACGTTTTCGGCCATTTCCTGGCGATCAATCCGCTGACCGGCGAAAAGAAATGGGAGATACCACTCGTCGGGATGCCCAGTTCGGCGGGCATGCTGGCGACGCGCGGCGGGCTGGTGTTCACCGGGAAAATGACGGGCGAATTCGTTGCGCTCGACTCGGAGACCGGCAAAACGCTATGGCAGTTCAAGACCGGATCAAGCGTTAATTCGACGGCGATCACCTACACGCACAACGGGCGGCAATATGTGAGCATTGCTTCGGGCCTAGGCGGCGCACTCGCCACGCGCTACGGAGCCGCGAAAGTACCGGCCGGCGGATCGATCTGGACGTTCGCGCTGTTTCCCGAGACGACCAGCAAGCGCTGACTTCTTATGCGCGATCCGGCGCCGAACGGGCAATAGTAATTCCCTATTTGCCGACGCGCTATTTGTGGGCGCGATAGAGGATTACGCGGACCTTCTCCAGCGTAATCAGGCCGCCGCCGATCATTTCGTCGAGCGTCGGAAGAACGCGTTCCACGCGTCCGGAATCTTCGACGACTTCGACGACCAGCGGCAGATCCTGCGAAAGACGGAGAATTTTATCGGTGTGATAGCGGCTTGTTGAGCCGTAGCCGCCAACGCCGCGCAAGACGGTGGCGCCGCTCAGTCCTTCTTTGCGGAAAAATTCGACGAGCGATTCGTAAAGCGGCTTGCCGTGCCACTTATCGGATTCGCCAATGTAGATGCGCATCAGCGTGCGCTCGCCTTCGAATCGTTCGTGTTCCATCGGGTCCTCCGTGGCAGGGAAACTTCTCCGATAACGCATACGCGGCGGGCGGCCGCGTCTACGTTAACGGGCTCAGAGGGAATCGCCTACCCGCATTCCCAGTATCATGGCGATCAGCCCGCCCAGGACGCTCGCTCCGAGATAGATCGAAGCTTTGGTCCATTGTCCCTCTTCCAGCATGCGGACCGTGTCCCAGCCAAAGGTGGAAAATGTCGTGAAGCCGCCCATCAAGCCTGTGGTCAAGCCGATGCGCAGGTCGGGACTCACCGCGATATGGTTCAGGCTGAATCGCCCGATCATCCCGAGACAAAGGCAGCCCAGCACATTGATGGTAAGCGTGCCCGCGGGAAAAGCGGAACCAACGCGATATTGAATCCAGCCGTCGAGCCCGTAACGAGCCAAAGTGCCCGCTGCGCCAAATACGATTAGAAGAATGATCCTCACAGCTTTCCCCGTTTCTTGCCCCCGGTGCCCTTACAACAAAAAACTCCTGAGCGCCCTGGGGCACGCAGGAGTCATCAGTCCCGAAGGGGACGGTTAGAGGCGAACTCCATCGCCTTTTTGCGAAGTGCTAAATCCTACATGCGGTCGTTTCGTGCGGCAAGCGATTTATGCCCGATTAATAGCTTGATTTTCGTAGTCAACTGCAGATCCTTCGTTCGCACGCATCCAGTGCGCAGAAACGTGCCGAAGGAAATTATTTGGGGTTGGTGCTGGGAGCGCCGGTGGGGCTAATGGCGCGGCGGCGGCGGTCTTCAGTAACGCGCCGGAGGAAATCCTCGAATTTAGGCCGCTGTTCAGGAGTGAGGGCCTGGCGAATCTGGTCGTGGCCCTGCTCGCGAATCTGCTCGAATTCCGGATTCATCTGGTCGTGGACGACGTCGTAGCGGTGCTGCATATCCGCCAGTATGTCCCCGATCTGTTTCTGCTGATCGGGCGTGAGGTTGAGCTCGGTGGTCAGGTGGGCGATCGCTCGCGGCGGATTGGGCCGCGGTTGCAAAAAAGCCGCCGGCTGCGGCTGTGTTTGAGTGCGGGCGCCAAGGACGCGCCGATCGGCGACGGAATGTCCGACGGCGCCGATGGCCACCCCCAAAACAAATACCAGGGCAATCAGCGCCAGAGCCTTGCGATTATTGGGACCAAATTGCATTAGATTGAATCTCCGCTGTCGGCCAGTGACATCAGAACTTCGTCGGCGTCGGCGGGCTGCGCCGGCGGTTCCGGCATTACCGCACCGACTTCAGCGGGAGAATTAAGCGCCACCGCGCCGCGCGCTGGGGCGAACTCCCGCAAATAAACCGACAACGCCAGCAGCACCACCGCAGCAACCAAAGCCATGCGCGAGGCCAGCAACTCAAGCGGACGCCAAATCGCGCTGGGCGCTGCCTCCGCAGCTTCGCGAATGGATGCCATAACGCGAGTAACGAAGGCTCCGGAAACAGCATTCTCCGGGTAGCTCGCGTGACGCATCAGCTTGCTCGCGATGAGCGCATCGCTTAATGCCTGGCGGCAATCGCCGCAGGCCTGAAGATGACGCTCGAGCGCAGAATTCGGCTCGATGGTGGCCTCGCCTTCGCGCACGACGTCTTCGAGGCTCGCCTGATATTCCGGGCACCCAAATCGCGCATCTGTCCGTGAGAACATAGCCAGCGCCCCCTTACGTTTTAAGTATCTCCTAGTTTACGTCTTGCCGACAGCTTTGCAGGATGCGTTTTCAGCCTGCGACGAAAAACCTCCACCAGCCGCCCGCGAGCCCGAAACAGCCTGACTTTAACCGTGTTTGCATTCAACTCGAGAATCTCGCCGATCTCGTCCACAGTGAATCCGGCAACTTCCTTCATCACCAGCATGGCCCGGTCCTGCTCGTCCAATTCGACCAGCAGCCGATCTAGCAAGTCCCGCTGTTCCGTGCGGCGTGCAGCATCCACGGCGCTATGGCTGAAGGAGCCTTCGCGATCCTCAGGGAGCCCTTCCATATGGCGAATCTGCTCATCACTCAGGCTCGACTCATAGACCAGCGGGCGAACTTTCTTCTTGCGAAAATAGTCCCAGCATTCGTTTACGGCAATCTTGTAGAGCCAAGTTCCAAACGCCGAGCGCAGATCAAAGCGCTTGAGCGAAAGATAGGCCTTCAAAAGCGCTTGCTGCGCTACGTCCTCAACGTCCTCGTTGCGGCGCATGATGCCGCCGATTACGGCAAGCAGGCGCGGCTGGTGGATGCGAACCAGCTCTTCATAAGCCGACTGGTCTCCAGCCTGGGCGCGCCGTACTAAGGTGCGTTCCGCCTCTGCATTGGCGGGTGCACGACGGACGGAGCCGGAAACACCCGGGCTGGTCGCTTTCGCTTCCATTTTTGGGACGTTTGGCATGAAAATTCGGTTACAGCGAGTTGCTAGCTCGCTGTGTGAAGCTTAATCCTCTTTCGCGTGGACGGCGGCGCTTGGGGCGTCATCCAGCAGCACAAACCACTCCGGTGGGTGGCATTTTCCATATGGGCGGGCGTAGTTAGCAAGGTTTTTACTAACATTTTACGTCGGCCTGACAGTCCCAGGCGTAAACAGTCTGAGTGAAATCTCTCGCTCGAGGTTGCTCGCTTGGGACAAGCTTCTTGCCAAGAGCCATTTTACACAGGCTCGCTGGAGACATTTCCGCTTGATTGAAAACATATCCTCATGAAACAATACGCGAATGATTATCGGTGATCGTTTACGCGCTCTGCGCGAAGAAAAAAGGCTCTCACAGGGTGATATCGAGAAGCGGACCGGGCTGCTTCGTTGCTACATTTCGCGCGTGGAAAATGGCCATACGGTTCCGGCCATAGAAACGCTCGAGAAGATGGCTCGCGCCTTGGAAGTGCCTCTTTACCAGTTGTTCTATGATGGCGAAGAAGCGCCCGAACTCCCCAATCTGCCAAAACGCCGCACGGCAGAGGAAATTGCCTGGGGTAGTACGGGCAAAGAAGCGCGTTTTCTGACCATGTTCCGCAGGCTGCTGGGCAGGATCGACGAAGGTGACCGGCGGCTTCTGCTGTATATGGCTCAAAAGATGGCAAATCGGTAACATCAGCCGCGGCTCGTCCCCCGCCGCATTCCTCCCTTCGAACTCCCCTGCGGAGTGCGTGGGAATTATGCCTACCGGCGACCCGATATATCGCAGTGCTTTAAGACGACATCCATTTCTCGTCACAAAAAATGCCGGGCTGAAGCCCGGCGCTACATTAAAGCGACTTCAAATCCCTCGCGTTCCCCACCCTACCACGCGCAACATCGGCGTGCGTTGGGGGCCCCGGCTCGGCGCTCGTGATGACAGCAGCTGGCAACAGCTCGCGAGCGAACTCGTCCTTTTACTCCCACTCGATGGTGCTGGGGGGCTTAGAGCTGATGTCGTAGACGACGCGGTTGACGCCGGCTACTTCGTTTACGATGCGGGTGGAGATGCGCTCCAGCACATCGTAGGGCACACGGGCCCAATCCGCGGTCATGGCATCTTCCGAAGTAACCACCCGAACGGCAACGGTATCTCCGTAACTGCGCTCATCGCCCATCACGCCCACGCTGCGAACCGGCAAGAGAACTGCGAAAGCCTGCCAAGTCTTCTCGTAAAGTCCGGCGCGGCGAATTTCCGCAACTACGACGGCGTCCGCCTCGCGAAGTGTTTGCAGGCGTTCGGGGGTAACTTCTCCCAGCAGGCGGACCGAGAGGCCGGGGCCGGGAAACGGCTGCTTGGTGAGGACTTCGTCGGGCAAACCCAATTCCCGGCCGATGCGGCGAACTTCGTCTTTGAAAAGCTCGCGCAGCGGCTCGATTAGTTCGAACGGTAAGTCTTTGGGAAGGCCGCCGACGTTGTGGTGCGATTTGATCGTTGCGGAGGGGCCGCGCACCTGGACCGATTCGATGACGTCGGGATAAAGCGTGCCCTGCACGAGATAACGAATTTCGCCGAGCTGGCGGGCCTGTTCTGCGAAGACGTTGATGAATTCGGCGCCGATGCGCTTGCGCTTGACTTCGGGATCAGTGACGCCCTTCAGTCGCTCAAGGAAGCGATCGGCGGCGTTGACTCCCACCACGCGCAGACCGACGCGATTTTCGAGCAGGTCGAGCGTCTCCTGGAATTCGTTTTTGCGCAGCAGCCCGGTATCGACAAAAACGTTGACGAGGCGATCGCCGATGGCCTGATGGACGAGCGCCGCAGCCACCGTGGAATCCACGCCGCCGCTAAGCGCGCAAATGGCGCGTCCGCGGCCCACCTGCTTGCGAATGCCTTCAACCGTTTCGGAGATGAACGAAGCGCCGCTCCAATTGGGGCGCGCGCCGCAGACGGCGAAAACAAAATTGCGCAGGATTTCGCTGCCGCGCTCGGTGTGACGCACTTCGGGATGAAACTGCACGGCGAAGATGCGCCGCACGGGATCTTCGGCGGCGGAAAAAAGGCCGTTACTGCTTACACCGGTGACCTGGAATCCGGGGGGTAGCGCGCGCACGTGATCGCCATGGCTCATCCAGATTTTCAGCCGGCGCGGCAGGCCGGCGAAAAGCGCGGAGCCATCACGCAAATCGACTTCGGCGGGGCCGTATTCGCGCCGCTCGGCGCGTTCGACTTTGCCGCCCAGCGTATGCGAAATCCACTGCAGGCCATAGCAGATGCCGAGGACCGGCACGCCGAGCGACAGCACACCGGGATCGCAAATGGGGGCGGCGGAATCGTAAACGGAGCAAGGGCTGCCCGAAAGAATGACACCAACAGGCTGATAGGCGCGGATTTCCTCGAGCTTTGCCGTGCACGGAAGAATCGCGGAAAAAACTTGCAGTTCGCGAATGCGGCGGGCGATCAACTGCGTATATTGGCCGCCGAAATCGAGCACGATGATGCCGCCCAGTTCGCTCTTGCTCATGGGCTGATGCTTTTCGGAGGCTTTGACGGCTTGCACTGCGGAACCTCCTCCCGAACTGCCTGCTGAGCTGGCCGGAGCGCTCATTGCGCCACGACCACGTTGACGAGCTTGTTGGGGATCACGACGCGTTTTACTACCCGCGCGCCGCGTAGCAGTTGTTCGATCTTGGGATCGGCAAAGGCGCGCTCGGCCAATTCTTCTTCTGGGAGGCCCGCATCCACGCAAATTTTACCGCGCACACGGCCGTTAATCTGGATCACCACTTCGACCTGCTCCTCTTTAGCAAGCTCCGCGGAATACTCTGGCCATTGCTCGCAGTACAGTCCCTCTTTGTGGCCGAGCATTTCCCAGAGCTCTTCGGAGAGATGAGGGGCGATGGGCGCGAGCATTATGACGAGCAACTCCAGGACTTGCTTCAGGATTTCGGGCCGAACGTGCTTATCCAAAGGCTCGTGATCCTGTAGCGTGTTGTACAGTGCCTGAATCAACGAAACGCTGGTATTGAAATGCCAGCGCGCCTCGAAATCGGCGGTGACACGCTGCAGCGTCTGGTGCGCTTTGCGCAGCAGGGTTTTCTCTTTTTCGGAGGCGGCGGTGATTCTCGCAGCCTGCGAATCGCGCGCCGCGAGGCCACGCAGCGCTGGGGAGTAGCTATCCATCAGCCGGAAAACCCGGCGGAGAAAGCGCGCGCAGCCTTCAATTCCCTGCTCGTTCCATTCCAGATCTTTTTCCGGCGGCGCGGCGAAAAGCGTGTACATGCGCGCGGTATCACAGCCGTACTTTTCGGCCATGTCGATGGCGCCGACGACGTTGCCCTTGGACTTGGACATTTTGGCGCCGTCTTTCAGCACCATGCCCTGCGAAAAAAGGCGCCGCACGGGCTCGCGGATTTCCACGAGCTTCAGGTCGCGCATCACCTTGCAGAAAAAGCGCGAATAGATCAGGTGCAGGATGGCGTGTTCGATGCCGCCAATATATTGGTCGATGGGAAACCAATAACGCGCGGCGGCCGGATCGAAAGGCGCGCGGTCGTTGTGCGGATCCGTGTAGCGGAAGAAATACCACGACGAATCGATGAACGTATCCATCGTGTCGGTTTCGCGCCGGCCTGGCCCGCCGCACTTCGGGCATTTCACATTCACGAATGAGGGTACGTTGGCGAGCGGCGATTGGCCTTGCCCCGTGAGCAGCACGTTTTCCGGCAGGCGGACGGGCAAATCCTTGTCGGGCACGGGAACGATGCCGCACTGCGCGCAATAGATGACCGGAATCGGCGTGCCCCAGTAACGCTGGCGCGAAATGCCCCAATCCTTCAGGCGATAGGTGATTTCTGCTTCGCCGATGCCTTTGGCCTGCGCATCGGCGGTCATTTTTTCGATGGCGGCTTCGCTGGTGAGACCACTGTAAGATCCGGAATTCACCAGGCGGCCGTAATCGGTGAAGGCTTCCTTCATTTGATCTGCTTGCAGCGGAGGGCCTTCGAGCGGCTGGATGACCGCCGGAAACGGAATCTTGTATTTGCGCGCGAATTCGAAATCGCGCTGATCGTGCGCGGGCACGGCCATGACGGCTCCGGTGCCGTATTCGGCGAGCACGAAGTTCCCTACCCAGATGGGCACTTTCTGGCCGGAAAACGGATTCGTCGCAAAGCGGCTGGTGAAGAAGCCTTCTTTTTCAGCTGTAGCCAGATCGGCGCCGCGAATAATGCGGGCGCGCAGGCGGGCGGCTTCCTCTTCCAGTTTGGCGCGATTGGCCTGGCCGGCGAAAAGGGCCGGCAGAATTTCGTGCGCGGGCGAAAGGATAACAGCGGCGGCGCCGAAGATAGTGTCGACGCGCGTGGTGAAGACTTCGATCTGTGGCGCTTGCGGTGAGCCCGATGCGAAGTCGACCGGAAAGCGCACGCGAGTTCCGCGCGATTTACCGATCCAGTTGCGCTGCATGACGAGCACGCGCTCGGGCCAGCCGCCTTCGAGCTCGATCATGTCTTCGAGCAGCGCGTCGGCATATTGCGTGATGCGCAGAAACCATTGCTCGATTTCCTTGGCTTCGACGGCAGTGTCGTCGTGCTGCCAGCAGCAGCCGTCGATGACCTGCTCGTTGGCAAGCACGGTCTGGCATTTGGGGCACCAGTTCACGAGGCTACGCTTGCGATAGGCGAGGCCGCGTTCGAGCATGCGCAGGAAAAACCACTGATTCCAGCGATAGTATTCGGGCTCGCAGGTGGAAATTTCGCGGCGCCAGTCGTAGCTGAATCCGAAGCGGCGGCAGACCGCCTTCATCTGGGCGATATTGGCGTTGGTCCAATCGCGCGGCGGAGTGCCGCGCTTGATGGCGGCGTTTTCGGCGGGCAGGCCGAAGGCGTCCCAGCCGATGGGATGGAGCACGTTGAATCCGCGCATGCGGCGATAGCGGGCCACGGCGTCACCGATGGTGTAGTTGCGCATGTGGCCCATGTGCAGCGTGCCGGAGGGATACGGCAGCATCTCGAGCAAATAATATTTCGGGCGCGCGGGATCTGCGTCCGCGTTGAAGACGCCTTCAGCGTCCCATCTTTCCCGCCACTTGGCTTCCACTTCCTGGGGGTTGTATTCGGCCACGGTGCCTCAGCCTTTGGATGCGCGCGCGGATTTGCGGCTCGCGTTGGTGCGCTTTTCGTTGCGCTGCGGCGCGCTCGAGGCGCGCCGTGTGCGCGGCATCATGCTGAAGCCGTTCTGCGCGCGAGGAGCTTGCTTGACTGGGATGTCCACTAGATCCCAGAGTCGGCGCACGTTGCGGCGATCGTCACCGGGCGCGTCGATGGGCGTTTCGAGAAGAAACGCGCGTCCGGCACGACCGCCGGGTGCGCTGGCTGAGAGGCTGGGGTGGTTCAGGATGCGGCGAAATGCTTCGAGGCCAGACTTCCCTTTCCCAAAATGGCCTTTCCCAAAATGGCCGCGGCCGATGTGCTCGTGGCGGTCGACGCGCGAAGCAAACGGCGTCTTGGAGTCGTTCACGTGCAGCACCGCGACTCGCGCGAGGCCCACGGTGCGGTCGAGCGCGGCAATCGTCTGCGCGAGACCGGCTTCGGTATGAATCTCGTAGCCGGCGTGGAAGGCGTGCGCGGTATCGAGGCAAATGCCGAGCGGAAGCTCGGGCGCGGCGTCCATGATCGCTTTTAGTTCTTCGAAGCGCGAGCCGATGGCCATGCCCATGCCGGAAGTGTTTTCGAGCAGCAGGCGCAAGCGGCAGTCGCGGAGATCGCCGAATTCGGCGCAGAGGCGCACGCCGCGCGCGGCCTGGCGTAGCGCCGTGCCCACATCGCCAATGCCTTGTGCCAGCGTCTTGCCTGCGTAGGAGCCCGGATGCACGACGAGGTAATCGGCGCCCAGCGCGAGGCCGCGCACGATTTCATCGTGATATGCCTGAATCGAGCGGACGCGCATCACGGGATCGGAAGTCGCCAGATTGATCAGGTAATTAGCGTGGATGACCAGCGGGCCAAGGCCGAGTTCGGCGCGCCTGGCGCGAAATTCAGCGGCGTCGATTTCCGCGATGCGCGCGCCCACGCGCGGCCACATGCGCGGACTGGCGGAGAAAATTTGCAACGCATTGCAACCGAGTTTCGAGGCGCTCTCAAGCGAGCCGGCGAAGCCGCCGGCAATCGAAGTATGAATGCCGATGCGAACGCTGCCGTCACGCCAGACGGGCGCCTGCGGCTCGGGCACGGGTTCGGGGCGGTATTCGTCGCTGCTATCGAAAAGGAGGATAGAAGTGTCGGAGGCCGTCATTTTTCAGTTGCGGAGCCCTCATTCTATCGAATCGTATCAACAGCCGCAAATCCTGCTATGTTGACTGAAGAACTTCGGCCCGGGAGCGAGGTTTGCGATGACGACGATCAGAAGGCGAGATCTACTTGCGGTGGGGCTATTAGCGACAATTCCATTCTCCGGCCTAATGGCCCAGCAGAGCACAGAGCCGAGAGATGACCGCGTTAACATCGCTTATTGGGAGCAACTTAAATATCCACCTCTTGCCTTCCTGGGACGTGTTCAAGGGTTGGTGGTCATACACGCGACGCTAGATAATAAAGGCAGCGTTATAGAGGCAAATGCAATCTGGGGAAGCAAGTACCTAATACCTGACTGCCTTGCCAACGCGAAGAAGTGGCGATTCGAGCCTAATTCCCAAAAGACTGTGGTGATCGTTTATCACTTTCACTTCGCTGAGGGCGCTTGTGATCCCGGAACGGGTTATTCGAGTACCTTCCAACTGATTCCGCCAAACTTTGCATCGATCACAGGCTGCCCGCCCTTCATCGAGCAATAAGCAAACGTTGTCGGCGCGCATGGCTCGAGACTGCGGCGGCCAACCTACGGCAGGCGGCAGAGGAAGTTTTCGGCCTGGTCGGTGCTGCCCGTGCCTTTGTATTGCGCCTCTTGCGGATAGGGGCAGAGCGGGCGCGTGCGGATGACTTTGCCGTCCGCCATCTGCGAGGCGATGATCTCTTTCGGCGCGACGGCGTGCTCGCGCCATTGTTCGAGGGGCGTAAGCGTGTCGAAAACGCTGGGACCTTCGCCGCCGGCGCAGTGACCCATGCCGGGCGCCATGTAGAGCCGGACGGAATCTTCGACGGTCTTCTTCCCCAGAACTTGGATCAGCTCGTTGTAGTAGTTCACGGACGATAGCGGCGCGACATTCTGGTCGGCCCAGCCGTGATAGATGATCAGCTTCGATCCGCGCCCGACATACGGCTTCAGATTGGTCGAGGTCGCGCTGACGATGCCGTTATCGGTTTTGTGCGCGCGCACGATGTCTTTGCCGATATCGAGCGTGCGGAAATCCCAGTTGGGATCATTGAACACGGTGTACTTGAACGTCTCGTCGGCCATTCCCAACGGCCGGGGCGCGCCGGTGGTATTCGCGAAGCGCAGCTCCGTGCCCGGTTCGAAGCCGGGGAAAATTTCCTTGCCGCTCCTGGGATCAACGATAGGCGCGTAGAGTGATTTGGCCGCGTCCACTTGAGGAGCGGTCAGGCAGGTCGGGGCATCCGCGCCTTTGCACAGCGTGACCGCCGGATCGAATTTGCAGCGCAGCGGATTATTGATGATGCCGTCCTTGATGCCGTCGAGCGCGTCGCAGGCATCGAGCGCGGCCTGGTGCAGCACCGCAAATTTCTCTTTGGGAATGAAGCTGGCCGCGTCCTTGTGCGTGGCCTGCGCGGCGGCGATGAGCTGAAGGCTCTCGGCGGCGCGGTCATAGCCGGGATCGCCGGCGATGATGCCTTCGAAATCCTCGGGATAGCGCTGCGCTTCCATGAACGCCTGCCGGCCCCCGCCCGAGCAGCCGGTGAAATACGAGAGTTGCGGCGGCGCGCTATAGAGCGCGGCCACAATGGTCTTGCCGCGCAGGGCCGTCTCGTGCACGGCGCGATAGCCGAAGTCGATCAGCTTCTCGGGATGGCCGGGAGCGAAGCTCGCGGTGTCTCCCGCGTGTCCGGTGTCGGTGGACGCGGTTGCGTATCCTTTACGCAGCGCGGCCGCCAGCGCGGCGTATTGGATAAAACCGTTCCAGCCGCCGTTGCCGACTTCCTGGAATTTGCCGTTCCAGCCGGTGAGCGGCAGCCAGGTTTCGGATTTGATGTCGGAATCGGGCGACGGCTTGATGGTCAACTCGACGCGGCAGAATGCGGGCAGATCGGCGAAGCCTTCCGCCGCGCCACTCGCGCCCGCTGACAGTTGGAAGTGCCCCGTGGAGACCACTTGAGCTGAGGTAATGGTCGCGTCTGGCAGCTTGAGCGATGTGAGGCGCGCACAGGCAGCCGCGGCGGCGGCGTGGGCCGCAGGAGGCGCGTCCGCGCTGACGTTGCCTGCCACATACGTGAGCCCGCCCAGCAGAATGCCGAATGCGATTGCGGCGATCGTCCTCATCAACGTCCACCTTTCGTTCTGCGACTGACAATCGAAATGTTCTCGCTTCTTGCAGGCGCGGCAAGAACTTGTAGCCCAGCCTTTGCGGGTCTGAGCAAAGGTTGGGGCTTTTCCCCCGCACCGGTGAGGTTGTCACGGCGGCGCGCGGCACAAAATCCCCACCCTTTCTTGAAAAACAGAAAGGGTGGGCTACAAAACACGGCAGTGAGCGAGTTACGCGCGCTGGGTGGTGGTGACGCCGGCACGCATGGCATTTAGCACGCGCTGCGGCGTGAACGGCGCTTCGCGCAGGCGACCGCCGGTGGCGTCGAAGATCGCATTCGCGATTGCCGCGGGCACGGGGCCAATCGAAGGCTCGCCGCCGCCAAGCGCGGGCATCTCCGGCCGGTCGATCAGCGTGATGTCGATCTGCGGAATCTTTTCGTACCGCAGAATCGGGTAGCTCGCCCAATCGAGGTTCTTGATTCCGGACGAATCGAACTTCACCTCTTCCATGAGCGCGCGGCTCGTGCCCTGAATGACATTGCCTTCGATCTGATTCTTCAGGCCGTCGGGATTGATGATCAAGCCGCAATCGTGGGCGACGCAGACTTTCTTCACAGTGACTTCGCCGCTCGATTTGTCGACTTCGACTTCGGCGGTAACGGCGACCACGGAGTTGGAGCGAGCGCTTATGGCGACGCCCCGACCGGTGGCGATGTTGCCGCTCGACGGTGATGCCGGCGCTGGCCGCGCCTGCCAATCAGCCAGCTTGGAGACGGCCGCAAGCGCGTCCGTAGCTCGCTTGTTATTCGAGGCATAACGCATGCGGAACTGGAGGGCGTCCACACCCTGCGCTGCGGCCAGCTCATCCATGAAGGATTCGCTGGCGAACATGCGGGCCAGATCGCCCGGGGCGCGCAGCGGCGAAGTGCGCAGCGGCGTCGGATCGGGCTGCACCCAGGGAATGGAGGACGCGACAATGCGCTGATTGTCGAATGTATAGGTATCGCCGCCGCCGCCGACGCCATTCGAGGCGCCCTGGCCGTTGGCCTTAAGCCCGAGTTGGCGCGAAGTGACCAGCGGGATTCCGTTCGCCTCGGTCCAAGGGAAACTGCGATCAAAGAAATCCCAAGCCGTGACTTTGCCATTGGAGTCGAAGGCCGCGCGGACGGTGAGCAACTGCGCCGGGCCCTTGGGCTCCCAGCCGTGCTCATCTTCGCGCATCCATTGCACCCGCACCGGCTTGCCGACGGCGCGCGACATCACCACGGCGTCTTCGGCGGCGTCATCGGTTCCCAAGCGACCGTAGCAGCCGGAGGCTTCGCGGTAGAGCACTTGAATCTTACTCTCCGGGATGCCCAACAGATCGGACACGCGCTTGCGCGTGTCGAATATTCCCTGAGAGGGCGCCCAGATGGTCACTTTATCGCTCTGCACGTCCGCAATGGCAGCAGAAGGAGCGAGCATGCCGTGCATCTGGAAGGGCCAGCGGTAGGTCTGTTCGAAAGTCTTGCTGGCTTGCGCGAGCGCCGCGTCCACATCTCCGCGAGGCTGCATTCCCGGCCGCTGCGCGAAACCCTTAGTATTCTTCAGATAATCGTAGACGGCGTCGGGATTGGCGGGCATCTTCGTTTCCGGGGCCGTCCAGGTAACCTTGAGCGCCTTGGCGGCCTGGATCGCAGCCCATTCGGTCTGTGCCACGATGCCGACGAAGCTGCCTTCATGTACAACTTTAACTATGCCGGGAATGTTCTTGATCGAATCTTCGTCAATGCTGGCCGACTTCGCCGTAACTGTCGGCGGGCGAACGACGCGGCCGTGCAACATTCCGGGAACGCGAACGTCCTGCACGTAGGTGAATTGCGCCGTGAACTTCGGAGGCAGATCGACGCGATCTTGCCTCTTGCCCACAACCTTGTAGTCTTTCGGATCTTTCACCGGAACATCCGGCGCCACTTTCAAGCCCCAGCCGTTACCGGTGGCGGGAATCGTCACATTAAACTTCTTGCCGCCAAGCAGATTGGCGTAGGAAACCTTATGGCCATTACCCATAACGCTGACCACGCCATCGCTAACGGTGAGTTGCGAAACCGGAACGTTGAGTCGCGCGGATGCAAGCTTCAAGAGCTCCTGCCGGGCCGCCGCTGCGGCATGCCGCAACTGGGGACCCGCGAGTTCGATGGTTCTGCTGCCGGCGGTAATGCCCTGATCGACCGCCGTGGTGGTGTCGCCGGTGATCATCTTGATCTGCTTGAACTGCACATCGAGTTCGTCGGCGACGATCTGGCCCAGCGCGGTTTCCACGCCAGTGCCGAGATCCACTTTGCTCGAAAACACCGTGAACATGCCGTCGCGGCCGATGGCGATCCAGGAGTCAAGCGAAGTCGCCTGCAGGTCTCCGGCGAGATCCGGTCCGGCGCTGAGCTGCGCCATAGCGCGGGAGACGGGGCCGAACATATTGAAGCTGACGACGAGCGCGCCTGTGCCTTTTAGAACTTCTCTGCGGGAAAGTTTCGTTTTCATGTTCGTC
>Ga0210394_10001758_pt1 | contig 32736 bp, 35 predicted proteins | sample IncBWC12MmetaG_FD_160121 | JGI IMG/M metagenome (GOLD analysis project Ga0210394, IMG submission 160121) | Forest soil microbial communities from Barre Woods Harvard Forest LTER site, Petersham, Massachusetts, United States - Inc-BW-C-12-M | ecosystem: Environmental > Terrestrial > Soil >... | reverse complement strand
GTTTGGCACGCGGAAGGCGGAAACGGAGACGGGCCGGACCTCGCGCGACTGGCTAAAGAGAGCCGGAACAACGTACGGGATTGCCTCATGCGATTGGAAGTAGAGCTAATGGCCCTCTAGGGCCGGAAACGGGTGCGCTGTGACAAAGACGTTTAGCACGAAGAGAGCCGCCGTGAAGATTGGCGTAGGGTTCAGGACGCTCAATCGCTGGCTGGCCCTCGAACTGATTCGCCCTTCGGTGGCAGTCCCGATAGACGGAGGGCGCACGCTCTGGCGCTGGACGGATGCCGACATAGCGAAAGGCCGCAAGGTCAAGGCCGCGCAGCATCCAGGCCCCAAGCCAAAGGGACGCAAGCGATGACCACCAGAGTAGCCATCTACGCCAGAGTCAGCACAATCAACCACGGCCAGGACGCGGGTCTGCAAACAGGGGACCTGCAGCAATTCGCAGAGGCGCGCGGCTGGAAGCTCGCGGACCATTACGTTGACAGCGGTGTGAGCGGATCGACAGACTCCCGGCCCGAACTCAATCGCCTGATGGCTGATGCGAGGCGACGCAAGTTTGACGTGGTACTCGTTTGGAAGCTGGACCGCTTTGGCCGGTCGCTACGTCATCTGGTGAACGCGCTGGCAGAGTTTGAGTCCTTGGGCATCGCGTTCGTTTCCCTGAGCGATAACCTGGACCTCAGCACCGCGAGCGGCCGGCTGATGTTCAACATCATCGGCGCAATGGCCGAGTTTGAACGCGAGCTAATCCGCGAACGAGTGAGGGCCGGTATGAAGAACGCCAAGGCGAAGGGAGCACGCATCGGCAGGCCGCGCGTGACCGTCGACGCCTTTCAGATCGCCCGCCTGCGCGATAGCGGGGTATCCCTGCGCGCGATTGCGGCGCGCCTAGCCGTGAGCCTTGGAACTGTGGCCGCGTGTTCAAAAAGGCTGCCTCGCAGCTCGTCCGTAGGCGCTTGATTCTGCGAGAGCGATTCGGCGCGCGGCCGCGTTCATCAAGGAACTGGTTTATGAACGGAACACGTGGCCAGTTTCTTTCGCCGAACTATTAGACGTTAGTTTTTCGACGCTGCATCGCGCAGCCAGAGTGCATTCCAAAACTCGCGAGGATTTCCAACTGGAAATCTCCCCATCCCAGTCGCGTGGAGTAAAATGTTCACAGCGATGAGACTCCGGGAACTAACCGCTGCAACCCTAGTGCCGATGATTTTGGTTGGTGAATGTGCATCCTTCCTTGAGACTCACGACGCATTTGCGATGCCGCCTGAACAGACGCACTACCATGCACCGTGGGAGACGCGAGGTGAATTCCTTGAGTCGGTTGCAGTCGCTTCCGCCAGCGGCACAAACGTAACGACTGTTTCAAGGAGTTTTTACGCGGGTTTTTCTCCAGATTCGGAAATCTTCCCGGATTCCCTTCGCGTGTCGGTCACCGTGACACCAATGCCACGCCAACCGCGCCGCTCCAGGTCTCGCGATCATCAACCGTATCCGTTTCGGGACTTGCTGCAGGAATCTGTCTCGGGCGCCCGTGCCCATACGCTCTCGGCTCCTCGTTTACACATTAAGCGCTTTTTGTTTCGCCGCCCCTAGGCGCGCAAACGTAAGAATTGCTCGCAGGGGTCTGTGGGTTCCGAAAACCCCGATTGCAGACCCTTGGAAGTGATTGATTTCGCGAAGCCGTGAAGCCGCCGTTCCGTTGTCCCGAAAACAGATGTTTTTCGATCATTCTGGGAGTGTTCGTCCGCATTGAGGGTCGGTCCAACCTATTTCACTTCGCCCGTTTCGGGATCGATGGAGCGGCTCTCTATTTGGTCCCCGAAAATAATGATGTCCGCCTCGCCGAATCCGGTCACGATGAGTTCCGCGACTCGATTCGAGACAATTTCAATTTTGTGAAGCTCCTCATCCACACCGAAGCTGATCGAGATCCCTTCAAACGGAATGGGTGCATTCTTGTCTATCTGAATAAGCCAGTTGTCTGGCGGAATGGTTATCTCGAGAGCCTTGGGGCCTGCAGCACGGATGGCGTCGTTCATCCGCTTCGCGATGAAAGCATTGAAATGATGAGTTTCACCGTTGCGAACAAAGAAGACTGGGTCGGTATTGCGAAATCCGCCCTTCACTCCGATCGCCTCAAGCTGCTCAAAATACCGTTGGGAGACCTTGTCTGAAATCGTAATGTTTGCTCTGGGGTTCGCAGGCTGCTGTATAAGAATGCCGACAACGACCTTTGCGATGTACCCGGCCAGATCGACCTGCTCGACGACCCGCAGCACCGCCAGCTTTATACCCTTGGATTTGGCGTATCTTGTAGCGTCCTCTGTGAAACCTGCGCAGGTAATGACGATTCCTTCGTCCGCTTTCGTATCTTCCAGCACTGAACGGAAATCGCGAATAATGCCAAGGCCCACTTTCTCGTCGGCGATGTCGAAGTCCTTGCATTCCACGATCCAGCGCTTTCTCTGTCCATCGACATCGATTGTCACGTCAATCTGGTGCTTGACCTTGGGGTCCTCACCAGCAAGTTTGAGGTCGTGGATAACGACATTCTTCTCTTCGAGCGACTTGAATACCATTGCCGCAAGGCGCTCATAGCGTGTGCCCGCTTTCGTTGTGAGAATTTTGTGGTATTTGTCGTGCAACTCGTCATAACGAGACCCACGAGAATGTCCCTCTACCATTGCCGAACCCTATCCATTGTTCGCTCCCTCCGGTAGATTACCGGCGTCCGGGGCCAGACGACCGACGGGTGCCTTTCTTACCGCAAGCCATTCGGAGTGAAAAATCACGCCGTCCTATTTGCGGTTCCAGACGTAGTAATCGAACGGCACCTCAGCTGCGCGGCCACTTCGAATCGATTCGCTGCATGATCCGTTCAGCGTTCTGGATCGCTTCGGCAATTGCGGCTTCCCGTGCTGGCGATGGCCTGCCGTCCGTCTGTGCTAGCTTCCGCGCAGCCAAGATCGACGCAGCAATTAGCAGAACGCGCTTGCGGCCTTCGTCCACGCGGGAAGCATAACACAACGTGTTCGCCCCGTGTTCGCCCATGCTATTCACTCGCGAATGTTGGGACGTGACTTGGGACGTAACCCCCTCTGAGTACCCCAGTCTGCCGCTGTCCACTGGTGTCAACCACTGTCGTGTTCGGCGCTCGCAACGGCCAGCAATTAAACGAGCTTGCGGTCACTTGTGGCCATTGATGTCACTTGCTGTCATCATCGCCGGACGAACTGTCACGGCAGAGGTCGCGGGTTCGAGTCCCGTCGTCCCCGCCATTCCTTCAAGCAGGCGAACGAATGGCGCCCCGCCGAAATCACTTCCAGTTTCCGTTTTCTCGCCGCTAACCTAGCGCGCGACTGCGGCCAAGGCCGCGGCGGGTTGACGCGAGAGCGCCCCGGGCGTATGGTTTCGAGCATAAACGGCGTTGAAATCAGGCCCAGTTCGGAAGAATGGTTCGACTGAGGAGGTTCTTCATGAAACGATTTCTGCTCTTGTTTGCAGCGGGTTTGGCGATCCTGGCGTCCGCTGGGTTGGTGCGGCAGGTATTAGCCGACGGGCCGTACAAAGTGCTGAAGTCGGCTAAAGTCGGGGGCGAGGGCGGCTTCGACTATATCTCCGCGGACGTCGAAGGGCGTCGCTTGTACGTCCCGCGCAACGGCCCGATGGGGCAACTGATGGTCTTCAACCTGGATACGCTTGAATCGGCCGGCTCGATTGCCAACGTCAGCGCGGGCGGCGCCGTGGTCGATCCCAAATCGCACCACGGATTCTCCACCACGAAGCCGATCACGATGTGGGATTCGAGCACTTTGCAAGTGATCAAGACCATCGACGTGGACGGCCGTCCCGACGGGATCATGCTCGATCCGTACAACGAGCGCATCTGGGTGCTGAGCCACATGGTGCCGTACGCCACGGTGATCGACGCGAAAGAAGGCACCGTGGTTGGGACGCTGGACCTCGGAGGAGGACCGGAGCAGGCGGTGAGCGACGGCAAAGGCACGGTGTACGTGAACATCTCGGATATGGCCAACGTTGCCGTGGTGGACGCGAAGACCATGACCGTGACGGCGCACTACGACGTCAGCGCGTCGAAAGTTTCCGGCGGAAGCGGGCTGGCATTTGACGCGAAGAATCACGTGCTCTTCGCGTATTACCGCCAGCCGATGCCCACGGTGGTGATTGTGAACGCGCAAAACGGCAAGACCATTACCACCCTGCCGACGGGCATGGGCGTGGATACCGTCGCGTTCAATCCGGCCACGATGGAAGCCATAAGCGCGGAGGGCGGCGGCTCAATGACGTTCATCAAGGAAAGCAGCCCCACCAGCTTCGCCGTGGAGCAGACGCTGCAAACCATGCCGGGCGCCAAGACGATGGCTCTCGACACGAAGACGGGTCACATCCTGAGCATGACGGCGGAGTTTGGGCCCCCGCCTCCACCGCCGCCTCCGAGTGCAGATGGAGCGCCGGCGGGACGCGGAGGGCGTGGGGGCCGAGCTCCGATGATTCCGGGCTCGTTCACCCTGCTCATGATCGGGAAGTGAAGGCGCGCTAGAACGCCTGATGGAAGGGCGAAACGCGAACCCACTCGACGCGTTTCGCTCTTCCCGCACCGTGCGGACGGTTCCGGTCAGACCGTGGTTTGGATTGGACGATAGCAAAAAAATAAGGAAGCAGTTTTGGCAGTGAACCGCCACTGCTTCCCGGGGTGTGTCATTAAGTTAACACATCCTACAACAGGCGAGCCGGAGTAGTCAAGAACCCCCGTCAGCGCCGAGCCGCGGTCTCCAGATCCAACCACTTCAGGTCTGCCGGTTCAAGTTGCGGCAGGGCGCCCGCCGGGAGCGCGGGTTGCGCGGGTTTCTCATACCATCGAATCCGCCGCACGGCGATCGGGCTGAGTGCAATCATCCGAACCTGGCAAGGACGCAGGACCTGTTCGAACAAGTCGCCGTGGGCGCGATACCGGGTCCTGGCGGAGACCATGAAGGCGTACTCTTCCTGAGGTCTCCCGGCTCCGTTATAAAGCGCCGTAATGCAACTCGCGCGCAGCGATTGCCCGGGTCCGATGACCTGGCGCAGTTTGATCGTCTCCGTTGCGGTTGGCGCGCAGGTCTGGTAACGAGCCTCGAGGGCGGAAAGCTCGAGTGTGACGTCAACCACCCACAGTTTCATCCGGCAGCGATTCACGAGGACAAGATCAAGGAAGCCTTGGCTGCGGTTGAACGTCAACTCCGATCTGAGATCGACTTCGGGGTTGGTGGGTGCAGTGTGCGCGTTGCGACGCCAGAAGCGCAAGGCCAGACACGCGGGTCCGCCGGCGAGCATAAAAAGTCTGGCCCCGATGGCAGAATCGATCCAGCGCATCATCTTCCGTTCGGCCCGCTCGTCCGATTTGCCGCCAGTCTATACCAAAACTGCCACGTCAAGAACCGACGAATATCAACAGCCTAAATGAGCGCGACGCGGCGATGTCCGGAAAATAGCGAGGGAGGTCGTGCGTGTTTCAGAAGTAGGCGATGGCGCGTCCGGCAGCCACGATGCCGAACCAAAGCAGAATGGAGAAAATCCCCGCCAGGCGCGCCGGCAGGGGCGACACCGGATCGTTATCCCACTCGGCTATCCGCTTGTACGACGTCGCATGAAACAGCCAGAAGTTCGCGGCCGCCAGCACGATCAGAAGCATCTTCAGCCGAAAGGCGGGGTTGACGTAATTCTTGGCCGCCTCGGACGTGCTCATCAGGGTTCCAGTAACGATCTGCAAGGCGAAGCCCCACCATGCCCAGGGAAGCAATCGCTGCGTCAATTTCGAAACCGGCCACTGGCGCATGGGGCCCAGACCCAAAAGCCGCAGGTCCAGGATCGACGTGGAGGCCACCAGCGAGACAATCCCGAATAAATGGAAAGTTTCGAGCATCGGAAAGAGCCACTGCGACTGGCGAATCGCCGTGCCCATCGCCGTATGATCCACCCAGTAGAGCCAGCCGTGTATCACTTCGTTCCCCTGAAATTTGCGTTCGTTGAGGCAAACCAGGCCGCCCTGGCGGGCGCCAAGGCGCAAAGATCCGCGGTGTTGCTTCCGTTTGGATGCCCCGACGCTTGAGGGTAGCGTCCTTGACAGTCCGGAGCAATGGGAAGATAGTCTGCCCTCATGAGCTTCACCCTGATCGTGCTGATGTTCGCGATCGGCGTGATCGCGGGTCTGCGCTCGATGACGGCGCCGGCAGTCGTGAGCTGGGCCGCGCACCTCGGTTGGTTGGCGCTCCCTAACACTCACCTCGCGTTGCTGGGAACCACTCCGGCGGTCGTGATTCTCACGCTGTTCGCGCTGGCCGAATTGATTGTGGATAAGCTGCCGGCGACTCCGAACCGCACCACGACCGGCCCGTTGGTGGGCCGCATCGGGACTGGCGCGCTTTGCGGGGCCGCGCTCTGTGTCGCCGCCGATCGCTCCCTCGCATTGGGGATTCTACTCGGTAGCCTGGGAGCGATCGCGGGTGCGTTTGGAGGCTACCAGGCGCGTCGTGAACTGGTGAAAAGTCTGCGGGTCCCCGATATTTTCGTCGCCCTCGTCGAAGATTGCATTGCTGTCGGCGGAGGATTTTTTATCGTGAGCCGTCTCCGTTAGAAGCGCCTGCGTGACGGGCCGAGCTCGCTACGCCTTTCGGGCGCGCCGGTGAACGGCGGCGCCGAACTCCTTCCACACGCGCAAATTCCCGGCGTAATCCTGCAACATCCGTTCCGGATGAAACTGAAGTCCGACCAGGAACCTTTCCTTCGGATCGTAAAAGGCCTCGACTAAACCATCATCGGCATGAGCCATCGGCTTGAAACGGGGAGCCAAATCACGAACGCCTTGATGATGATAGCTGTTCACCCGTAGTTCCGTTTCTCCGTACCAGCGTTCGAGAGGGGTGCCCGGAACCAGCTTCAGGCGATGCCGATAAGAATCGTATCGGTCGTAGTTGCCCTCAATATGTTTCAGGCGCGATCGCTTTTCTTTCCGCACGTCACCGTAGAGCGTGCCGCCGCACACCACATTGACCAACTGCGATCCGCGACAAATGCCCAACACCGGAAGCCGCCGGCGCAGAGCATGGCGCAGGAGGCGAATCTCGATTTCATCCTTCAAGCGGTGCGTCTTCTCCAGGTATGCGAAATTGGCCCTCACAGCGCGGTAGCGCCTCGGCTCGATGTCTTCTCCCTCCACCAGCAGCAGGCCGCGCATGCCCTCGATATATTGCCCCAGGCACGCGAGCGTGCCCTCGGCCACCGGGATCAGTACCGGCAAGGCGCGGAACCGCAGGAGCAATTCGAGATGATGCTCGCCGATGTAATCGATGGGCCTGTTCTTGCGTGCCGTGCGGCGGGTGACGACGAGGACAATCGGGCGCTTCATCGGATCACTTGCACAATCAGTGGATGAGCGCGCGCAGAGCATCCACCAACCGGGTGTCCTTCTCGCGCCCTTGCGAGGCCACTCGAATGTGAAAGCGATCCATGCCGACCTTATTCGAGCAGTCGCGGACGTACATTTGATGCTCGGTGAGCAGGCGCGCTTGCAGCTCGGCGGCGGTCAATCCGGTCTTGACCTTGCACAAAATGAAGTTCGCTCCCGTGGGATACACCTCGATGCCGGGGATCGCCCGCAAAGCGCCGGATAGCCAGCGAACGTCGGCAATCAGGCGCTTCCGCGCGTCGTGATACGCGCCGTCGGTGGACGGCAAAAGGGACAAGAAGTACTCCGCCAGCGCGTTGAGGTTCCAAGTGGGAAGAAAGCGGCGCAAACGATTCAGAAGATAAAGATTACCTGAGTAGCAATACCCCAACCGCAATCCCGGAACGCCGCAATGCTTGCTCATGCTCCGCAGGACGAGCAGATTCGAAAACCGGTCCGCGACCGGCAGAAGACTGGGTACCGGATCGCCCGCGAAATCGATGAAGGATTCGTCCACGACGACCAGCTCGAAGTCCGAAGCGCGCTGGACGAAATCGATCATCTCCTCAAGGGCGATCATCTGACCGGTCGGATTCCCCGGGTTGATCACCAGGAGAGCCCTCAGCGCGCGGCTCCGCGCCCATGCGAGATAGTCGCCCAGGCGAAGCTCGTAATGGCGCTCCGGATCCAAAACATATAGTTCGGCATCGCGCTGGTCCCGCAGTTTTTCGATGTACTCGCCGAAGGTCGGGATGGGAATAGCGATGCGGTCGATCAGAATCGTATTCAGGAGCACGATCAGTTCCGTGGCCCCGTTGCCGATGACCAAGTTCTCCGGGCTCACGTGCAACACCGCGGCGAGGTTCTTTTGGCTCATCAACGGATTGCTCGACGGGTAAGACTTAATGAGATTCGGAAGATGGCGCTGCATGTCCTGCAGCATCGCGGGCGTGGGGTAATAGGGGTTGGCAATGAAGCAGAAATCGATAATGTCCTTGGCCCTTTCGTACCCCACCAGCTCCGCCAGGGCCGGCGAATGGGAGGTCTCGTAAAACAGGTGCCTCCGCACCTCGGTTTCGGAAGCCGGCGAGCTTGCGCCCTTCATATTGTTATTCCTCCCGCGTACGCTCGACCGGCGGCGCCGGACCTTTGAGCCGCGAGTATCGAGAATCCGCAATCAGTTTAGCTCCTTTCGCGCGCTCCCGCATGGCTCCAAACACTGCGCTTCCTGAGGCCCGGGCCGCAACGCCGGGCGCGGGTTGAGCGGCGCCGGAACGAACAGATTAGGAGATTTGCCCGGAGATTTTCGCCGTACAATGGAAGCGGCGGCGCGGAGGACCTATGAGCGACAAAGTGGCCAAGAATGACGCCGAATGGCGAGCAAAACTTACGAACGAGCAGTATCACGTCACCCGGGAAAAGGGCACGGAGCCGCCGTTCTCCGGCGCTTACTGGAAAACGAAGGCGCCGGGCGTCTACGAATGCGTGTGCTGCGGCGAGCCGCTGTTCCAGTCGGAGACCAAGTTCGACTCGGGCACGGGTTGGCCGAGCTTCACGGCGCCGGTAGACGCTTCGAAGGTGGCGCTTGAAACGGATGACAGCTACGGAATGGCGCGCACCGAGGTGATGTGCCGCCGCTGCGAGGCGCATCTGGGACACGTGTTCCCCGACGGCCCCGCGCCCACCGGAATGCGCTTCTGCATCAACTCCGCGGCGCTGCGCTTCGTCGACGACAAGAAAAAGTAGGCCATCTGCTCTCTCCGCTTCGCTGTTTATCAATAGGGGCTCAGGGCCGCAACCCTCTTTGCCGGAAGATCGCCGCGGCGATAGGGTAAAGGCTGCCCGGCGCACACCCAGCTTAGGGAACGCTCCTTGAGCAAATACTTCGACAGAACGATGCGCGCGCAGGCGTCGCGCTTCCCGTCCGACGTGAAGTTCGAGCCCGTGATGCCGTGGGCCGAGCGCCGTCGCAGTCCCCGATGGAAGGCCCACATACCGGTCTTCGTGTACGGTTACGGCCCGGCCGCGCAGCCCTTTCACGAGCAGGCATACTCGGCCGTCGTGAGCGAGACGGGCGGCCTGCTGGTCATGACGGAAAGCGTCGGGGCGGATCAGCCGTTGCTGGTGACAAACAAATTCACTGGAGAGGAGCAGGAATGCCGCGTCGCGCGTGTCGGCGGGCACGACGCCGGGAGCCTGGCCGTCGCGGTGGAATTTGCGCAGCCGGAGTCCGCCTTCTGGCGCGTAACGCCGGAAAAATCGCCTAAGGCAGCTTCGGGTGCGACGCAAGAAGGCCGCACCTCGTGATCGCCGGCGCTTCGAAACGGCGCGCTTGTAACCAAAAATTCATCTCCATTCCGAATTCCGGTGGTATGCTGAATGGTGTTGACGGTTGCGCCCGCTGCTCTTTCGAACTGTCAGGGCCAATTCGCATGCCGTTAGGCCAGGAGGCTCCGCTGAGCCGAGCTGAGCGAGCCGTTCTTTCCCGCCGAAACCGTCCGCGCCTCCCAAACAACTTTTCTGGTGTCCCTGCATGCCGGTAGCCTCCTCGCCTTTAGTCATCGCGGCGCTTGACGCCGGCTCGAACGCGATTCGTGCGGTGGTTGCGCGCGCAGGCGCGGCCACCGAGATCCGCGAACTGGCCAGCGCGCGCTGGACCGTGCGGCTGGGGCATGGCGTCTTTACCAAGCGTCGGCTGGACCCGCCCACCGCCGCGCGCGCGGTGGACGCCTTCGTGCAATTCCGCAGCCTCTTGGACCGCTACCAGGTCGCCGAGTACTGCGCCGTGGCCACGAGCGCCGTTCGCGAAGCCTCGAACCGCGACGCCTTCATCTCCCGCGTTCGCCGGGAGGCCGGCATCGATCTGGTGGCCATCGATCCGGCGACCGAAGCGCGCCTGGTGCGCCAGGCGGTCTTCGCCGCGGCCGGCGGGCGCTTCGCGCCTCGCCTGATCGCGGACCTCGGCGGCGGCAGCCTCGAAATCAGTTTCTTGCGCGGACGAAAAGTAACCCAGTCGATGGCCTTGCCGCTCGGCGCCGTGCGCCTGATGGAGATGTTTGGTTTGACGGGCTCGTTCACGCCGGATGCGTTCGCGCGGCTCCGCCGCCGCATCATGTCCGAATTGCGTTCGCACGACGGTTCGGCGTCGCACCTCGGGCGCGCCGCCGTCGTCGCTTGCGGAGGAAACGCGGAAGCGCTCGCGCGCCTGGCGCCCGGCCCGCGCGTCTGCGGATTCAACACGCTCAACCTGCGCCGCCTCGAGGAATTGCTCTGGGACGTTCTGCAACGCAACGTGGAGGAGCGGATGGAAGCGTTCGGCGTACGGCGCGACCGCGCGCAGGTCATGGGCGTCGCCGCGGTCGTCTTCACGACGCTCGGCGAGTGGTTGGGCACCCGCCAATTGATCGTGCCCGCCGTCGGGGTGCGCGAAGGCATCGTGCACGATCTGGCGGCCGCGCATTTCGGACCCGCCACCGCGCACGATGAACGCGCCGAAGCCCTGCGCCAGCAAGCCCGCCGGTTCGCCGCCCGCATGCACTCGAACGCCACCCATTGCGAGCAAGTGCGCCGCTTGGCCGCCCAGCTCTTCAACCAGTTGGCGCCGCTTCACGGCCTGCCGCCGGGCCAGCGCGTGTCGCTCGAGCTCGCCGCGCTACTGCACGACGTGGGCCGCACGGTGCACACGCGCGCCCATCACAAGCACGGCGAATATCTCGTGCGTCACGCCGATATTCCCGGGCTCGGCAGGCACCAGCAACCCGTCGTGGCCTGCCTGGTGCGGTACCACGGCAAGGCTACTCCCGAACCGCACCACCGCCTCTACCGATCCCTCGCTCCCACCGAGCGGCTGCGCGTCCGGCAACTGGCCGGCCTGCTGCGCATCGCCGTCGCGCTCGACGCCAACGACGCCCAGATGGTGCGCCGGATCGAGGTCAAGCTACAGCGTGATGAGGTCTGGCTGCGCGTGGCAACCCTGCCTGAGGCGCATCTCGACTTTCGCGAGCTGCGCCGCAAGGCGCGCTTCTTCGAAAAGGAGTTCGGCATCCGCGTGCGATTCGAAAGAATGCGCCGGCCTCGAGCGGCGAACCAACGATCGGCGCGGCCGGGCTATCGCGCCACGCGCATCCGGCGGCCTACGGCAGCTCTCCCGCGGCGCTCGGCGGCTTGAGCAAACAAAACGAAGAAAAAAGAATTAAAATGACGCGCATCACGGAGCCCTGCTGAAGATGCGACTTTACCTCATGCGCCACGGCATAGCGATTGACCGCGAAGACCCCAAGTCTCCGTCCGAGGCGGAGCGCTACCTCACTCCCAAGGGCGTCGAGCGAACGCGCGAGGCGGCGCACGGTCTGCTGGAATTAAGCGTGAACCCCACGGCACTGCTCACCAGCCCCTACGTCCGCGCCGTGCAGACGGGCGAAATCGTTTGCGAAGCTCTCGACATTGATCCCAAGCACCTCCGCGCGACCGACGCTCTGAAGCCCGAAGCCAAGCCCCCTCGCCTGACCGAGGAGCTCAGCGAGCTCGGAGCCGCCGAAGTCATCTGTTTCGGACATGCGCCCCAATTGGACGATTTCATCGCACACGCAGTCCGTGCGGGCGCACCTGTCACGGCCCTCAAGAAGGCCGGCGTCGCATGCCTCGATGTCGAAACGTTCTCTCCCCCGCGCGCGATGTTGCTTTGGCTCCTGACGGCAAAGGCTCTCCGGCGTCTGGGACATTGACCGTCGCAAGCTGCGTTAATCTTTTCTCCCAGCGGTCCCATAAAGTGCGCGGCCGAGCCGCCCGCTTGCGTTTGCGGGACGCCGAGTTCGGCGCGATGGTTCGCCAGTAGAGCTGGACGCGCTCGCCGCGCGCCCGTTCGATCCGCGCGAGCCACGCTTCCCGCGTCTCGTCTGCAAACGCTTCCTCGCGCGCCAACTTCAGCACTCGCGCGCGCAATACGTCGAGGTCGTGCACTTCCCCGAGCTGGCGCTGCAGGCGCTTGAGGTCCCCGCCCCACGCGGCGCGCAGTTCCGCCAGAAAGCTTTCCAGGGTGTAGCGGAAGCGCTTCAGCCCCACGCGCAGCCGATGGGCCGCGCGCACGCTGCGGCTGCGCCGCCAGCGGCGCTCCAGATCGCGCGCCTCGCTCAAACGCCGCAAAGCGAGCTTCGCAAAATGCGGCGCGCCCGTTGGAATTTGCTCCGCCCTTGCCGGCAACTCGCGCCGCCAGCGCTTCCAGCGTTTGGGGGAGAAATTCGCGAGCGCCCGCCGAGCGGAACGCCGCCCGCGCCGCTCCTCGTCGGCGAGCACCGCCGCGAAGGCGGCGCCGCCCGTCCCCGCGGTGAGTCCGAGGCGCGGCGCCCATTCCGCCATCACCTGCGCGTCGCGCAAATCGGTCAGGCCCGCCTGCAACCGCTTGCACGCTTTTTGCAGGTGACGCCAGGCGGGGTGCGGATCAAGATCGGCGAAGCCGTCGGCAAGAGAGCGGCAGCGGCGCAGCGCCACGCGCAGGTCGTGGACCGCTTCCGGGGCCAGCTCCTCGCGAGCCGCCTTCCGCTCGCGGAGGATGCGTTGCAGGGATCGATCGAGCGTGTTGACGGGTGACGAAACGGGCGGATGCGGATCGGGGGTTCGGTCGCTCACGGAACGGCGATATTACGCCTTTTCGCGGCGCTCTTCTGCTACCGGCGTGGGTTCGTCCATGACGATCACCGCCGGCTCCCCCGCGTCCGCCGAACGTTCCTTTTCGGCGGCCGGCGCCGCGGCGGGCTTCGGCTGCGTGGTGCCGATCAGTACGCGCTCGATGCCCTGGCGCAACCGCTCGAAGATGACCCGCGGTTCGTCCCGCGCGTCGATCACCTCGAAATGAAACTCCTCGGCCAGTTGGTCGAACTGCTCGAGCAGCGCGCTCTGATATTTCCGGAAGCTGTCGAACATGTCCTCCGCCGAGTAGAGGTCCATCCCCGACTCCCAATAATCGAAGCCTCGCGTGAAGACGGCTCGCGGAATGAGTTCATCCACGTCGATACGCAGGTAAAACACCGCGTCCGGCTTGAGCGCGTAGCGATGGATGTTGCGCACCCACGCCGGCTCGAGGCCGCGCACCATCGCCCGCGCCATCAACGAGTAAATGTAGCGATCCGTGAGCACCACGAAACCCGCGCGCAGCGCCGGCACGATCTCATTTTCCAGGCGGTCGGCAAAGTCCGTGGCGTAGAACAAGCTCAACGTGATGCGGCCGAGCGTGTGCCCTTCCTTCGCGCGCTTGATGCCCTTCCCGACCAGCCCCGAGCGCGACAGGCCCGTATCGAGCACGGCGTGGCCCTGCTGCTCCAGCCATTCCTTGAGCAAAGTGATTTGCGTCGAGCGCCCGACGCCGTCGGTTCCCTCGATCACGATGAGCTTGCCGACCAGGTCGTCCCGCCCCAGGCCCGGCAAAGAGACGCCGTAATTTTCCTTCATGGCGCCACCCTCAATTGCCGCGCCTGCGTCAGCTTGCTCAACACCATCTGCCGCATCTGCTGCTGCTGCGTCTCGATCGGCAGCGTCGCGTCGATCACGGTCAAGCCGAATTCGGGAACCATCTTTTCGTATTCCTCAAGAATGCGTCCCTGGAAGAGCCGGAAACTCTCGTCCGGGTCGGCGCTCAGGCCCAGGTCCATGCCCGCCTCGTAAAATTTGAAGCCCGCGCGAGCGTCGCTGATGCGCTTCATTGCCGTTTCCAGCGGCACGCGATAGTAAAAAGCGATGGTCGGCTTCATCGCGAACGCATACAGCTCGCGAATCCACTCGCGGTCCATGCCGCGCGAAACGTCGCGCGCGAACGCCGTGTAGATGTAGCGGTCGCACAGCACCACGGCCCCGGCCTTGAGCAGCGGAATGATGTTGCGCTCGGTGCGGTCGGCAAAGTCCGTGGCGTGGATCAGGCTGAACGTCGCCGGCGTCAGCAGTTGCTTCTTCTTCCCGCGCTTGGTCGTGTCCTTCACCACCGGCGACGAATTCCACTCGCTGAAAACCACGCCGTACCCCTCGGCCTTGAGCCACTGGTGCAGCAGCGTCAGTTGCGTGGATTTCCCCGAGCCGTCAATGCCTTCGACAATGAACAGCCGTCCCGGAATACGATGTTCGCCGTACCGTTTCATGCGGAGGAACCCTCAGAGCGGACGCTACTGGCAAGTCCGTGCCTGCCGATACCGTAAATCATATTCTAGCAGGCCGTTTGTTACACCGCAGTAAAATCTCATGCCCCGCTAAGGCCTAGCCGCATCAAGGGCTTAGCAGCCATTCCGACCTCGGCAGTATTTGGAAGTTCCCTCTAGCGCCGCCATTAAGCGCGGCCCCCATTTGGTCGAGGACTTCCCCGCTCTCGCCAAAACATATGCAAGAAGTTCGGCCACCTTCGTTCTATAGTTGAGCCAAGAAAGGGGCTCACAAGATGAGCAAACCAGCCACAGCAGCATTGCTCGCAGCGCTGCTACTCGCCTCAGCGCTTGACGCATCTCGGGCTCAGGCACGACAGGCGTTTACAGCGAGCGCATCCAGAACCGAAACCCAGCTTCTAAAAACCATCGTGTTTATTACCCTCGAGGTGAAGTGGCCCGACAAAGACGGCAAACCTGGTGAGCGTGGCACGCTCTCGGGAACCGGATTTTGGGTTGATGTACCTGACAGTCGGTTGGAGGCCGGCAAAGCATTTTCTTACCTGGTCACAAATCGCCACCTCGCCATGGCCCTTGAAAGGGACGAGAAGGGTAACTGTACTCGACTGGAAATTCAAAAGGCGTCTATAACAGTGAATCTGAAACAACCAGTCAATGGCAATCGCTCGCATACGGAGACCTACCTCTTTCTCCGCAGGTTCACTGGTATCTCCCGAAGGACGAAGCAATCGACTTGGCCGTCCTTCCGATGGGCCTGCCAGACAGCGTTGACGCGATAAATATTTCCCTGCTGCAGTTTCTCACTTCAGACGTCCTCAACAAGCAGGGCGTTGTGCCAGGAGACAAGGTTCTGACCGGTGGTTTCTTCACTGGCTATGCAGGACTGCACGAAATACAGCCGATTCTCAGAGAAGGCGTTCTTGCCGTGCTGCCTGACGGACCCATGACTACCACGTTGTGCGGGTCAGGCAATGTCTATCTGGCAGACATCCACGTGATTCCAGGAAACAGCGGTTCTCCAATTTTCATTATTCCCGGACTGGGATTGGGGGCTGGGGTAAGTATTGGCGGCGTTCCAAACACTTTCGGATTGTTGGGAGTCGTCAGCGGTTACATGTACGAGAACGAGGACATGACATTGACGGCCACGACGACCTGGAAAGGCTCCGTTAATGCGAACAGCGGTATTTCCGTGGTCGTCCCGGCGCAACAGCTTAAAGACTTACTGGAAAGTCCAGAACTACAGCGCTTACGAGATGCGCAATTCAGCTCACAACCAAAGAGCCAACCCTAACCGGTGCTCGGCAGCGTAACCCATGCCTCGCAGCCCTCAAACGCGAGGCTTTTCGGGACGGATTGGGTGCTCTGTTAGGAGGCGCGATCATTTCGAACAAAAGGGTGTGCCTGTTCTCCCGATTTGCCAGGCATTCGAATCGACTCCATCGCGTTTGAATACTTCTCAGTAAATTCTATTGACGCGTATAGTATAGTGCTACATGAGGTCGGGTAAAAGCCAGTCTGCTCGCCAGCCGGCCGCCGGAGCCTTGCGAACCGCCCGGCTGCGCACCGCGCCCGAGCCTCTTTGGGAAAAATACCCGGGGGTACACAGTGCCCCCGAGAGCGAAAGTCCCCGGTTAAGGGGAGCTGTCGCGGTAATAACGTCGGTACCCCAGTCCGGGAATTTGCACGTACGGCTAACCCTTTCAGAATCAGACCCGAATCCAAACCTAGCGGATGCGGTTGAGGTAGAGAGCCGTGCCCACGGCGGCGTTCATGCCCATGCGTTCGAGCGCGCGGACCTCTCGCTGGCTGCGGATGCCGCCCGCCGCAGTGATCGGCAGCTTCGTCGCGCGGCGCAGGGCTCGAAACCAGGCGAGATTTGTCCCGCGCATGGTGCCCTCCGTGTCCACGTAGGTGCAGAGAAATTCCGAGGCGTACCGCCCAAGCTCCTGGAACACCTCGGCGGGCCCCAAGCGCAGCTTTTCCTGCCAGCCCCGAACCAGGATGCGCCCGCCTTCCGTATCGACCGCGACGATCGCCTTCTTGCGTCCGACGCGCGCCGCGAGCCGCGCAAGGAAAGCGTGATTGACCTCGCCGTCACGGAACGCCGCGCTTCCCACTATGATTTTCTCGGCGCCCGCATCAAGAATTCGCTCCGCGCGCGCCACGGTGCGAATGCCGCCGCCCACCCGCACGCGCATCGGCGCGCGTCGGCAGAGCTCGCGCACCAAACGCCCGTTGCTTCCCTTCCCCATCGCGGCGTCGAGATCGATCACGTGGAGCAGGGGATACTCCCGGAAGCGGTCGAGCAGGCCAAACACGTCGGCCACGGCGAGCCGCATCTTCCGCCCGTGCACCAACTGCACGGCGCGGCCATCCTGCAAATCGATGCACGGAATAATCATCAGACCAGCCGCACCGGAACGTCTCGCGACGCGAGGAAGCGCTTCAATTCGCCGAGTCCCTGCACCGCATCGTGGAAGATCGAAGCGGCCAGCGCCGCGTCGGCGCGGCCCTCCACGAACACGTCGAGAAAATCCGTTGGAGTGTCGGCGCCGCCCGAAGCGATTACCGGTACGCTCACGGCGCGGGACACCGCCGAAGTCAGCGCCAGATCGAACCCGCTGCGCGTGCCGTCGCGATCCATCGAGGTGAGCAGAATCTCCCCGGCGCCGCGCGCCGCGCCTTCGCGCGCCCACTCCAGCGCGTCGCATCCTGCGGAGTCGCGCCCGCCGCGTACGAAGGCTTCCCAGTGGTCGCCCGTGCGCTTCGCGTCAATGGCCAGAACCACCGCCTGCGAGCCGAACTCCGCCGCCAACTCGGTCAGCAGTTCCGGACGCCGCAGCGCGGCCGTATTCACGGTGAGCTTGTCCGCCCCCGCTCGCAGGATGGCGCGGCCCTCGTCCACCGTCGCCACGCCGCCTCCGGCGGAGAGCGGAATGGCCAACTCCGCGGCGACGCGCCGGATCGTTTCGAGGAAGGTGGGCCGGTGGTCGCGCGAAGCGGCGATGTCCAGCACCACGAGTTCGTCGGCGCCTTCGCGATTGTACCGGGCCGCCAGCGCGGCGGGGTCGCCCGCGTCGCGCAGGTTGACGAACCGCACGCCCTTGACGACGCGCTCGCCGTCCGTATCGAGGCAAGGAATGATGCGCCGCGCCAGCGTCATGAATGGCCGTTGCCGCGGGCCCGCGCGACGAAGTTCGCCAGCACCCGCGCTCCCGCATCCCCCGATTTTTCGGGGTGAAACTGCACGGCGAAGAGGTTCGCCCGCTCCAGCGCAGCAACGAACGGCGCCGCGTGATCGCACAGCGCCACGGCAGCCTCACCCGCTTCGAGAGCGGCATACGTGTGCGCGAAATAAAAGTAGGCGTCCGCCGGAACGCCTTCGAGCAGCGCCGACGGCCGGACCCGGCGAAGCTGGTTCCAGCCCATGTGCGGCAGCTTGTCGGTGGGCGGCAGAGCCACCACTCGCCCCGCGAAGATTTCAAGTCCAGCCTCGCCCGGAGCCTCATCGCTCTCGGCGAACAGCGCTTGCAGGCCCAGACAAATTCCCAGCAAGGGCGTCCCGCGCTCGATGGCTTCGCGAACCGGGCCGGCCAGGCCTCGCGCGGCGAGAGTTCGCATCAACTGACCGAAATGCCCGACTCCCGGGAGAATCAGAGCCTCGGCGGCGCGAATCGCCCCGGGCGTCGCCGCGCGCTCGGTTTCGATGCCTTGCCGCGCCAGGGCCCGTTCCACGGAAGGCAGGTTCCCGGCATCGTATTCGACCAGCGAGATTTTCATATCAGTCCCTTCGTGCTCGGCAGCACGCGCTTCAATTGCGGATCGCGTGTCGCCGCGAACCGCAAGGCGCGCGCAAACGCCTTGAACAGCGCCTCCACCTGGTGATGCGTCGAGCGCCCGTAGAGCAGGCGCAGGTGCACGTTGGCCGCGGCGGCTTGCGCGAACCCGCGAAAGAAATCCTCCACCAGCTCCGTTTGCAGATCGCCCACGCGCCGCGCCGCAAACTTCCATTGGCACACGCAATGCGCGCGACCGCTGAAGTCGATGGCCGCTGAGGCCAGCGTTTCGTCCATCGGCATCAGGAAGTAACCAGCGCGCAGGATGCCGCGCTTCGATCCCAACGCACCGCGCACCGCTTCTCCCAACGCGATTCCCAGGTCCTCGACCGTGTGGTGCTGATCGACGTCGAGGTCGCCCTTGGCTTCGATCTCGAGATCGAGCGCGCCGTGGCGCGCCACCAGCTCCAGCATGTGATCGAGGAAACGAATCCCGGTCGAGACGCGCCCCCGGCCTCGCCCGTCCAGGTTGAGCCGCAAACGAATATCCGTCTCGGTGGTTGTGCGATGTATGGCGGCGCGTCTCATTTCCAGTGCTTCTCCAATTCGTTGACGCTGTGCAGAATCAGGCGGGCGCCGTGACGCCGCAACTGTCCCGCCCGCAGGCGATGCGCCGCGCTGCCGCGGGGAAGGACGCCGAGAAACGGCACGCGCGCGCTGTGCGAGGCCAGCGCGTCGTCGAGGTTGTCGCCCAGATAGAGCGCGTTGCGCGGCGGCACGCCGTCGAGAAGGAAATGCAATCCCTCGGGATCGGGCTTGAGCCGCTCGACGTCGTCCATGGTCACGACGCGGCGAAACAGGTGCGCGACGCCGAAATGTTCGAGCGTGTAGCGCAGCTCGCGCCGCGTCCGGCCGGTGAAGAGCGCGAGTTCCGCGCGCTTCGCCCAGCGCTCGAGGCGCCGCCGCGGCACCAGCCAACGCTCGCGCGAGACGTTGCCGCGCCGGCCGTCGACTCCCCAATAGAATTTCTGGAACTGCCGTTTGACCTTGGCGTATTCCGCGTGGCCGTTCAGCTTTTTCACCCAGTCCGTGGTGAGGCGCCAGTCGTCGTTGTAGCCCGAGCGGCCCTTCCATTGCTGGATATCGGCGTACGTCACGCGACGCCCGGTGAAGTGCCGCACCGTGTCGACGATCGTGCGATGGAACGAGCCGTGGACGTCGACCAGAACGCCGTCCACATCGAAGATCAACAGCTGGGGCGCGAATTTCACCGTTCCTCCTCGATGGCGCGCAGCAGACGGCGGGTCTGCGCGACGGTCCCGGCGGTCACGCGGACAAAACCGTCGCGGCCCATTTCGCTCGCGCGGTCGCGCAGCAGAATTCCCCGGCGCGCGAGGCGCCGCACCAGCCACCCGCCGCCCGGCCCGAAATCCACGAGCAGGAAATTCGCGGCGCTTGGGAAAACGCGGACACCGAGCCGCTCGAGCCCGAGGGCCAGAAGCGCGCGGCTGGCGAGCACTTCCCGAACGTAGCGCCGCAGGAATTGCCGGTCGGCCAGCGCCGCCTCCGCCGCGACCAGAGCCGCCGCGCTCACCGGATAGGGAGTGCAGGCGCGCCGCAAAGCATCAGCCAGGTCCGCGCGCGCAAAGAGCACGCCCAGGCGCAGAGCCGCCAGGCCCGCGGCCTTGGAAAGAGTGCGAGAAACGACGAGATTCGCACGCCGGCGAATCCACGGCAGCACGGTCAATCCGGCGAACTCGAAGTAGGCTTCATCGACGAGGACGAGCGTGCGCGGCGCGGCATCCAGGATGCGCCGGAGCGCCGATCGATCGAGCAAAGTGCCGGTCGGATTGTTGGGATTCGCAAGGCAAAGCACGCGCGGCGAGCGGCGCAACGCGCGCAGCGTCGCCGCGAGGGGAAATTGCAAATCGCTTTCGTAGCGGACCGCCTCGACGCGCCCGCCGGCGATCTCCGCGAAGAAGCGGTACATCGAAAAAGTCGGCTCAGGAATGAGCACCGTGTTGCCAGGCTCGACGAAGGTGTCCATGATCAGCCGCAGCGCGTCGTCAACGCCGTTGGTGAAGAGCATCTCGGCCGGCCGCACGCCGAAACGGCGCGCCAAACGCCGGGTGGTGACTTCGTACTCGGGATAGATCGCCAGCTCTTCGGGCGTGATCCGGCTCAGCGCGCGCAATACTTTGGGCGAGCAGCCAATCGTGTTCTCGTTGAAGTCGAGACGCAACTTACCCGCGCGGCCCTCTTCCGGCGCGACGTAGGGCGCCAAGTGCTTCACCGAGGCGCGCACGGGAACGGACAAGCGCGGGCCACTTTTCGGCGATCGGCTCCGGCGGCGAGCGATGGGGCTCACTCGCGCACCTCGACGGCGCGCCGATGCGCGACGAGTCCTTCAGCCTCGGCGAGCGCGGAGACGACCGGAGCCAAGCGCCGCAACCCCGAGCGCGAGAGTTCCTGCACGCTCGTGCAGCGGACGAAGTCCCAAACCGACAGACCGCCGCGAGAGCGCGCGCCGCCTCCGGTAGGCAAAACGTGGTTGGTGCCGCTGGCATAGTCTCCGACAGACTGCGCGGCCCACGGGCCGATGAACAGGCTCCCCGCCGAGGACAACTGGCGAACGAGCGACGCTTCTCCGCCGGGAACGCTCATATGCTCCGGCGCGAAGCGGTTCGCGAAGCGCACCGCGCTAGCCACGTTGCGCGCGATCAGAATCGCGCCATTGGCTGCGAGGGAGCGCCGTGCCGGGTTGGTGGGAGGCAGTATGCTCACCTGCTCCGCGACGCTGTCGCGCACGGCGGCGCCCAGGGCGCGCGAGGTGGTGACCAGCAAGGCCGTGGCGTCCGGGTCGTGTTCGGCCTGGGCGATCAGATCGGCCGCGATAAAACGCGGGGTGCCAGGCGCGGCTACAACGAGAACTTCGGTCGGTCCGGCGAGCATGTCGATCGCGCAATCGGCGCTTACCAGGTGCTTCGCGGCGGTCACGTAGCGATTGCCCGGACCGAAAATCTTGTCCACGCGCGGCACCGAGCGCGTGCCGTAAGCCAACGCGGCGATGGCTTGCGCGCCACCCACATGCGCGATTTCGCGAATGCCGAGCATTTCGGCGGCGGCCAGCAAAGCGGGATTGGGCTTCGGGCAAACGACGGCAATGCGGGCGACACCGGCGACCTGCGCGGGAACGGCCGTCATCAGGAGAGTGGAAACGAGCGAAAAGCGGCCGCCGGGGATGTAGCAGCCGACGGTTTCGATGGCCGTTACGCGCTGGCCGACGCGGACTCCCGGCTCGACCACGATGCTCCAGGAGCGCGGGCGCTGCTGCTCGGCGACCCGACGGATATTGCGCGCGGCGTGCTCGAGCGCGACGCGCAGTCCGCGCGAGACAGCGCGCGCGCCGGCCCGCCTCTCGCGCGCGCTAACCCAAAGCGTCTTCGGCGTCACGCGGACGCCGTCGAGACGCCGGGTCCAGGCGAACATCGCGGCGTCGCCGCGGCGGCGCACATCCGCGATGATGCCTGCAGCGACGCGCTCGGCGGCCGGATCGCTGCGGCGACGCACCGCCAGGATCCGTTCCGCGACAGCTTCCGTGAGTGGCAGGATGCGCATCAGAGGACGATCTTATTCAGAGGATATTCCACGATTCCCTGCGCCTGGGCAGCCTTCAATCGCGGGATGAGCTGCCGCACGACGTCTTCATCCACGATGGTATTGATGGCGACCCAATCGGGATCGGAAAGCGTGGAGATCGTGGGATTTTTGAGCGCGGGCAGCGCGCTCAAAACCGCGGCGAGGTGCTCGCGACGAACGTTGAGCATGATGCCGACTTTGTTGTACGCGGCGATGGCTCCGTGCAGGAGCAACACCAAGTTCGAGATCTTCTCACCCGTCCACGGATTGGCCGCGGCGGCGCGGTTGGCGATGAACACGGTGCGCGATTCGAGGACGGTGTCCACAATGCGCAGGCGGTGGGCGCGCAGCGACGAGCCCGTTTCGGTCGCCTCGACGATAGCGTCGGCAAGTTGCGGAACCTTCACTTCCGTCGCGCCCCAGGAAAACTCGACGCGCGCGTGAACGCCGTGGCGCGCCAGATATTTCTGCGTGAGACTCACGACTTCGGTGGCGATGACTTTGCCTTCGAGATCTTTGGGCGAGTGGACGGGCGCTTCCTCGGGCACCGCAAGGACCCAGCGCACCGGTGCGAGGCTCTGCTTGGCGTAGGGTAATTCGGCGATCTCGACGACGTCGGCGCCGGTTTCGAGCACCCAATCGCGCCCGGTGATTCCGGCATCGAGGGCGCCCGTTTCGACGTAACGCGCCATTTCCTGGGCGCGGACCAGCATGCAGGTGATCTCGGGATCGTCGATGGCGGGGAAATAGCTGCGCGAATTGGCCGTGATGCGCCATCCGGCGCGCGCAAACAACTGCACGGTGGCGTCCTGCAAGCTGCCTTTGGGCAGGCCGAGGCGGAGGGGTTTCATCGCCGCGAGCCCTCGCCGTAAACCGCGGCCGGGTCGAAGGTTCGCTCGCCCGCCACAACGGCGGCGCCGTCAGGCTCGACGCGGCGGAAAAAGCAACTGCGATAACCTTCGTGGCAGACGCCCGGTCCGGCGGCATCGACGCGCAGCAGAATGGCGTCGTCGTCGCAATCCACGCGGAGTTCGCGCACGCGCAACGTGTGACCGCTCTGCTCGCCCTTGCGCCAGAGCTTGCCGCGCGTGCGGCTAAAGAACGTGACCGCGCCGGAGGCCCGCGTCTCGGCGTAGGCCTGTTCGTTCATGAAGCCCAACATGAGGACCTCGCCGCTCTCGGCGTCCTGGATGATGGCGGGCACCAAACCGCCAAGCTTCGCGAAATCGAGCTGCATTTCTTCCCTCCCAAAAACAAAAAACCCGCTGGCGGCTACCACGCCAGCGGGTGAATGAGTGCGTTTTGTTGCCGGCTACTCAAGCCTCCGCGGGCACGGGTGGTCACCGTGATGATGGTAATGGTGGCGATGGTGCACGCGAGGCGTCATGACAACGGTCACTTTAGCGAATTCGCGGGACGGCGTCAAGGGCGCCCACGCGAAGTGGGCCAGCTTCCGATCATCCCGTTTCTCGGGGGCCGTTTCTCGGGGCCGCTTCTCGGGGCTTGGCCGGCCTGAGGCCTGGTCTGCTGGTCTGGTGGCAAATGCATTGTGCCGAGGGCGGGAGGAGCGTACGATGCGCAAGCGAGAGAGCCAAATCGGAAATTCCGGTTTTCACCCGGCAAGACGCCCGAGACTGTAAGTCAGTACGACTAAAATCGGCGAAGGCCACGCGATCTCATGGATAACAGTCGCGAAAAAATAATCATCGTCGAAGCGGACGAAGCTAGCCGCAATTCATTGGCCGCGATAATGGAAAGCGGAGGCTATGAGGTCTCTTCATTTTCCACCGCCCAGGAGGGTCTCGATATCCTGCAACATGCCGGCGCAGACTTGCTTTTGCTGGATATAGATTTGTGCGCTGCAGACATGCTGAACGTTCATGAAATACTGACGACGATTCGCGGCTCCGAGCTCACAGCCGCCGTTCGTGTAATCGTCCTGGTTTGCCCCGGCGCTCACAATCGTGCGATAGGTCTTGACCTCGGAGCCGACGACGCCGTCTCGCGCCCCTGGGAGGCGACGGAGCTTCTGGCTCGCACCCGAGTGCAATTGCGCGCCCTGCGAGCCGGCAAACAGCTATCGGAAGAAATGCGCGTCGCGGTCGAGGGTCAGCAGATCGCGCACACGGCATTTGGCGCGATGGCCGTCACCGAGCAAATGGCCAGCAACGCTGAATCGCTGGATAAGCGGCTGAAAATCGGATTCGCCGCGATCTTTGCAGTTGTATTCGCGATGGCGGTGATCTATTTTCTGTTTGCTCACACCGCTCAGAAAGATCTCACAAATACGACCATCACGATTGCTCGTCTCGAAGGCGGAGTTCTGCATCAACAAAGTTTGATTGCCGACGCGCGAAAGCTGCACGAAGAACAAGGTGTCGATGAAGCCGCCCTCGGTTCCCCGGGGAAAGGCGAGTTACAGAAGCAAGCGCAAGACCTAAAGGCCAAGATGGCGAACGCAAGGTCCGACCAGGAAGCCACGCTGCAAAAACAGTTGGACGATACGAATGCCCGCCTACGGAGAATTGAGCAGGAAGGCGATTCCGCGCAAAACCTGATTCGGGATAACGTGCAGAGCATTTGTCTGCTGCATATTTCGGTCGCATTACGGGATCAAAAGAGCGGCCAGCGGCTGCGCTACGTCGGCTTGAACCAGCAAGGCGAACCTCTGCAGGGTAGCGACGGCAATCCCGAACTGACTCTCGGGGGAAACGGCCCCGAAGTGCGGGTGGACATATTCGGCACGGGGTTCCCGATGGGCAATTCCGGACGTATCGTCACCAACCGGCACGTTGCCGAGCCTTGGTGGAACAACGACGAGCTAAGTCAGATGGCGAATCAGGGTCTTTTGGCTGAAATCTCGTCCGTTCATGCTTATTTCCCGGGCGATCCCCGCGCGTTCGCCGGCGAGATCCAGGAAATTTCGAAGGACACAGACTTAGCTTTTGTGCGGGTCGACATGCAAGACTTGAAGCGCCCTCTCCTTTCGACTGACTCAGGCAAGGGAGGTGCAGTAACCGGCGAGCCGATCGTACTGATGGGCTACGCGACGGGGCTTGCCGGCATCCTTGCACGCACCGACGAAGGCACAGCCCGGCAGATATTGACTCACAGTGGGGGGGACGTCTCGGAAGTACTGGCGGAGTTGGCCAGCCGCGATCTCATTCATCCGATCATTACGCAGGGCCACATCGGAGATGTACTCCCCGACAAAATCGTCTTCGACGCGCAGACTACTTCGGGAGGCTCCGGAGGGCCCCTCTTCAATCGTCAAGGTAAAGTTATCGGTGTTACCTATGCGATCCTGAGCGGTTTCGGTGGCTCGAATTTTGGAATTCCGATTCGATTCGCGGAGGCGTTGCTGACGCCCTCGATTGCTTCCTCGCCAGCCCACGCTGGAAATTGAAGTCCCTTTACGACAGCGCAGAATCCGAATCCTGAAAGCGCGAAAACTCTCGAAGCGTTGCCACCACAGCCTGGAATGACTGCCCACAGCGTGAAGTCGCCTTCCGGTCATCTGACTTTCGCTTGATTCCCACACAAACAGGCTGCAATAATGTCTAATCTCTCAGAGATGCGTATGATCAGAGGCATTCGCCGAAAACCGCCGCTGGCATGATTTTCGGCCTCGTTCTTGTCGCAAAGGCGAAGTGCAGGGGATCATGAATTTGCGCAACCGTTATCTGGTAGTTGCTATCCGAATACTGCTTGGTCTCGTCATGCTCGCAAGCGGTATAAGCGGGCTGCTGATGGGTAACTCAGCAAAAGGTGTGCCCCCGCAAATGGTCACCTTCACCCAAGTATTCTGGGCTTCGGGCATTTTCCAGATGGTCAAGGTTACTGAGATCGCGGCGGGGTTCATGCTACTGTTTGGCATCTTCCCAGCGTTAGCAACGCTATTCCTTGCGCCGGATGTTGTTGGAATTGTTATAGTCAACGCCCGGTTGATGCCTTCATTCCTATGGATTGGTGCAGTTGTCTTTGTGTTGACCGCTTATTTGGGGTACGCCTACTGGGACAAGTACAAGTTAATCTTCAGCCACAATTAATACGAACAGAGCGGGCCTTTATCGGGAGTTGGCGAGAGGTACCGCGTCGGAGCATCTCCTGGGAGCTTGCGCAGACTCGAATGCGGGTATAGCCTCCCCTCAAGGGCTTATTTGGAATGCAAACATGTGCGCCGCTTCAAATTTCGACGCGTTTCAGCACAACAAATATTTGAGTCTGGAATCTTTTCGCAAACACGGTGAAGGCGTCCGTACTCCGGTGTGGTTCGCGGGAGATCCGGTCAACGGCCATCCGCAAACACTCTACATATACAGCGAGGCGGACTCGGGCAAAGCGAAACGCATCCGTCGCAACTCGCGGGTGAGAATTGCCCCATGCGATATGCGAGGCAAGCTCCTCGGAGATTGGATTGAGGCGCGGGCGGAAATCGTCGGCAGCGACGAAGCGGAACGCGGCGTGCGCTTGCTGAATGCGAAATACGCTTTGAAGAAGCTATTCGACCTTTTCGCCAGGTTCAGGCGTCGTGGACGTGTCGTCTTCGCAATACATCCCTCGTAGCACGCCGTCACAGAGGCGGACCAAGACATAACTACCGCTCGTCGAAGAGGCGGCTTGTTGTTCCTGGATTCTGGCGATTTAGCGATATTGCCGTATCAGGACCTATCACAAGCCGAACGCCGTTAGGGCCAATGGATCAATTTTTCCAATGAACCAGACTGCGCTACCATCACCGATTTTGAGGGTAGACTCTCAGCGAGGAGCATACATGTCACAGGTTCGTGTCGCAGGATTTGGTGTTTCGTTGGACGGTTTCAGCGCAGGGATAGAGCAGAGCCTGGACGATCCGCTTGGCAAGCGCGGTCCGGAGATCTTCAAGTGGTTCTTCCATACTAAGACATTCTGCGCTATGCAGGGACAGGAGGGCGGTTCTGTCGATGTGGACGACGTGTTCGCACGACGGTCAATGGAAGGCTTTGGCGCCTTCATTCTTGGTCGCAACATGTTTGGTCCAGTTCGAGGCCCATGGCCCGACAACTCGTGGAAGGGATGGTGGGGTGCCAATCCGCCCTACCATGCACCGACTTTCGTTCTGACGCACTACGAGCGCGAGCCTCTCGTGATGAAAGGCGGGACGACCTTCCACTTTGTCACCGGAGGAATCGAAGAGGCGCTGAGGCTCGCGAAACAAGCGGCCGGTGATAAGGACGTCAAAATCGGGGGCGGCGCTTCCACCGTACGGCAGTATCTGCAGGCTAGGCTTGTCGATTCCATCCACTTTGCACTTGCACCAGTTGCGCTCGGTCAAGGTGAGGCACTGTTTCCCGGTATTGATCTGCGCGCGCTGGGATTTTCAGTAGCGGAGCACGAGGCCACGGAGCACGCGACGCACGTTGTGCTTACGAGAAGATAAAGGAATATCCTGGCTTTCCAGAATGTGGCTCTTCCGTCCCCAAATTCACCCGGCCAGTTTCCGGAAGCCCGGTGGTTTCAAGGGGTCGAGGCAACTCTGCGACGAAGTCCCAAGTCCTGCAATTGTCTGCTTCTCGGAGAGTGGCCAGCCACCCGGTTCTCAAACGCGAGGCTTCTTATCCGTGCGCAGCGGCAAATGACAACGTTATAGCGGTTGAGCGGCGAATGCGGCACTTGGCCCTCAGAGTAACAAGGTTAAAAGGGCTCAGGGCGCGGGCGCGGCGCGGTGAGTCGATCACAGCCGGCGAGGGCGGCGAGGCTTTCGCGGCAGGCTGCTACGGTGCGGGCGATGTCTTCGTCGCTGTGGGCGGCGGAGACGAACAGGGCTTCGAACTGGGACGGCGGGAGGAAGACGCCGTGCTGCAACAATTGATGGAAGAACGCGGCGAAGCGGCGCGTGTCCGAGCGCCTGGCTTCGTCGTAATTGCGCACGGGCTCGGCGGCAAAAAACAGGGTGAGCAGCGAGCCGGCCCGTTCGACGCGGCCAGGGACCCCGGCATCGGCAAGCGCGCGCTCAAAACCTTCGGCGAGGCGGGCGCTCTTGCGCTCGAGATCGCCATAAAAGCCGGGCGCGGCCAGCTTGCGGAGCGTCTCGATGCCCGCGCGCATCGCCAACGGATTGCCGGAAAGCGTTCCGGCTTGATAGACCGGCCCGAGCGGCGCCACGCGCTCCATCAGATCGCGCCGACCGCCATAGGCCGCCACAGGCAAGCCCCCACCGATAATCTTGCCGAGCGCGGTGAGGTCGGGCTCGACGCCGAATAGGGTTTGCGCGCCGCCGAAACACAAGCGGAATCCCGTAATGACTTCGTCTAAAATAAGCAAGGCGCCGGCGCGGCGCGTGAGCTCGCGCAAACCCGCGAGAAATCCCGGAGCGGGCGGAACGACGCCCATGTTGGCGGCCACGGGTTCGACGATGACCGCGGCAACTTCGTCGGGATGGGCCGCGAAAAGGCGTTCGACGGCGGCGAGGTCGCCAAACGGCGCATCGAGGGTGAGCGCGGCGATGGCTTGCGGCACACCCGGAGAGGCCGCGATGCCCAAGGTCGCCAGGCCCGAGCCCGCTTTGGCGAGAAAGCTGTCGCTGTGGCCGTGGTAGCAGCCCTCGAACTTGATAATAAAGTCGCGTCCCGTGGCAGCGCGCGCTACGCGGACCGCGCTCATGGTCGCTTCCGTTCCCGATGAGACGAAGCGCACGAGTTCCACGGACGGCAAACCGCGGCGAATCATCGCGGCGAGTTCGACTTCGAGCTCGGTGGTCATGCCGTAGCTGGTGCCGCGGCGCGACTGGTCGGCGAGCGCCGCGACGATTTCGGGATGCGCGTGGCCCAGGATGAGCGCGCCCCAGGAACAGACGTAGTCGAGGTAGGCGTTGCCGTCCACGTCCCACAACTCGGCACCCGCCGCGCGATCGACGACGAGCGGCGTTCCGCCGACGGCGCCGAAGGCGCGCACGGGGCTGTCGACACCGCCGACGAGAAGCTGGCGGCCGCGGTCGAAGACTTGCTGCGAACGCGGACGTTCTGGGTTCGCTTTTTCCTGTTTTTTCGCGCTGCGCGCTTCGCCGTTCATATTCAGCAAGCCTTAAGCCATCGTGCTGCGTCTTTGGCGTGGTAGGTCAGCGTGATTCCCGCGCCGGCGCGCTGGATGGAGGTGAGCAACTCGAGGACGATGCGCTTTTCGTCGATCCAGCCGTTGCGCGCCGCCGCCTTGACCATGGCGTATTCGCCGCTGACGTTGTAGGCCGCGACCGGAACGTCAAAGCGGTCGCGCACCTGGCGGATGATGTCGAGATAAGGCAGCGCGGGCTTAACCATCACGAGGTCCGCGCCCTCTTCGAGATCGAGCGCCACTTCCTTGAGCGCTTCGCGGACATTCGCCGGGTCCATCTGGTAGCCGCCGCGATCGCCGAATTGCGGCGCCGACTGGGCCGCCTCGCGGAACGGACCGTAGAACGCGGAGTAGTATTTCGCGGCATAGGAAAGAATCGGCAAATCGAGAAAGCCGTGGGCGTCGAGTGCCGCGCGAATCGCCGCGACGCGGCCATCCATCATATCCGACGGCGCGACCATATCGGCGCCGGCGCGAGCGTGCGAGAGCGCCTCCTCGGCGAGGAGCTTCAAAGTAGGGTCATTCGCTACCTGACCGTTTTCGATAACGCCGCAATGGCCGTGGCTGGTGTACTCGCAAAGGCAAACATCCGTGATGACGACGAGGTTCAGCTTCGCACGGCGAATGGCCTCAATCGCGCGCTGGACCACGCCCGTGGGCGACCAGGCTTCGGAGCCGCGTTCGTCCTTGCGTTCGGGCAGACCGAAGAGCATGACGGCGGGGATGCCGAGCGCTTCGACTTCGCGGCATTCCTCCACCAAGCGGTCGGGCGACTGCTGAAACACGCCGGGCATGGAGCCGACTTCGACGCGAACGTTGGCGCCCGGACAGACGAACATGGGATAGATGAACCCTTGGGTCGAGAGGCGCGTTTCGCGGACCATGCCGCGAATGGCTTCGCTGCGGCGCAGGCGCCGCGGCCGCTGAATCGGAAACGACATCAAGGCCTCCCCTTCTCAACACCGTGCAGCGCAAAATATCGTTCGAGCGCGGCAACGAACGACGCCGCGGTGGCTTCGCGCGCTTCGACCGCCACCGGCAGGCCAGCTTCGCGAATCGCGGCGGCAGTGACCGGCCCGACCGCCGCAAAGATCGTGCGCGCTGCGGTTTCGAGCAGGGCCTGGCTTCCCAGCAGGTGGGCGAAATGCTGGAACGCCGACGGGCTGAAGAAGGTTACCGCATCCGCTTCGCCGCGGCGAATCGCTTCGAGCACGTCCGCGTCCAGAGATTCGGCCTCCACGGTACGATACGCGACGACCTCGGTAACTGTCGCATTGGCGCGGCGCAACGCTGCGGGCAGATCGTCGGCCGCGCGATCGCTGCGCGGCAAAAGAGCGCGCTTGCCCGCGAGCTGCTGCGCGAGTTCAGCGGCCAGGGCCGCGCCGCTGAATCCGCGCGGCATGAACCGCACCTCCAAACCCTCCGTTTCGAGGGCGACACGCGTCGCCGGTCCGACGGCGGCGATCCGCGGCGCGGATGCAGCCGGCCAAGAACGAATCGTCCGGCAGCGTGCCAGGAAAAAGCGCACGGCGTTGGGGCTGGTGAAAATCAGCCAATCGAACTCCTCCAGCGCGGCGATGGCGCGATCCAACGCGGAGGCGTCCGCAGGTTCGAGGAAGCGCACCATCGGCGACAGGAACACTTCCGCACCCAACTCGCGCAGGCGATCGGACAGTTCCTTCGCCTGCCCCGGCGCGCGCGTAATAACTATGCGCCGGCCCGCGAGCGGCTTGCCGTCAGCGGCCGCCAACGGCTCGCCCCGACGAACGCAGGATGCGGTCGGCACCGCTGTCCAGCAGCGCCGCGGCAACCCGGCGCGCAAGATCTTCGGCGTCGCGGGACAAGCCCGCGCGCCGCGTCCGCAGGGATTCGCTCGCATCCGCAGCAAGCACGCACGCTTCGATCACGAACTCGCGCCCTTCCTGCCGCGCCCAGACGCCGATGGGCACCTGGCACCCTCCCTCGAGAGCCGCGAGGACCGTGCGCTCGGACTCGACGGCGATCTGCGTTTCGACGTGGTTGAGGCGGCGAAGCGCCTCAAGAACATCGTTGTTCGCGCGCGCCTCGATGCCGATCGCGCCCTGCCCGGCGGCGGGCAGGCAAAGGTCAGTTGGGAGGACCTCGGTGATGCGATCGGCCATTTGCAAGCGGTCTAAACCGGCTTTGGCGAGAACGATCGCGTCGCAATCGCCCCGCGCGACCTTGGCCAGTCGCGTATCCACGTTGCCGCGGAGCTCAACCATCTGCAAATCTGGCCGGCGAAGGAGCAACTGCGCCCGCCGGCGCAAGCTGCCCGTGCCCACGCGTGCGCCGGCGGGCAGATGCTCGAACAGGAGAGCGCCGCGCGACACGAGAGCGTCGCGCACATCCGCGCGTTCGCAGTATGCAGCGATCGTCAAGCCGCTGGGCAATTCGGTGGGAACGTCTTTCATGCTGTGCACGGCGAGATCCACGCGGCTTTCCAGCAAGGCGTCCTCAAGTTCCTTGATGAAAATGCCCTTCCCGCCCATCGCGCGCAGCGGCGCCTCACCGTCACGATCGCCGGAGGTGCGGATTAGCACGAGCTCGGCCGAAACGCCCAAGCCGGCGAGCTGCGAGCGTACGCTCTCGGCCTGCCGGCGAGCCAGCGCGCTCGCGCGCGTGCCAATGCGCAAGGGCCTCAAGGTTCTTCCCGGTTGAGATGGAACAGATCGCGCAGCGCTTCGAGGTTCTGCAACTTGCGGCGGAGATCGCGCACGCCCTTGAGGCGTTCGGCCGGCTCCAACACGACGCGGTCCACCAATTCATCCATCAGCTCGGCCATGCGGCGCTGGTCGTCGGGGGAAAGATGGGGCATGGCGGCGAGCCGTTCGCGCAGGAAGGCTTCGCGCTCGGTTTTGAGGCGCGCGCGCAACTCGCCCAGCACGACGCCCGTTTCGACGCTGGCCTGCCAAACTTCAAATTTCTCGATGTGCAGGTCCACGATGGCCTCGACGCGAGGAATTTCAGCTTCGCGCGCGCGCTTATTTTGCTCGACGATCTCCGTCAAGTCGTCGAGATCGTAGAGGTAGACGTTATAGAGGCCGGCGGCGCCGGCCGCGACGTTGCGCGGCACTCCCAAATCGATCAGGAAAAGCGGACGGTTTGCGCGGGCGGCCATGGCGCGTTCGAGCATCCGGCGCAAAATCACCGGTTCGGGGCTGGAGACCGAGCAGACCATCATGTCGGGCCATTCGAGCGCCCCTTCGAGGGAGTCCCAATCGACGACTTCCGCGCCCACGCGCGCGGCCAGTTCCCCGGCGCGTTCGCGAGAGCGGTTGGCGACGCGAAGCTGCGAAATGCCGCGGTCGCGGAGGTGGCCAACAACCTGCTCACCCGTGGCGCCAGCTCCCAAGATCAATGCAGAGTGGCCGCGCAGGCTCCCGAAAATTTGCTCGGCGAGTTTGACCCCGGCAAAGGCCACGGAGACGGGCCGCTTGCCGATGTCCGTCTCGGAACGGGCGCGCTTGCCGACTTCGAGCGCGGCTTGAAACATGCGGTTGAGCACGGGACCAGTGGCGCCGTTGTCGAGCGCGATCTGGTAGGCGTCACGCACCTGGCCCAAAATTTCGGCTTCGCCGAGGAACAGCGAATCGAGACCCGCGGCGACGCGGAACAG
>Ga0210394_10001757_pt1 | contig 32772 bp, 27 predicted proteins | sample IncBWC12MmetaG_FD_160121 | JGI IMG/M metagenome (GOLD analysis project Ga0210394, IMG submission 160121) | Forest soil microbial communities from Barre Woods Harvard Forest LTER site, Petersham, Massachusetts, United States - Inc-BW-C-12-M | ecosystem: Environmental > Terrestrial > Soil >... | reverse complement strand
TGCGGCGGGCGCGGGCAGCCGAGAAGCTGGAAATCATAGGCATAGCGCTCGACAGCGCCGAGGCGGTGCGCCAGTACGTCTCCGGCCATGGAATCGACTATCCTGTGCTCGTCGGGGAGCGGGGGGGACTGGAGGCGGCGAGCGCCTTCGGCATGGACACGGTCCTGCCTTTCAGCGTATTTGCCGATCGCACCGGCCGGATCATCACGGTCAGGGTCGGCGAGCTGCACCGGGACGAGGCGGATCTCATCCTCGATCGCATGCGTGACGTCGAGCTGGGAAGGACCAGCCTGCCGGCTGCCCGGGCGCAGATCTCGCAAGGCATCGAGCATCTGGCCGCCCGGCCTTAGACCCCAAGGCGCACAGCGCCGGCGGGGGCCGGGTCGTTTCCGGCAGATCCCTGCAAATCACAACAATAAGTAGCCTGATAGCGGCAAATTAGGTTACATTCGCCGCCGTTTCGCTGAACGGCGGCTGAACAAGCTCTCGCTCATGGCCCGCGTGCTGTTACTGAACGGCCCCAACCTCAATCTGCTCGGCACCCGCGAGCCGGCGCTCTACGGCAAGGACACGCTGGAGGCGATCGAGAAGCGCGCGGCCGAGGTCGCGCGCGAATGCGGGCACGAGCTCGTCGCGTTCCAGAGCAATGCCGAGCATGAGCTGATCGAGCGGATCCAGGGCGCGCCTGCGGCAGGGGTGGCCTTTCTCATCGTCAATCCCGGCGCCTTCACCCACACGAGCATCGCGCTGCGCGACGCGATCCTCGCTACCGGGCTGCCGTTCCTCGAGGTGCACCTGTCCAACACGCAGGCTCGCGAGCCCTTTCGGCGGCATTCGTACTTCTCGGACATCGCGATCGGGGTGATCAGCGGCCTCGGCGCCTTCGGCTACGAGGCGGCAGTACGCGCCGCGGCACAGCGGCTCGGACGAACACCTTAGACGGAAGGCGGCGGCGACGTTTCGCTCAAGGGGGCATTCCCGGCATGGACATTCGAAAAATCAAGAAACTGATCGAGCTGCTCGAGGAATCCGGGATCGCGGAGATCGAGATCAAGGAGGGCGAGGAGGCGGTGCGCATCAGCCGCATGCCGGCCGGCGGCGTCGCGGCACAGCCGCTGCCGCAGCCGCAGCCGAGCGCCGCGCCCGCTGCGGTCGCTGCGGCGGCGCCGGTCGCCGAGGCCGGTGCGCCCAAGCCGAAGCCCAACGAGCACGTCATCACCGCCCCGATGGTGGGGACCTTCTACGGATCCCCCTCGCCCGGGGCCAAGGCCTTCGTCGAGATCGGCGATGAGGTCAAGGTTGGCCAGGTTCTGTGCATCATCGAAGCGATGAAGATGATGAACCAGATCGAGGCGGACCGCGGCGGCCGCGTCACCTCGATCATGGCCCGCAACGGCGACCCGGTCGAGTTCGGCCAGCCATTGTTCGTCGTCGAATAAGCCACGCATGATCGAGAAGATCGTCATCGCCAACCGCGGCGAGATCGCGCTGCGGATTCTGCGCGCCTGCCGCGAGCTCGGGATCAAGACGGTCGCGGTGCATTCCACGGCCGATTACAGCCTGAAGCACGTGCTGCTGGCCGACGAGTCGGTGTGCATCGGGCCACCGCCCTCCTCGCAGAGCTACCTGAACATGCCGGCGATCATCAGCGCCGCGGAGGTCACCGATTCGGTGGCCATACACCCGGGCTACGGCTTTCTCTCCGAGAACGCCGACTTCGCCGAGCGCGTGGAAAAGAGCGGCTTCGTATTCGTCGGCCCGCGGGCCGAGACGATCCGCATCATGGGCGACAAGGTTTCCGCCATCCGCGTCATGAAGGGTCACGGCGTGCCATGCGTGCCGGGCTCGGACGGCCCGCTCGGCGAGGACGCCGACGAGAACCTGCGCGTCGCGCGCGACATCGGCTATCCGGTGATCATCAAGGCCTCCGGTGGCGGCGGTGGCCGCGGGATGCGCGTGGTGCACAGCGAAGCCTCGCTCCTCAACGCGGTCGGCATCACGCGCTCGGAAGCGCGCGCAGCCTTCGGCAACGACACGGTCTATATGGAGAAGTTCCTCGAGCGGCCGCGGCATATCGAGTTCCAGGTGCTGGCGGATGCGCACGGCAATGTCATCCATCTGGGCGAGCGCGACTGTTCCATGCAGCGGCGCCACCAGAAGGTGATCGAGGAGGCGCCCGCCCCGGGCATCACCGTGCGCCAGCGTCGTTTCATGGGCGAGCGCTGCGTCGAGGCGTGCCGGGCGGTCGGCTATCGCAGCGCCGGTACCATGGAATTTCTCTACCAGGACGGCGAGTTCTACTTCATCGAGATGAACACCCGCATCCAGGTGGAGCACCCGGTCACCGAGCTGATCACCGGCATCGACCTGGTGAAGGCGCAGCTGCTGGTGGCGGCCGGCGACCGTCTGCCCTACACGCAGGGCGACGTGCAGTTCCGCGGCCACGCCATGGAGTGCCGCATCAACGCCGAGGATCCGAAGACCTTCGTTCCCTCGCCCGGGCCGATCCGCCTGTGGCACGCGCCGGGCGGCCCCGGGATCCGCGTCGACAGTCACGTGTATTCCGGATACAACGTGCCGCCCTATTACGACTCGCTCATCGGCAAGGTGATCGCACACGGCGACACGCGCGACACGGCCATCGCACGCATGAAGAATGCGCTCGCCGAGATGGTAATCGAGGGCATCAAGACCAACGTGGCCCTGCACCAGGAAATCTGCAACCACGCGGCGTTCCAGAAAGGCGGCACCGACATCCACTACCTGGAGCGCCGGCTCGGATTGCGGTGAGCGCCTTCCTCGAGCTGTCCTTCCCACTGGGCGCACTCGATGCGCATGCCGCGCAAGCCGCGGCTGAGCTGTGCGGCGCCGCTGCCGTCACGTTCATGGACGCCGGCGACGAGCCGGTGCTCGAGCCGGCGCCCGGCGAGGTGCGGCTATGGCGTAGCACGCAGGTGTCGTGCCTGTTCGGGCAGCCGCAGGATCCGCAGGCGCTGCGGCGCGCGCTGGCCGCCGTGCTCTGCATCGAGCCTGCGGCGATCACCGCCACGCCGCTGGCCGATCGCCCCTGGGAGCGCGAGTGGCTCAAGGACTGGCACGCGCTGCGCTTCGGGCGGCGGCTGTGGATCTGCCCAACGCACGAGCAGGTCGCGGACCCCGACGCCGTGGTGGTGACGCTCGACCCCGGGCTCGCGTTTGGCACCGGCACGCATCCGAGCACTGCGCTGTGCCTGGAGTGGCTTGATGCCCATATGCAAGAACTGCTCGCGGCAGCCGAGCACTTCGAAAGAAAGGCAGCGCAGGGGCTGGACGCGCATTTCTCCGGGCCGCCCGCGCCAGCCGAGCACTCCGCAAGAAGGCGAGCGCACGGGCTTGATGCGCATCTGTCCGAACTACCCCAACGAGGTGCGCGCGTCATCGACTACGGCTGCGGCTCTGGCGTGCTCGGGCTTGCGGCCGGCCGACTCGGGGCCTCCGAGGTGCATGCTTTCGACATCGACCCGCAGGCTCTGACCGCGACCGCCGCCAACGCCGCGGCCAACGGCTTAGGTTCGCTCCAGGTGCACACCAGCTGGCGCACGCTGCCGGGGGGCGCGGACGTGTTGCTCGCCAACATTCTGGCCGCGCCGCTGTGCTCGCTCGTGCCCCGCTTCGCGGCACTGGTACGCCCGGGCGGTCAACTGGTGCTGGCGGGCCTCATGGCGCACGAGGAAGCGGAGGTGACAGGCGCTTATGCCGCGTGCTTTGATGTGAGACGGTGCGGCGATCGCGACGATTGGATCGCTCTCGCGGGGCCGCGCCGCCTGATGGCTTGAGTTAGCGGCCTCGATGTTCACCGTCTGTCCCAAGTGCGCCCTCACGCTGGTGGTGACCGCTGCGGACCTGCGCGTGGCACAGGGATACGTGCGCTGCGGCCGATGCTCGAGCGTGTTCAATGCGCTCGCCCGGCTGACGGATGAGCGCCAGGCCGCCGCGGCGAGCGGCGAGCCGGATCCCGGGAGCGCCGCCGAGCTGGACCCCGCGAGCGCAGCCGAGCCCGATCCGGCAGCCGCGGAGGCTGCCGGCGGCGCACAGCCGCCCGGCGAACCGGCAGACGGGACGGCCGAGACTTCCGCGAGCGCGACCGAGGCGGAGGTCATTCCCGAAGCGGCGCTCGAATTCAACCCCGCCCGCATCGACGTGACGGCGCTGTTTGTCGAGCCCGAGCCCGATCCGCAGTGGACCGCCGCCACCGGCTCGTTCAAGGCGATGATCGCCGCCAACCAGGAAGGCGCCGCAGGCGAGCAGCCACAGGCGCAAGCCGCACCGGCGCCGGCGGCACCACCACCACCGCCGCCCCCGGAGGACACGGCCGTCGAGGTGGAGGTCGATGCGGCGTTTCTCGCCCAGTTGCTGAGCCGCGGCGGGGCTCTCGAACCACCGCCGGCTGCCGCGCCCGCCGCTGCCGCGCCCGCCGCTGCCGCGCCCGCCGCTGCCGCGCCCGCCGCTGCCGTCCCTGCCGCTGCCGCCCCGGCCCCTGTCTTCCCCGTCCCGGCGGGCTCGCACCCGACCCCGCCAGCAGCCCGCGCGCCGGCACCGCAGGCGCCAGGCGGGCACGCGGCGGCTGTTGACGCGGTGTTGGCGCCCGCAGCCCGCGCGCCGGCACCGTGGGCGCCAGGCGGGCAGCCGGCGGCCGCTGACCCGGTGTTGGCGCCCGCGACGTACGCTGCGCGCGCGACCGCCGCGCCTGCCGACCCCGGTACGCCCGAGGAAGGGGCGATGCTTGCCGCGCGCGCGTTGCCGCATGCCTGGGCGGCCGGCACGGGGCTCGCGCTGCTGCTGCTGCTGGGGCAGATCGTCAATCACTACCGCGATCGGCTCGCCGCCGATACACGCTTCAACCACGCGCTCACCAGTCTCTATGGCGCATTCGGCGTGAAACTGGCGCCGGCGTGGGACCTGCGTGCCTACGACGTGCGCCAGCTCGGCGCTTCGGTGGATTCCACGAGCAACGGCCTGATCACGGTGCGCGCCAGCGTGAAGAACGGCGCCCGCCAGCCGCAGCCTCTGCCACTGCTGCGGGTGACGCTCGAGGATCGCTTCGGCAACCGCATCGCCTCGCGCGACGTTGCGCCGCGCTTCTACCTGCCCCCGGCGGTGCCCGCGAGCTCGCTGCTGGCGAGCGGGCAGCGGGTCGACGCGCAGATGGGGTTCATCGACCCCGGCGCGAGCGCCGTGGGTTTCGAGATCGACGCGTGCCTGCCGGCGAGCGGCGGCGCGGTGACCTGCGCCAACGATGCGAGCGGGCGCTGAAGCCGTGCAAGTGCACATCGGACCCTACGCGCTCGACACGCCGGTGGTGCTCGCGGCACCGATGGCCGGCGTGACCGATCGCCCGTTCCGCATGCTGTGCCGGCGCTTCGGCGCGGCGCTGGCAGCCGCGGAAATGCTCACCGCCGACCGCAGGCTGTGGCACACGCCGAAGTCGCGCCAGCGCCTGAACCACGAAGGCGAAACCGAGCCGCGCGTCGTGCAGCTCGCCGGCGCCGACCCCGAAGTGCTTGCCGCCGCGGCGCGCGCCAGCGTGGCGCTCGGCGCGCAGATCATCGATCTCAACATGGGGTGCCCGGCGAAAAAAGTCTGCGGCAGGTCGTGCGGATCGGCGCTGCTGGCAGACGAGGCGCTGGTGGCGCGCATCCTCGAGACGGTGGTGCGCGCCGTCGCAGTGCCGGTGACCCTGAAGATTCGCACCGGCTGGGACCGCGAGCACCGCAACGGCGTGAAGATTGCATGCCTCGCCGAGCAGTGCGGCATCGCGGCGCTCGCCGTGCACGGGCGCACGCGCGCAGATTTTTTCGCCGGCGACGCCGAGTACCTGACGATTCGCGACATCAAATCGCACGTGGCGATTCCCGTGTTTGCCAACGGCGACATCGACACGCCGCAAAAAGCGCGCGCGGTACTTGATTTCACCGGTGCGGACGGAGTAATGATCGGCCGCGCGAGCCATGGGTCCCCATGGATCTTTCGCGCTGTCAACGCCCACCTGCGCAATCGATTTGCGAAGCCGACACTTCAGCGCGGCGAGCTGCGTGATATTATTCTTGGGCATCTCGACTCCCTGTACTCTTTTTATGGCGAGGAGACCGGAGTCCGGATCGCGCGCAAACATCTCGGCTGGTATTGCCAGCAGCTGCTGGATAGCCCGGCGCAGGTCCGCCGGGATTTGATGGAGGCTCCGGACGCGGCTGTACAGGTCGCGCGCGCACACAAGCATTTCGACGACTGGGTGAGCACGGCCGCAGCGCCGGCCTGATGCGTAGGTTTTGCTTTGGGGGTCTTACTATGACCGCGAAAAGAAAGGCTCGAGCTCGCGATACCACGGCCGCGAGGGTCCATGCCCGGGAGCTGCCGCTGCGCAATCACGCCGAGCGCGCACTGAGCGATTACTTCACGAGTCTGAACGGCCACCGGCCCGCCCACCTCTACGACCTGGTGCTGCGCGAGGTCGAGGAGCCGCTGTTGCGCGTGGTGCTCGACTACGCCGAAGGCAACCAGAGCCGTGCCGCGGGCATTCTCGGGATCAATCGCGGCACACTGCGCAAGAAGCTCAGGCAGTTCGGGCTCGGAGGCTCCTGACGGAGCAGTCTGCACGCCCATGCGCCTGCCGGTGCGCCGTGCACTGCTCTCCGTCTCCGACAAGACCGGCCTGATCGAGCTGGCGCAGGCTCTCGCGCAGCGCAACATCGAAATCCTCTCGACCGGGGGTACGGCGCAGCTGCTGGCCTCAAACGGCGTGCCGGTGCGCGAGGTGGCCGGCTACACAGGCTTCCCGGAGATCATGGATGGGCGCGTCAAGACGCTGCATCCGAAGATCCATGGCGGGCTGCTCGGCCGCCGCGGCGTCGACGATGCGGTCATGGCGCAGCACGGCATCGCGCCGATCGACCTGCTGGTGGTGAACCTCTACCCGTTCAGCGCCACCGTAGGCCGTGGCTGCAGCTACGCCGAGGCGATCGAGAACATCGACATCGGCGGCCCGGCCATGCTGCGCGCCGCCGCGAAGAATCACGACGCGGTGCTCACGGTCGTGGACCCCGCCGACTATCCGCTGCTGCTTGCGGAGCTCGACCAGCACCACGGCGGCAGCGAGTTCGCCACCCGCGCGCGGCTGGCGGCCAAGGCCTTCGCCCACACCGCCGCCTACGATGCCGCGGTCGCCGCCTGGCTCGCTGCGCAGCGCCCGTCGGAGGCTGCGCGCTTCCCGGCGACGCTGGCGCTGGTCTTCTACAAGGTGCAGGACCTGCGCTACGGCGAAAATCCGCACCAACCCGCGGCTCTCTACCGTGAAGTGCTGCCCGCAGGGGCGAGTGTCTGCAGCGCACAGCTGCTGCAGGGCAAGGATCTCTCGTACAACAACATCGCCGACGCCGACACCGCGATCGAGTGCGTGCGGCAGTTCGCGCGCTGCGCCTGCGTCATCGTCAAGCACGCCAACCCGTGTGGGGCGGCCGTGGCGGCCACGGCGCTCGCGGCCTACGAGCGTGCCTACCGTACCGACCCGACGTCGGCCTTCGGTGGCATCATCGCCTTCAACTGCGAGCTCGATGCGGCCACCGCGGCCGCAATCACCGAGCGGCAGTTCGTCGAGGTGCTCGCGGCCCCGGCGCTGACCGCAGAGGCCGCGCAGCTGCTGTCTGTCAGGCCGAACGTGCGGGTGCTGGTGCTGGGGGATCTCGCCGCGGCGGCGGGCGGCGAGCTGGAGTTCCGCAGCGTGACCGGCGGGCTGCTGGCGCAGGCGCGCGACCGCGCCGACCTGTCGGAAGTGGGGCTCACCGTGCCGACGCGCCGCCAGCCCACCGCTGCCGAGCTCAGCGACCTGCGCTTCGCCTGGCGCGTGGCGAAGTTCGTCAAGTCGAACGCCATCGTCTTCGCCCGCGAGCTCGCCACCGTCGCCGTCGGTGCGGGGCAGATGAGCCGCGTTTACTCCACGCGCATCGCCGCGATGAAGGCGAGCGACGAGCAGCTCGCGATCGCGGGCGCGGTGATGGCGTCGGACGCTTTCCTGCCGTTCCGCGACAACCTCGACGTCGCCGCAGGTTACGGCATCCGCGCCGTCATCCAGCCGGGCGGCAGCCGGCGCGACGCGGAAGTCGTTGCCGCCGCCGATGAGCACGACATGGCGATGGTGTTCACCGGTGTGCGCCACTTCCGTCATTGATTAAGGTACTCATCGTCGGCGGCGGCGGACGCGAGCATGCGCTCGCCTGGAAGTGCGCCACAGCGGCGCGCGTGGCCGAGGTGCTGGTCGCACCAGGCAATGCCGGCACGGCGGCCGAGCCGAAGGTGCGCAACGTCGACGTCGCGGCCGACGACCTGGAGCGCCTGGTCGCCCTCGCCGCGCGCGAGCGCGTCGCTCTCACCATCGTCGGCCCCGAGGGGCCGCTGGTCGCCGGCATCGTCGACGCCTTCGCGGCGGCGGGACTCGCGTGCTTCGGGCCGAGCCGCCGTTGCGCTCAGCTCGAGGGCTCCAAGGCCTTCAGCAAGGAGTTCCTCGGCCGCCACGGCATCCCGAGCGCACGCTCGACGACCTTCACGCGCGCGAGCTTCGATCCTGCGTGGCTGCGCCGCCAGCGGCTGCCGCTGGTGGTGAAGGCGAGCGGGCTCGCGGCCGGCAAGGGCGTGGTGATCGCGCAATCGCTCGAGGAGGCGCTGGCGAGCATCGAGGCGATGTTCGCCGGGCAATTCGGCGCCGCCGGCGAGCAGCTGGTGATCGAGGAATTCCTGGCGGGCGAGGAGGCGAGCTTCATCGTCATGGCCGACGGCACGCACGTGCTGCCGCTGGCGACTTCGCAGGATCACAAGCGCCTGCAGGACGGCGATCGCGGCCCGAACACCGGCGGTATGGGCGCGTACTCGCCCGCACCGGTCATCACCCCCGCGCTGCACGGACGCATCATGGACGAGATCATCACCCCGACGATCCGCGCCCTTGCCGCGGAGGGCATGCCATACACGGGCTTCCTCTATGCCGGGCTCATGATCGCGCCCGACGGCACCCCAAGAGTGCTCGAGTTCAACTGCCGCCTCGGCGACCCGGAAACGCAGCCGATCCTCATGCGCCTCGCCGGCGATCTCACCGCGCTGTGCGAGGCGGCGCTCGCCGGACGTCTCGACACGGCGAGCGCCGCGTGGGATTCACGCGCGGCTCTGGGCGTAGTTCTGGCCGCGGCGGGCTATCCCGACAAGGTACGCAGCGGCGACGTCATCGAGGGCCTGCAGCTCGCCACGCGCCTGCCCGGCAAGGTATTCCACGGTGCCACGCGCGCGGCCGGCGACCAGGTGCTCACCAGCGGCGGACGCGTGTTGTGCGCGGTCGGACTGGGCGCGGACGTGGCAGCGGCGCAGCAGGCCGCTTACGCACTCGTCGGCAACATTCACTGGCCGGGCATGCACTACCGGCACGACATCGGCTACCGCGCCGTGGGCCGCACGCCGGCATGAGTGCACCGCCGCGCGCGCCGGCGCCGGGCGCGGCGCCGTTCGACTTCCCGACCCCGCACGTGATCGAGCTGACCGTGACCGCGGCCGACATCGACGCCTACGACCACGTCAACAATGCGGTGTACCTCAGCTGGCTCGATCGCGCCGCCTGGTCGCACTCCGCCGCGCTCGGCGTGCCGCTCGAGCGTTGCCGCGCCTTGCGCCGCGGCATGGCGGCGCAGCGCATCGAGATCGACTACCTGCGCGCGGCAGTGCGCGGTGACGCGGTGCGGGCGGCCACCTGGATCGTGAGCACCGACGGGCGGTTGCGCGCGGAGCGGCGCTTCCAGATCAAGCGCGTGTCGGACGGCGCAACGTTGGCGCGCGCCCGCGTCGATTACGTGTGCATCAATCTCGACTCGGGCCGTGCGACGCGCATGCCGCAGATCTTCGCCAAGGCCTACGTGGTGAGCACCGGTGGCGGCTAGCGCGCAGCGCCTGCGTCAGAAGCTGAAGCGCACGAACGCTTCCGGTCCGTTGATGTCGAAATGCACCACCCCCGGCGAGGTGGAGGTGCTGCTGCGGGTGAGCGCGGTACGCGTCGACCAGTAGCCCACCCCGGTGGTGAGATTCGCATTCCAGCGGAACTGCGCGTCGCTGTGCAGATCGATCACCTCGCCGAAGTCGCCCTTGACGGTTGCGCGAAAGTAAGCGGCGCGCGCCGTGAGGCTGAAGCGGCGCGAGACGCGCCAGCTCACGTCGAGCGGGATCGCGGGCACCGCGCCGGAGGCCGACACGGTCTGCTGCTGGAAGGTGGCCGGCGCCTGCAGCTGCGCGGTCAGCTGCACGGCGTAGCCGGCCAGCCCCGAGCCGATCTCGAGCCGGTCGCTGCGCCAGAAGGAATAGGTGTAGGTGACGGTGATCAGGCGCCAGTCGAACGAGCTCGCCAGCTGCGTGCCGGCCGGAAAGGTCTGGTTGCCGAAGATGACCGGGTTGCCGATCAGCACGCCGCCGGAGCGATCGGACTCGAAGTAGTCGACCCGCAGGCGGTTGCGCTCGCGCATGCGCAGCATCGCCTCCACCTCTCCCAGCTGCTGGTGGCCGGGGAATCCGAGGTCGTGCTCGCCATTGAGCGGCGTGCCGTACAGCACCGCCGAGGGTTGCGTGGGGTCGGCGCGCACCGAGGTGCGGTAGCCGGGGTCGAAGAACGACGCGCTCAGGTAGAAGTGATCGGTGATCGGGCTGGGCACCGACGCCTCGCCTGGAGGCAGCGGCGCGCCCGACAGCGGATCGCGGTCGGCGTGCGCTACTGTGGCCTGTAGCGCCAGGGACGCCGCGACGACCGGCAGCCAGCTGCGCATGCGAGACGGGCTCCTCCCGCAAACGGGGGGTCGCGGGTTAGGTGAATCTTACTGAGCGACGGCGGCTGTGTGCCACAGTCGCCGCTCACCGACGTGACGCCGTTGGCATCACGTACGTGCGGCGCGCTACGTCAGCGCTTCATGGCCTCGAAGAATTCGCTGTTCGACTTGGTGTCCTTCATCTTGTCGAGCAGGAATTCGATCGACGCCAGCTCGTCCATCGGGTGCAGGAGCTTGCGCAGGATCCACATCTTGGCGAGCTCGCCCTGATCGGTGATCAGCTCCTCCTTGCGGGTGCCGGAGCGGTTGATGTTCACCGCCGGGAATACGCGCTTCTCGGAGATGCGCCGGTCGAGGTGGATCTCGCTGTTGCCGGTGCCCTTGAACTCCTCGTAGATGACGTCGTCCATCTTCGAGCCGGTGTCGATGAGTGCGGTGGCGAGGATGGTGAGGCTGCCGCCCTCCTCGATATTGCGCGCCGCTCCGAAGAAGCGCTTCGGGCGCTGCAGCGCATTGGCGTCGACGCCGCCGGTGAGCACCTTGCCGGAGGAAGGCACCACGGTGTTGTAGGCGCGCGCCAGGCGGGTGATCGAATCCAGCAGGATCACCACGTCCTTCTTGTGTTCCACCAGGCGCTTGGCCTTCTCGATGACCATCTCGGCCACCTGCACGTGGCGCGCGGCCGGCTCGTCGAAGGTACTCGAGACGACCTCGCCCTTCACGGTGCGCTGCATCTCGGTGACCTCTTCCGGCCGCTCGTCGATCAGCAGCACGATGAGAATCACCTCGGGGTGATTGGCACTGATCGAGGTGGCGATGTTCTGCAGCAGCATGGTCTTGCCGGCCTTGGGCGGCGAGACGATCAGGCCACGCTGGCCCTTGCCGATCGGGGCGACCAGGTCGATGGTGCGTGCAGTGAGGTCCTCTGTGGAGCCGTTGCCGCGTTCGAGTTTCAGGCGCTTGGTCGGGTGAAACGGCGTCAGGTTCTCGAACAGCACCTTGTTGCGCGAGCTGTCGGGAGAGTCGAAGTTGATCTCGCCGACCTTGAGAAGCGCGAAGTAGCGCTCGCCGTCCTTGGGCGGTCGGATCAGCCCGGAAATGGTGTCGCCGGTACGCAGGTTGAAGCGGCGGATCTGGCTCGGGCTCACGTAGATGTCGTCGGGACCGGCAAGGTAGGAGCCGTCCGCCGAGCGCAGGAAGCCGAAGCCGTCCTGCAGGATCTCGAGCACGCCGTCGCCGTAGATGTTCTCGCCGTTGCGGGCGTGCGCCTTCAGGATCGAGAAGATGATGTCCTGCTTGCGCGAGCGGGCCAGGTTCTCCAGCCCCATGGAGTCGGCGAGCTTCACCAGCTCGTGGATCGGCTTGGACTTGAGCTCGGTGAGATTCATCGAGCTGCGCGACTGCGTCAGCTCGGCGGGACTGATGATTTCCGAGTCGTCGGCGTCGAACACCTCCGGCTCGTGCATCATGTCGTCGGGGCGGCCGCCGCCGTTACCGCGCACGTCGCGGTTACCGTCGCGGTTGCCGTGGCGCGGGCCCTTGTTGGGCCGGTTGCGACCCTGGTTGCCGAGATAGCCTCTCACCGTTGTTGCTCCCCGGACGCTTTGACCGGCAGGTCGAGGTTGCTGTCCAGAAATGCCGAAAGTTGTGACTTGGAGACGGCGCCGACCTTCTGCGCCTCGACCGTGCCGTTCTTGAACAGGATCAGCGTCGGGATGCCGCGGATGCCGAATTTGGGCGGTGTCTGCGGATTCTCGTCGATGTTGATCTTGGCGACCTTGACCCGGTCATGGTATTCGCTCGCGATCTCGTCGAGGATCGGGGCGATCATCTTGCAGGGACCGCACCACTCGGCCCAGAAGTCGAGCAGCACAGGCTTGTCCGATTTCAGCACGTCCTGTGCGAACGTGGCGTCCGTGGTATGTACTATGTGGGCGCTGCTCACGCGGTTCAACCTCCGTCAGGCGAAAGCGTAGATTGCTTGGAATTTTCGGGGATTCCCCGGGGCGGGCCGGCAGGTAGGCGAAAAGCGCTGCCAGAATACCGCGCTAAACGGTTACACTTAACTCGTGATTGAGTATGCGTTTAAAAGGAATTTGCAGGTGAGATGCCGCGACCCTGCAAGGGCCGCTACTTGAGCCTCTTTGTAGCGCTTCCGGGCCGTTTTTGCAAGCCTCGCGGCGATCTTTCCAATCCAACCGCCAACGATTGATGACTGATTCACACTCAGACGCCGTCAGCTTCGCCTCGCTCGGCCTCGAGCCGCGGATCATGCAAGGCATAACGGCCGCAGGGTTCGTCAACTGCACTCCCATCCAGGCGCAGACACTGCCGAACGCACTGACCGGCCACGATGTCGCCGGTCAGGCACAGACCGGCACCGGCAAGACTGCAGCCTTCCTGGTAGCGCTCTACCAGACGCTGCTGACACGACCCGCTGCCGCCGCGCGCAGCACCACCTCGGTACGCGCGCTGATCGTCGCGCCGACGCGCGAGCTGGCGGTGCAGATCCACCACGATGCGCTGCTGCTCGGCGCGCACACCGGGTTACGCCAGCTGGTGGTGTTCGGCGGCATCGACTACGAAAAGCAGCGCCAGCAGCTCGCCGCCGGCTGCGACGTGCTGATCGGCACGCCCGGCCGGCTGATCGACTACTTCAAGCAGCACGTGTTCGACCTGCGCGCGACGCAGGTGCTGGTGCTCGATGAGGCCGACCGCATGTTCGACCTCGGCTTCATCGCCGACATCCGCTACATCATGCGCCGGCTGCCGCCGCCGCAGCGGCGCCAGTCGATGCTGTTCTCGGCGACCCTCTCGCAGCGAGTGCTGGAGCTCGCCTACGAGCACATGAACGACCCGGAAACGGTGCGCATCGAGCCGGACAAGATGACCGTCGACCTGGTGCGCCAGATCATCTACTACCCCTCGACGGAGGAAAAGGTGCCGCTGCTCATCGGGCTGCTGCGCCATACCGAGGCCCACCGCACGCTGGTATTCGTCAACACCCGGCGCAGCGCCGAGCGGCTCGAGACCGTGCTGCACGCCAACGGTTTCCACGCCCAGGCGCTCTCCGGCGACGTGCCGCAGAACAAGCGCCTGCGCTTCCTGCGTGATTTCCACGAAGGCAAGCTCGCGGTGCTCATCGCCACCGACGTGGCTTCGCGCGGCCTGCACATCCCCGACGTCAGCCACGTGTTCAACTTCGACCTGCCGCAGGATCCGGCCGACTACGTGCATCGCATCGGCCGTACCGCGCGCGCCGGCGCGGCGGGCGATGCCATCAGCTTCGCCTGCGAGGAATACGCGGTGGCACTGCCGGACATCGAGACCTATCTGGGCCACAAGATCCCGTTCGCGGCGATCGCCCCGGAGCTGCTGGCGAGCGGCGTGATCGCGCCGCCGCGGGAGCATCGCCCGCACACGCAGCGTCCGCATGGCGGGCGGCGCCCGGGTGGCGGTGGCCGCGAGCGGCGTGGGTCGCGACCGGGCCACGCGCAGCGCGGGCGGGGCCGCTGAGGCTGCAGCGCCGCAACGCGCGCAAAGCAACTGGCAGCCGCAGCGGACCTCGGCTAAGCTCTTGACTGCGGTGGGGCCGCCGCCGACAGCTCCAGGCTCACCGTACGCTCCAGGTCCCGTATCATGGGCCGCTCCCGCATGGCGGAAATCGAAGACAACGTCGACCGCGAGCTTTTCCGCAACGTGGAGAAGCTGCGTCAGCTGCGCATCGAGCATCGTGACCTCGACGAGGTCATCTCGCGCCTGTCGCTCGATCTGCACGTCGACCAGTTGCAGCTGAAACGGCTGAAGAAGCGCAAGCTGCTGCTCAAGGACCAGATTGCGCGCCTCGAGAGCCAGCTGATCCCGGATCTGAATGCCTGATGGATAGCGCCGGTAGCGCCCTGCGGGGCGTCCTCGTGCAGCTCACCTCCGCGTCGGTACTGGCCGCGGGATTAGCGCTCCTGGTCGCCTGCCTGGCGGCACTGGCCGTGGCGCTCGTGCTGCGCGCGCGCCGCGGTGGCGGGCTCGCCACGCTGCGGCCGTCGCGCACCGCGCACGGGCTCGATCACGCGCTCGAGGGTGTGGTGATCATCGCTCCGATCCTCGCGGCGCTGGCGACGCTGCTCGCCGGCGACGTACTGCTCATCGCCTTAAGTATCCCCACCGCGGCGATCCAGGCCGCCACACGCGTGGTCGCGGCGCTGGCAGCGGTGCGCCTCGGGGTGTACGTGCTCGGCCTGCTGCTCGGGCCGCACTCGTGGGTGCGCAGCCGCCAGCAGGGCATCACCCTCGTGCTGTGGGCAATCGTCGCTGCGGCCATCCTCGGCTGGCTCGATCTGATCGAGGCCAGCCTCAACCGCGTCAGCCTGGTGCCGGGCAGGGCGCAGTTCAGCCTGTGGGCGCTGCTCAAGGGACTGGTGGTGGTGAGCGCCTTCGTCATCGTCGCCAGCCTGATCGCGCGCGCCTTCGAGCGCCACGTGATGCGGCTCGATCAGCTGGCGGTCTCCACGCGCGTCGGGGTGTCGAAATTCGCCTCGTTCCTGCTGGTGGGCCTGGGGCTGCTGCTGGGCATCAACGCCGCCGGCGTCGACATCACGACGCTCAACGTCCTGACCGGCGCGATCGGACTCGGGCTGGGATTCGGCCTGCAGTCGGTCGCCAGCAACTTCGTCAGCGGCTTCGTGCTGCTGATGGACAAGTCGATCAAGCCCGGCGACGTCATCAGCTTCAGCGGCTACGACGGCGCCAGCACCGGTAACTTCGGCTGGGTGCAGGAGCTGCGCGGACGCTACGTGGTGGTGCGCGACCGCGACGGCGTCGACACCCTGGTGCCCAACCAGAACCTCATCACCACCGCGTTCATCAACTGGAGCTACTCGGACCAGCGCGTGCGGTTGAAGCTGCCGGTGACGGTGAGCTACGACGATGACCCGGAGATCGCCCTGCAGCTGCTGCTGCAGGCGACGGAGAATCATCCGCGCATCCTGCGCGATCCACCGCCGGTGTCGCGCCTCATCAGCTTCGGCGACTTCGGCATGCGGCTGGAGATCCGCTTCTGGATCGCGGACCCGGTGAACGGCGTGAACAACGTGCGCTCGGACGTCAACCGCGCGATCTGGCGCATCTTCCGCGCGCACGGCATCACCATCCCGGTGCCGCAGCAGGAGACGCGCCTGCTGCCGCGGCGCGCGCCGCACGCGCCTGCGCCCGGCCCACTGCCGCAGGCGCCGCCGGCCGGCTCGGACCGGGCCGCCGACTGAAGACGCCGCCGTCGTGCCGCTGGCCGTAGCCGCCGGGGTGGTGATCCCCGACCGCGAGCTGTCGCTCACGTTCGTGCGTGCCTCGGGCCCTGGCGGGCAGAACGTCAACAAGGTGGCGACCGCGGCGCAGCTGCGCTTCGAGCTCGAGCGCAGTACGGTGCTGACTCCCGCCGTCAAGGCGCGCCTGCGCGCGCTGAGCGGGCGGCGCTTCACCGCCGAGGGTGCGATCCTCATCATCGCGCGCAATCACCGCACCCAGGAGCACAACCGCCGCGAGGCCGAAGAGCGCCTCACCGATCTGGTGCGCCGGGCCCTGGTGGCGCCGAAACCGCGCAAGGCCACGCAGCCGACACGCGGCTCGCGCGAGCGGCGGCTCGAGCAAAAGGCGCACGCGCAGCGCGCCAAGCGCCTGCGCGCCAAGCCGCAGTGGCACGAGTAGGGATCAGCCGCCCCGCTCAGGCCGGGTGCGCCGCGCGCGGCAGCAGCCAGGCCGCCAGCGCCGGCAGCAGCACGATCGCCGCCAGCATGTTCACCAGGAACATGAAGGTGAGCATGATGCCGATGTCGGCCTGGAACTTGAGCGGCGAGAACACCCAGGTGGCGACGCCGATCGCGAGCGTGATGCCGGTGAAGATGATGCTCGCCCCGGTGACCCGCAGCGTGCGCTCGTAGGACTCGCGCACCGGCAGGCCCTGGTGCAGGAACTCCTGCATGCGGCTGAAGAGGTAGATGCCGTAATCGACACCGATGCCGGCGCCGAGCGCCACCATCGGCAGCGTCGAGACCTTCAGCCCGATGCCGACGAGTGCCATTACTGCGTACACCAGCATCGACACCAGCGCCAGCGGCAGCACCACCAGAATCGTACCGACGACCGAGCGGAAGGTCAGCAGGCACATGACGATGACTGCCGCGAACACCCCGACGAGTATCAGCAGCTGCTTGGCCTCGACGGTCTCGTTGGTAGCGGCCATTACGCCGACGTTGCCGGTGGCCAGGCGTAGCTGCGCGCCGGCGATCGGATTGGCGCTGCGCCAGTGCTTCACCTCGCTCACGACGCGCTCGATGGTGCCGGCGCGGTGATCGGTGAGGAACATCATCACCGGCACGACGTCGCAGTTCGCGTTGAGCAGCCCGGTGCTGGTCTCGATATAGCGCGTCGACTGCGTGAGCTGGGTCTGCTCGCGCGGAATACTGCGCCACTTGAGGCTGCCCTCGTTCCAGCCGGCGATGGCAATCCTGGCGATGAATGGCAGCGTGATGACGTCCTGCACGCCCTCGACGTTGCGCAGGTGCCAGCCAAAGCGGTCAAGCCAGGTCATCAGGGTATGACTGACGCACAGCGGCTCGGCCGACTCGCTGATCGCCGTGAGCACGTCGACGCCGATGTTGAACTTCGAGGTGATGACGTCGTTGTCGCGGTTGTAGCGCGAACCGGGACGCAGCTCCGGCACACCGGTCTGGGTATCCCCGATCGGGGTCTCGCGCCCCTTCCACCAGCCGAGCACCCCCAGCACGATGGCGAGCGCAATGACCGCGAGCGCTGGCCCGCGCCTGGTGACGGCCGAGGCGTGCCGCCACAGCGGCGTGAGCCGCTGCTGGCGTCGCGCCACCCGCTCATGAAAACCGGCATCGAAGTGCACATAAGAGACCAGCACCGGCAGCAGCACCAGATCGGTGAGGATGACGATGGCGACGCCGATGCTCGCGGTGATCGCCATCTCGCGGATCACCTGCACGGGGATGAGGAGAATGGTGACGAAGCCCACCAGGTCCGCGAGCAGCGCCACGATCGCCGGCGCGAGCAGCTGACGGAACGTGCGGCGCGCCGCCTGCATGCTGTCGAGGCCGGTGAACGCCATGTCGCTCACCGCGCTGATCTTCTGCACTCCGTGACTGACGCCGATGGCGAAGATCAGGAACGGCACCAGCAGTCCGATCGGGTCGATGCCGTAATGCAGCAGCACCAGTGCCCCGAGCTGCCAGATCACCGCGACACACGAGCACAGCACCGGCACGAAGGCGACGCGCCACGACTGGCAGTAGATGCGCACCGCCAGCAGCGTCAGCACCAGGGTGATGACGGCGAACAGCAGCACCGCGCCCGCGCCATCCGCGATATCACCCATGACCATCGCGAAGCCGATGATGCGCACGTCGATGCCGTGCCCCGCGAGCGGCTGGCGCACCCGCCGCTCGAGCTCGTGGGCCACGCGGATCGGATCGACCGGCCGGCCCTGTGCGTCCTCATCGAGCACAATGGCGCTCACCAGCGCTCCGGAGAAGTCGTTCGCCACCAGCCGGCCGATGATGCCCGCCTTGCGGATGTTGTCCCGCACGCGCGCCATGTTCTCAGGTGTAGGTGTGAAGTCCGCCGGGATCACGTTGCCCGCCTCGATGCCGTCCTCGACCACCTCGAGGTAGCGCACGTTCGGGGTGAAGATCGACTGCACCCGGGTGCGGTCGATGCCGTCCATGACGATAACTTCGTCGGTGGCCCTGCGCAGCGCAGCGAAGAACTGCGGCGTGAACATGTTGCCGTCGCGCGCCATGAGCGCGATCAGCACCCGGTTGGCGCCGCGAAACTCCGCCACCCGCGGATCGAGATAGGTCCGCATGTACTCGTGCTGGACCGGCAGCGTCTTGTTGAAGGAGGTGTCGATGCGCAGCCCGCTCACCGCGAGCGTAGCGAGCAGCACCGTGCCGAGCGCGAACATCACCAGGATGAGCGTGCGGTGCCCGAAGATCAGCCGCTCGAGGCGGGCCGTCACCGCCGCTGCAGCAGGCGCCGCGCCCGCCATCAGCGTGTGTCTCCGGAGCCGGCCGCCGCGCCCGTCACAGCGATGACCCTGGCGCCACCCTCACCCACTGCCGCGAGCTTCTCATCAGCCGCCGTCACGGCGGCGGCGAGCCCGGCGCGATCGGCTTGTTGCAGCAGCATGAAGGTGCGCCCGGCGTCGCGGCTGACGAGCACCACGCCGGACAGGCCCACGATCGCCACCGTGCCGTCATCCAGACGCGTGGCGCCATCGAGCATTTCCGCCGTGCCGGTCTCGATCCTCCGCCAGCTCGAGCCCGCATCCTCCGAGCGGTAGAGATTGCCGCGCAGGCCAAAGGCGAGCACTGCTTCACCGGCCAATGGCAGCACGCCAAAGAACGAGCCCTCGTAGGGCGAGGGGAGCGTCAGCCAGCTGCTGCCGCTATCCTCCGATCGATACAGGTGACCGGCTTCGCCGGCGATGTAGAGCCGTGCCCCGCTGCCGGCCACGATGCGATTCAGATGATACCCGCCGCCCCCCGCACCTTCGTCCGCCGCCGCCACCACCGCGCGGCCCGCGGCTGCGGGCGGGGCGCTGGCGGAGGGCGCGGGGGTCGCAGGCTTTGGCCACGGCGCGGGCGTGAAGCCGACCTCCCGCCAGCTGGCACCCGCGTCCTCGCTGGTGAGGTAGGTGCTGTAGGCGCCGATGGCGATGACGTGCCGGTCGGCGCCGCACCATACGTCCAGCAGCGGATGCTGCGCCTCGGGGGCGTAGTGCGTGCGCTGCCAGGTGCGCCCGGCATCGGCGCTCGTCAGGATCACCTCGTCGTGACCGACCGCCACGCCATGCTGCGCATCGAGGAAGCACACGCCCGTCAGCAGCACCTGGCTCGGCACCGAGGCGGCTTGTGTCCAGCTGCCGCCCTTGTCGTCGGAGAACACGACAATGCCGCGATCGCCCACCGCCACCAGCCGCTCCCCGGCGGTGGCGATGGCGACGAGCAGCGAGTGAGCGGCGAGCCGCGCGGGCTCGGCGTACAACGGCGCGGTCCGCCCCTCGTCCGCCCACGCCGGCCCGGCCAACGCAAGCGCCGACGTTAGTGCAGTAGCGAGCGCCGCTGCCGCGCTGGCGACGCGTCCCGCGCCTGAGCGAACGCCAGCCGCCTGCACAGGACCTTTGCCCACGGCGGCCGCAAGAATCCTGCTGTTCGCCCGCAGCGCGTGACTACCGGATTCCGCGCCGCTCCAGCAAGCTGGGCTGATAATCGTTGGGCGTGCGCTTGATGCCGAAGTCGTAGGACCCCCGCTCCTCGCTCTGCAGGCCGAGCGCGAGGTAGCGTCCGTTGGAGAGATCCATGACCAGCTCCAGGCTGTCCCACAACGACGGCAGGTTGTAGTAGTTCATGGCATGTCCCTCCTGGACGCGATAGAGCTGGCCACGGCTGTCATAGCAGTCAACGGCGAGGATCTGCCAGGAGTCCTCGTCGACGTAGAACGTGCGGCGGCTGTAGAGGTGGCTGACGCCGGGCTTGAGGGTCGAGTCCACCACCCAGACGCGATGCAGCTCATAGCGCGCCAGGTCCTGGTTGATGTGATTCTTCTGCAGCAGGTCGGCGTACTTGAGCTTGCCGTCCTGCAGGCGATAGGCATTGTAGGGAACATAGATCTCGCGCTTGCCGATGAGCTTCCAGTCGTAGCGCTGCGGGCTGCCGTTGAACATGTCGAGCTGATCGGCAGTGCGCTGGTTGTCGGAGTTCGTGCCGGGATTGTCGAAGGCGACGTTGGGCGCACGCCGCACGCGGCGCTGTCCCGGGTTGTACACCCACGCACGTCGTGATTCCTTCGCCTGATCGAGCGTCTCCTGCACCAGCAGCACCTCGCCCGCAAGCCGCGCCGGCGCCGTGGTCTCCTGGGTGAAAAACAGCAGGATGTTGTTGAGGTTCTGCTCCGTCATGCCCGGCTCGTAGATAAGGAAGTAGAACTCCTCCTTGAGGTTCACCAGCGTGTAGCTGCCGCCGGAGGTCACCGCGGTCTGCCCGACCTGCAGCGCCGCGGCGAGACCGCGGTAACGCGTGATGTGATTCCAGATTACCTCGAGTCCGTTCTGTGGAATCGGGAACGGCGTGCCGCCGAGCGCCCCGGTGAAACCGTTGCCGTCCGGAACGAGCCTGGCGGTGGTCGCATTGCGCTTGGTGGCCTCGTAGACGCTCTGCGGGGAGGCGCCACTGCGGTGTGCGGGATAGACCACCATCTTGTAGTCCGCATACGCCTTCAAGAGCGCCTTGTGACCCTCCGTGAGCTTCGCAGCGTACTGGGCCATGTTCGCCGCTGTGATCGTGAAGAGCGGCTTGTCGCTCGCGTACGGATCGGGATAGTGATCGGGCGAGTGGTAGTTGGGAAAGCCGGCATCGCCCGCGGATTTGAGCCCTCCGGCCCACGCCGGGATGCTGCCATCGGCATTACCGGCCTTTTCCCCGCCGAGCGGTGTCAGGTCGGCACCCAGGCGGGCGGCATCCTGAGGGCTGACCGCTCCCCAGGCAGTGGCTACGCACAGCAGCCCGGCAGACAGCCGGATCAGCGTTTTCATTGCGGCCTCTCCATCATTTTGCCTCCCCCGGGAAGGCGCAGTTCAGAACGAGACTTTGACGCTGGCTGCAACGAAGTCGCGGTCGTTGAGCAGGTTGTACTCACCCGCGCCACCGAAGTGGCTGTAGGCGACGTCGAACTCCCACCTCTGGCGCGTGCTGAGCGTGACCCCGGCGGTGTAGGCGTAACTACCCCCGAGAAAGGCACCGCCGGGGCCGGGCGAAACTCCGGTCACACCCTGACTCCAGGTGATGTGCGGGATCACGTTCCAGCTACCGATCAGGTTGTCGTACTCGAGTCTGCCGGCGAGCACGTATCCCCAGGCGAACCGCGTGGCGAACGCCGAGCCGGGGGCCAGGCACTGGCCGAGCGGATTCTGCTCGACCGTGCCCTGGACGCACTGGCCGTTCACCGCGGGAAACTCCGGATAGCCGCCGAGGTTCGGATTGCCGCTCAGGTTCGTTCCCGGTCCGTCATAGCGCAGACCGTAGCCCTCCGGACCCCCGCTGAGCTTGTCCTGGAGCCCCGGCACCCAGTCCGCCCCGGCCTCGAGCACCACGACCCCCTGGGAGGCCTTGAGAATGTTGGCGAATACCTGCGTGGCGGTGATGTCGAAGTGCCAGGTGTCCTGCAGCTCATAGCCCTGCACCGTCTGTCCCAGCCCGTACAAGCCGAGCTGATTGCATCCGGTGATGGGAGTGGCGGAAGTCGGTACGCAGTGCCCGGGCCCGGTCACCGGCTCACCGAGGAGCTTGGCGATCCCCGTCTCGAAGGGCGTAAGCGAAGCGTAGATGAGCTCGACGTCATCGAGCTGCAGCGGCACGTTGTGACGATAGGCCACCTCGCCCTGCAGCGCGGTGCCGGTCTTCTGGATCTGCGTGTTGAAGGACAGGCCGAGCATCTTGATGTTCTGCGGAAATGACTCGTACAGGCCCTCGGTGCTGCTGTACTCGGAGGTTGCGATGTTGCTTGCCTGGTTGTTGACGTTGCCCCCGGCGAGCAGCGTGTTGGCGCCGATGGTGGCGTACTGCGTCGCCGTCGCCAGGCTCAGGTTGCCGCCGAGCGCGGCGGCGCGCTGGGCGCCGATCGCCGCGCCGGTGGCCACCGCGGCCGCGAACGGCAGACCCGCGGCGATCGCCTGGGCGGCGCCGCCGACGGCGTTGACCGCGCCAAAGGCGTTGCCAAAGCCCGCCTGCGTGCCAGTCTGAAACGACACCACCGGCAGGCGACTGGTGTAGTTGAGGAAGTAGAACCCCAGCTCGGTGCCCTGGCCGAAGTTCGGCAGGTACCACTTCAACTTGATGCCGTACTGGCCGGACTCGTCCGGCCTGTGATCGGGCAGCCGGGGGATCGTCTGGAAGTCGCTGATCAGCGGGCCGCCAAGGGAAGCGAAGTTCACGCCCTGGGTGGAAATCGCGCCGAAGCCCAGGATCGCTCGGTTGCCGCCGGGACCGGCGATGTTGTTGGTGCTGAAGTACGCACCGTCGGGCTCGATGATGTCCTCGTGCCAGTCGAACAGGTACAGCAGCTGGGTGCTCAGGTTCTTCGTCAGCTGGGTGTTGAACACCACCGATTCGTCCGGCAGCAGGGCCTGCTTCAACTCCGAGCCCGGCACCTGCAGCGCCGTGGTGTCGAAGTAATCGACCTGGTTGAGTCCGCCGGGGATGAAGGTGCTCTCGCCCCAATCAACGACCTGCCGGCCGGCACGTAGCTCCGAGGGCATGCTGCCCAGATTAAAGCGCCAGTAACCGAAGGTATCGAGCAGGCGCACATAGCTGCCGATGTAGTCCTTGGCGAAGTGGGAGAGCTGCACGTAATCGGTCGTACCGTCCATCACTTCCCAGTCGTACAGGCCCGAGCCGCGCACGAAGATGCCGGCCTTGTCGCGGTAGTTCAGTGAGAGCTCCGTGCTGCCGGTGAGCGCCTCGGTGAAGGCGGCCTTCTTCTGATAGTTGAGGTCGCCGTCATCGATGTTGGGAGAGTAGCCGCAGCCGCCGTTGGCGATCGCCACGAGCCGGCAATCGACCCCCGAGACGCGCCAGCCCTGTCCATAGGCGATCGTGGTGTCCCAGCTGCCGCTCCAGTCGCCGGAAGCGCTCTGGAAGCTCACGGCGAGCGCGCTGCTCGAAAGGCCCGCCGCCAGGCACGCGGCGCCCGCCGCGAGGGCCCGGGCACGCGTGGTGTGACTTATCCTCATTTGCCCCCCTGCTTCCCTTGCGGGGCCCGCGAGCGCGCCGCGCGTCGAACCCCGAAGGCGCTGCCTTCGCCCAGACGCGGTCGCCAGTGCCGCGCACCGCAACAGCGCTACACACCCGCTGCGCGTTCTTATTGGTTGCCGCAGCACGAAACCTGCGTGCGCAGGAGTCTATTACTCGGCAACGCGGCGGGGCAAGGTGTCTCGTGCGCGCACACTAGCCGTGGCGGCCGCGCGCCGTGGGCGACGCGCTCTGGCTTTATGATTGCCGTTCGGCGTGGCGGGAAGTATGGCAAGCCGGGGGTGGTCGCCCATGTCCTCGTTCGCGGGCAAGACGGTGTTGATCAGCGGGGCCTCCACCGGCATCGGGCGCGCGCTCGCCCTGGCACTGGCGGCGCAGGGCGCCAAGCTCGCGCTCAATGCGCGCGACCCGGCGCCACTCGCTCTCGCCGTGCAGGCGTGCACGGCGCGCGGCGCCGCCGCGCTCGCCGTCCCCGGCGACGTGGCGCGGCAGGAGGACTGCGCGCGGCTGGTGGCGCAGACGCTCGCGCACTTCGGCGGGCTCGACGTGCTGGTGAACAACGCCGGCATCACCATGTGGTCGCGCTTCGATGCACTGAGTGACTGCAGCGTATTCGCACGGCTCATGGCCACCAACTACCTCGGGGCGGTGTACACCACCGCCGCGGCGCTGCCGCACCTCAAGGCCTCGCGCGGCCTGATCGTCGCGGTGGCGAGCCTTGCGGGACTCACGGGTGTGCCCGAGCGCACCGCTTACGCGGGCAGCAAGCATGCCATGGTGGGCTTCTTCGAGTCGCTGCGCATCGAGCTCGCCGGCAGCGGCGTCGGCGTGACGATCATCGCCCCGGATTTCGTGGTCAGCGAGCTGCACCGGCGCGCGCTCGGTCCCGACGGCGCGCCGCTCGGGCAAACGCCCATGCAGGAGGCGCACATCATGAGCGCCGAGCGCTGCGCGCAACTGATCCTCGAGGCCATGCAGCGCCGCCGGCGGTTGCTGATTACCTCGGCACGCGGCCGGCTGGGGCGCTGGGTGCGCCTGGTGGCGCCGGGTATGGTGGACGAGCTGGCGGCGCGCGCCATCCGTACGCGCCGCTGACCTTTAGCTACTCGAAGGCGATCGCCGGCAGGTCGAGTGCAATGAGGAAGTATTCGAACAGGTACTGGAGCACGCGCACCTGGTTGTGCAGGCGGTGATCGCTCTCCACCAGGTGCAGCGCGCAGCGGTAGGCATCCGCGAAGCGCACGCTGTGCTCGTAGGGGACGACCTCGTCGCGCCAGCCGTGCACCACCGCCGCCGGGCAGTCGAGCACCCCGGCGCGCAGCTCCGGCAGGCCCTGCATGTATAGCGCCGGAGCCATCAGGAACACCCCGCGCGCGTGCAGCAGCGACGCGGAGGCCACCGCAACGTAGCCGCCGAGGCTGGAGCCGACCAGCACCAGCTCGCCGCTGAGCTCCTTGCAGAAGTCCACCAGCCGCGCCACGCGCGCGCGCGGCTCGTCGATGCCGCGGTAGTCCACCGAGTGCGCGTCGTAACCTTCGGCGCGCGCGACTTCCGCCAGTGCGGAAATCTTGCGCCCCCAGGGACCGGCTTCCTGGCCGTGCGAGAACACCACGTGGCGCGAGATCACCGGCGCTTGCATGTCGGGGGTGTCGGCGCTGGGCGGCTGGGTCGCATGCGCGAATAATGCAGGCAATGGAAACCGGAAGCCAACCACCCCTCAAGGATCCGCCGGCCGCCAAGGGCTGGCAGTTCTGGATCGATCGCGGCGGCACCTTCACCGACGTCATCGGGCTGTCGCCCGCCGGTGCGCTGCAGGTGCGCAAGGTGCCCTCGATGGCGCGGGCAGGCGCCGCCGGGGATCCGGGCCTGGCCGCGGTGCGCGAGCTGATGGCGCAGGCGTCCCCCGGCGAGCGGATCGACAGCGTGAAGGTCGGCACCACGGTCGCCACCAACGCCCTGCTCACCCGCAGCGGCGAGCCGGTGCTGCTGGTCACCACCGCCGGTTTCGGCGACGCGCTGCGCATCGGTTACCAGAACCGCCCGGACATCTTCGCGCGCCGCATCGTGCTGCCCCAACGTCTGTATGCGAGCGTCATCGAGGCGCGCGAGCGCATCGATGCGCACGGCAAGGTGCTGACGCCGCTCGACAGCGCGCAGCTGCGCGAGGCGCTGGCGCGCGCCCGCCAGACCGGGCGCCGCGCGGTCGCCATCGTCTTCATGCACGGCTGGCGCTACCCGCAGCACGAGCGCGAGGCGGCGCGCTGCGCGCGTCAGCTCGGCTTCGAGGAGGTGTCGGTGTCGCACGAGCTGTCGCCGCTGGTGCGCTACGTGACGCGCGCCGACACCACGGTGCTGAACGCCTACCTCGCCCTGCCGCTGTCGCGCTACCTGCAGCGGCTGCGGCAGGAGCTGGCCGAGCTCGACGACGGCGCACAGCTGACGCTCATGCAGAGCAACGGCGGCCTCGCGGCAGCGGAGCGCTTCCATGCCATGGCGAGCGTGCTGTCGGGTCCGGCCGGCGGACTGATCGGGATGCGCTGGGTGGGCGAGCGGCTGAAGCTTGCGCGCCTCATCGGCTTCGACATGGGCGGCACCTCGACGGACGTGTCGCTGATCGACGGTGAGCTGCCGCAGCGCTTCGAGCACCTGATCGCCGGGGTGCGCCTGGCTCAGCCCATGCTCGACGTGCACTCGATCGCTGCCGGCGGCGGTTCGATCCTCGCCTATCGTGACGGGCGCTTCGCCGTGGGCCCGGCATCCGCCGGCGCCGACCCCGGGCCTGCCTGTTACGGGCGCGGCGGCCCGCTCACCCTCACCGACGTGCAGGTGCTGCTCGGACGGTTGCGCGCCGACACGCTGCCCGCGCTCTTCGGCCGCGACGGCCGCTCGCGCATCGATACCCAGGTCGTGGCGCAGGAGTTCGCGACTCTCGCCGCGCGCGCCGCGACGCAGGTCGCCGGGGGCTGCTCGGCGGAGACCGTCGCCGAATCCTTCCTCGAGGTCGGCGTCGAGTCGATGGCCAACGCCATCCGCGAGGTGTCCGCGCGCCGCGGGCTCGATGCGGCGGACTTCACGCTGTTCTGCTTCGGCGGCGCCGCCGGCCAGCACGCCTGCCGCGTGGCGCGGGCGGCGGGCATACGGCGCATCCTCGTGCACCCGCTGGCGAGCGTGCTGTCGGCGTTCGGCATCGGCGTCGCCGACCGCCTGGCCGTGCGGCGCGCCAGCCTGCGCCAGCCGCTCGTGCCGCGCGGGCTCGACGCGGCGCACGCCGCGCTCGCCTCGCTGGAGCAGGCGGCGCGCGCCGAGCTCGCCGCGTCCGATGCGCGCGCCGTGCGCGTGGCACGGCTGCTCGAGCTGCGCGCCGGCGACAGCGATGTGACACTGTCGGTACCCGTCGGCGACCTCGAGGAGGTGCGCGCGCGCTTCCACGCCGAGCATCTGCAGCGCTTCGGCTTCGCGGCCGATGCGCTCGCGGTGGTGATCGAGGCGTTGCGCGTCGAGGCGCGCGCCCCTTCGGTGGACGACGCGGCGCTGGCACCGCCGCCCGCGCCGCCCGGCGAAGGCGGCGCACCCCGCCGGGTGTCCGCCTGGTTCGGCGGCTGGCGCGAGGTGCCGCTGGTACAGATGGGTGCGCTGCGCGGGGAGCTGCACGGACCTGCGCTGGTGGTGGAGCCGCACAGCACTCTGGTCCTCGAAGAGGGCTGGTGTGCGCGCGCGCTCGCCGCTGGCGAGCTGCTGCTCACCGAGACCGGCGCCGCGCGCGCCGCATCGCCACTCAGCACTGCCGACCCGGCGCGCCTCGAGATCTTCAACAACCTCTTCATGCACATCGCCGGGCAGATGGGCGAGGTGCTCAAGGCAACGGCGCAGTCGGTCAACATCCGCGAGCGGCTCGACTACTCGTGCGCACTGTTCGATGCGGACGGCGGGCTCGTAGCCAACGCGCCGCACATGCCGGTACACCTGGGATCGATGGGCGCCAGCGTGCGCGCAGTCATTGCCGCGCAGCAGCCGCTGCGCGCCGGGGACTCCTGGCTCCTCAACAGCCCGTATCACGGCGGCACTCACCTGCCGGACATGACCGTGGTCACGCCGGTGTTCATGAGCACCGCGACACGGGCCGATTTTTTCGTCGCGGCGCGCGCCCACCATGCGGACATCGGCGGCATGACGCCCGGGTCCATGCCGCCCTTCAGCCGCTCGATAGAAGAGGAAGGCATCCTCGTGCAGGGATTGCAGCTGGTGCAGGGCGGTGTGCTGCGCGAGGGAGAGCTGCGCGCCGCGCTCGCCGCCGGCCCCTGGCCGGCGCGCAACCCGGCGCAGAACCTCGCGGACCTGCGCGCGCAGCTCGCGGCCAACGCGCGCGGCATCGCCGAGATCGAGCGCGCCGCGCAGCGTCACGGTCTCGACACCCTGCGCGCCTACATGCGACACGTGCAGGACAACGCCGCCGGATGCGTGCAGCGGGCCATCGCGCAGCTGATCCCGGGGGCGTTCCGTTACGAGCTCGACGATGGCTCCGCGGTGGCGGTGCGGATCGACATCGACCGCGCGCGCGCGCGCGCCCAGGTGGATTTCACCGGCACCTCGCCGCAGGGTTCGCACAACTTCAATGCACCGCGCGCGGTGTGCACGGCCGCCGTGCTGTACGTGTTCCGCACGCTCATCGATGAGCCGATCCCGCTGAACGAGGGGTGCCTGCGGCCGCTGGACATCGTGATCCCCGCCGGCTCGATGCTCGATCCGCAGCCGCCGGCGGCGGTGGCGGCCGGCAACGTCGAGACTTCGCAGTGCATCGTGGACGCCCTCTACGGCGCGCTCGGTGTGCTGGCGGCCTCGCAGGGGACCATGAACAACCTCACCTTCGGCAACGCGCAGCTGCAGTACTACGAGACCATCGCCGGCGGCGCGGGCGCCGGCCCGGACTTCGACGGTTGTGACGCCGTGCAGACGCACATGACCAACTCGCGCCTCACCGACCCGGAAATACTGGAAACGCAGTTCCCGGTGCTGGTGCGTGAGTTTGCCATCCGCCGCGGCTCCGGCGGCCTCGGCCGCCATCATGGCGGGGACGGCGTGGTGCGGCGGCTGGTGTTCTCGAGCGCCCTCTCGGGCGCGCTGCTCGCAAACCATCGCCGCATCGCTCCCTTCGGTGTCGCCGGTGGCGGCCCCGGCGCGCTGGGTGAGGCGCACATCCGCCGCGCCAGCGGCGCGCTGGAGACGCTCGGCGCCACGGCGAGCTTCGAGGTGGCCGCGGGAGATGAGCTGACGGTGCTCACGCCGGGCGGCGGCGGTTACGGACAGGCTTAGATTCGCCGCGTGCGAACGCCAGCTGCTCGCCGCGGGCGATTTCGGCCCATCAACTAAGGCCCGCGCAGTATCGCGGTCTCGATCTCCCACTCCACGCGCTGCTTGGAGGTCGCCGAGCGGTTGACCGATACCGGGCGCACGCGGCTCGCGCCGGCGCGGTGCGTCACCAGCCAGGTGTCGAGCTCGCCGGGCTTGCTGGTGGCGAAGCCGAACAGCAGGTTGAACTTGCCTTCGGCGAGCGTTTCGCGGCGATTGACGCGCTCGTCGGCAATCACGAAATAACTCTGCTCGTCCTCCGCGCCTGCAAAGGCGCCCTGCGCGGCCAGTGACTCGAGAAACGCCTCCACCTGCGCCCGGGCGCGTTGCCAGGTCGCCGGTCCGTTGTGCTCGAGCAGCACCCAGCGTGTTCCCTGCTCGATGCTCGCCGCGATGAACAGCGCCAGGCGCCGCGCGGAGAGGTACTTCCAGTCCGAGGCGCCGCTGCCGCCGGCGGCGAGGGTGCGCGGACTGAGGCCCTCGCGCGAGCCGCCGCGCACGGCCAGCAGCGTATTGACGCCAGCCTGCGCCAGGCGCGCGCGGTCGGCGTCCGAGACCGTTACCGCCGGCCGCAGGCCGGGACGCAGTATCGCCTCCTCGCTCTCGACGGCCGACCACACCGGCGACACCTCATCCGCGCGCGCGATCATGCCGGCGGCCGCGCCGCAGGAGCCGAAGATCTCGACGCGGCCGCGCAGGCGATCGAATGCCTGCACGCGCGGGTAATACATCACGGCGCTGTCGCTGCGGAACGGCCAGTGTCGCAGGCTGTCGAGCGCGACCGGCGCCGAAGTCCATGACGCCGGGGGGTCGACCACCAGCAGCGCGTGCCGCTCACGGCAGAAGCGCGCCGCCACCAGCAGCGTGGAGAGCCCCACGTCGCGGTCGCGCGCCAGCGGCGGGATACACAGCAGGTTGAAGCGCTGCACGCCGCCGAGCGCAAACAACCCGGTGCCGCCGCCGGCCGAGCCGATGATGTCGTAGTCGGTGAGCGGCGCGCCGTCGTCGCCGTCGGTGTTGGAGAGGGTGTAACCGACCGCCACGCCGCCGGGACCGCCCGCGGAGCGGTCGGGACGCTGGTCCGGGGCAGCTCCCAGCATCCGCACCAGGCGCGACTGCAGCAGCACGTCGCCGACGTACCGCCCGGAGGCGGCGGCCATCGACAGGCGGCGATAGATCTCCTGGTCCTCCACCAGCTCGGAGCCCGCCGTGCGCACGCGCTGCACCACGAGGTTGAAGCGCTCGTGCTCCGCGGCCGTGAGGCCGTCGTAGTCCACCGAGGCTCGCAGGTATTCGCGCGAGCCGGGATTGAGGGCCACGAGCCGCAGCGCGTCGCCGCCGGCCGGCAGCGTGATGGTCGGCGGACGCGCGCCGTTGACGACCCGCACGATGCGGGCGTCGCGGCCGCCATTCTCGAAGAACTGCTCGAGCGCGTAGGACAGCGTCGAGGGTTGCCAGAGTCCGCCGAATTGCTGCTGGAACTCGGCAAAGCTCCTCACCGGCACCGCCTGGCCGACGGGGCCTTTCAGCGTGCGGCCGATGAACGCAGCAACTCCGGTCGCCACACGCTCGATCGCGTGAGAGTCACGGCTTTTTTGTGCGAGTTCTGCGCCGGACGCGCGGCTGTCGGCCACTATGCGCCTCTTCGATCTGCCGGCGCGACTCTAACACAGCGTGTCAGGGCCCGGTCAGCTTCCGGCGCTCGCTGCCGCCTGCGGCGGCGGGTTCGGCATCCTGCCCCTCACGGGCACGCTGTTCCTCGTGCGCGCGCTCCAGCTCCTCACGCTTGCGTGCGATTTCGCCGAGCATCAGCTGCAGCCACTCGGTAAGCGCCGCCAACGCGTGCGCTCCTCAGCCGCCGTTCTTCGGTGGCGTCGGCGGAGTGCTGGCCGCGCTGCCCGCGACCGGTGCCGGAGCGGTCGTCGCAGCAGGGGCGCCGGCACCGTCGGCGGCGGCCGCGCCGTTCGGTTCCATCTCCGAAAGGATCTGGCGGAAGGCACCTTCGTCCATCGGCAGGTCGGTCTTGCCGTCCCAGGTGGAGCCCTCGGGCAGCACGTTCTGCACACGCGGGGCTGCCGCGAGGATCTGCGCGACGCTCGCATCGGAGGCGGTGATCGGCACCGGCACGCCCCGCGGTTGCTGCGTCAGGCTCGACACCAGGCTCCAGTCGACCTGCTCGTGGTGGGATTTGAGCTGCTGCTGCAGCCGCGCGGCCAGCGACGCAGTGAGCAGCTTCTTCTGCGCCTTCGTCCAGTCGCGGGTATCGTCTTCGAGCACGTTGAACGGCTGCAGGTAGAGCTGCCCGTCGTCCCAGCCGAACACGAACGGCTGGTTGACCACGCGCACCTGCGTGCCGATCGGCACCATGCTGTAGAACTGCTCGATGTCCTCGGGGTACAGGCGAATGCAGCCGTGACTCGAACGCAAGCCGACCCCGGCGGGCTTGTTGGTGCCGTGGATCAGGTAGCTCGGCCACTGCAGGTAGAACGCGTACTTGCCCAGCGGATTGTCCGGCCCCGGCCCGATCACCGGATCGAGATCCTCGCCGTTGTCGTGATGCTCCTTGCGCACCGACACCGGCACCCGCCAGGTCGGATCCTTCTGCCGCCGCACGATCCGGGTCACCCCCTCAGGGGTGCGCCAGCCGACCTTGCCGATCCCGATCGGGTGGGTGATCACCACCGCCGGCTCACCGTGCTTGACGGGCGGGTAGTAGAAGATGCGCATCGCGGGAATGTTGATCACCAGGCCGGTGCGCGGCGCGTCCGGCAGGATGAACTGCGTGGGCACGATGACTTCGCGTCCCTCGCCGGGCAGCCACGGGTCGACCCCGGGGTTGGCGCGCAGCATTTCCTCGTAGCCGACGTTGAAGCGGCGCGCGATGTCGGTGAGCGTGTCGTCCTTGGAGGCGGCCACCACCTGCACCACGCCGACCACGTCCTCGCCATCCTTCAGCTCGAAGCGCTCGTTCGCGACCGGCAGTGGCTGCGGCGGCGGCGCGGGCGGCGCGGGCGGCGGTGGCGGAGGTGGGGCGTGACGCCAGGAACCGAACAGCGAGCATCCGGCCAGGGTGAGACAGGCAAGCGCGGCAGTGAAGTGACGGCGACGGAGCCTCATAGAATAAGGAATTATGACCGATGGCGGCGCTGCGGACCTGTCGTTGATCCGCTACAGCAGCACCGGCTGTTTCGGCAGCTCGTTGCCACCGCCAGCCTTGCCGGGAAAGTGCCGGCCGAGCAACGCTCCCACCCCGATGATGCCGACGACCGAGCCGTCAAGAAATCTCCCGGCGCGGTAATGGTGTTCCATCTGCCGGCATACGGTCTGCCACTCCGCCGGCGTGACGCGCGCGGCAATGCCGCGGTCGGCGATGATCTCGACCACGTGATCGGCCATGAGCACGTAGATCAGCACCCCGTTGTTGTTGGCGGTGTCCCACACGCCGAATTGCCCGAACAGCTGCAGTGCGCGCACGCGCGGCGGCAGCTCGTGCCACAGCTCGGGCAGGTCGAGGGCGGTCTCGACCACGAAGCGGATCTCCCCGCCATGGCGCTCCTCGCATTCGGCAATCGCCTGCTCGATCGCCGCGCGCACCGGACGCGGAAAATGCCGGCGCGTGCTCCAGCGCGTGGTGAGGAGATGACGAACGAGACGGCGCAGCTTCATAAGGGTGCTCTTACCAGCTCCCGCCTGCGCCGCCGCCGCCGAAGCCCCCGCCGCCACCGCTGAATCCTCCACCGCCGCCCCCGAACCCCCCGCCGCCGAGCCCGCCACCCCGCCCGCCC
>Ga0210394_10001756_pt1 | contig 32777 bp, 23 predicted proteins | sample IncBWC12MmetaG_FD_160121 | JGI IMG/M metagenome (GOLD analysis project Ga0210394, IMG submission 160121) | Forest soil microbial communities from Barre Woods Harvard Forest LTER site, Petersham, Massachusetts, United States - Inc-BW-C-12-M | ecosystem: Environmental > Terrestrial > Soil >... | reverse complement strand
ACTAGCGCCTGTGTTGTTCAAAGCCCACTGCTGTGGCAACAGAGGGTCATCCGAAAGCGCGACAGCATGAACAATGAAATTCGGCTCCACATACTCCACGCTCCGCTCACGCGCGAGCTGCGCGGCCACGGCGGCGGGGTTGATGTTAGGAGCTGCGACCATATGATGTAGACCCGGAGCCGACGCGAACCCTCGCTTGACGCTGAGCCTCGATGCACTGAGAACGCTCGCCGTGTAGGCCCTGCTGGTCGCCGCCCGGAACAGGCCGCAAGAGAGCCGATCGGAGCCGCAGCCAACCATCTCGTCTTGCTTGCGCAGACGCCCTGCGGCGCTTCGCTCGATGTTTCACTCATTTTGTTGCTTGGCCAGCTTACAGATCAAACCCAGGCGGTTGGAACGCAGGTCAAACCAACTCTCTGTCGCGTGCCAACGCCTCATCGAAAGCTGCAGCACGGCCTGCACGTAGTGCGATGACGACGCGCGAAGATCCAGCACTACATGCGGTGTAGGCGGTCTCCTGCGCTGTTAGGAGCACTCCTTGTTGGCAAATTCCATAGGCTGTTGGAGCTATTACTGCGTCAAATACCACGGCGCGCAATTGCAACGGAAGGGAGTTGTCGTATGAGCGCGTTCCACGGTCTCGTTCGGTCGCGGCGCGACCAAGGCGGCCATTCTTCAATCGCCCGATTCGCCTGTGCCCGAGTCGGTCTTGCGATAACCAGTCTTTACCTGGCTTTCGTTGGCGGAGTCGGCCAGGCGATGGCGCTATCCTCGGGCCAGCCCCCGCCCACCCCTCCTATCCCTCACCGACCTTCGCACGTTCTCGCGCCGAGCGGACCGACGATCTCCCCGGGCCGCACTCCGGGCTCCTTCGCGGTCTCGAGTAGCGGCGCAGCGACGTACGTCGTTCCCATCTGGGCGCCGCCGGGTCCCCAAGGCGTGCAACCGCACATTGCACTGGCCTACAACAGCCAGCTTGGGAATGGCTACCTGGGCGTTGGATGGAGCTTGAGCGGGTTGAGCTCCATTTATCGCTGCACGCTTACGTATGCGCAAGATGCCGCGCCCGCGCCCGTGACCCTGACCTACTCCGACCGTTTTTGCCTTGATGGGACCCGCCTGCGCCTGACCAGTAGCGGGGGCCTGACAACGTATGGTCAAGACGGAACCACCTATCAGACCGAAGTCGCGGATTTCTCCAACGTGACCGCTCACAGTGCCGCCGGTAACGGCCCGGCGTACTTCACCGTCCAGGGGAGGGACGGCCTAACGTACACGTATGGCAACGGAGGGAACTCCCAAGTCCTTGCTCCGGGTACCACTACCGCCTCCAGTTGGTTCCTAAGCGAGGTTAGCGACCGCGCCGGCAATACGATGACTATTGCCTACAATCTAACCACCGGTTCCACACCATGCGTCGCTGCGGGGAACGTGCCTGCGGGAACTGCCGTTCCTTGTTTGATCTCCTGGGCGCCGACGACGCACGGTGCGAGCACGTACAACTATACGATGAGTTTCACTTACACGAATAACATTCCCCAGAGTTCCTACTACGGATATCTGTCCGGGAGTTTTGTTCAAAACACCACTCTCTTGAGCTCAATTGCAATCGCAGCGTCGGGCACGACGGTAAAGAACTATGTTCTCACCTACCAAGCCTCCCCGACGAGCGGACGGCGTGAACTCACGCAGGTGCAGGAATGCGCGGATGCCGGCGCGACGAACTGCCTCAGCCCGACACTGATCACTTACCCAAGCAGCAGCGCACAGGGGCTCAGTTCAACATCGACATCCCTTCCGAGCGCTCCAGGAGGTGGGGACTATCGATATGACTTTAACGGTGACGGGCTGCGAGACTTTACCTACGTGGGCAGCAACGGTCATCTCTTCGTCGCGTTGAACACGGGCTCAGGCTTCGGTACCCCAATAGACACCGGCATCGCAGGAGGAGCAGAGGTGATAGGGGATGTCTCGGGGACGGGTGCAGATGGAATCTTGGTCGTTGTAAACGGGGATTGGTGGTACTACCAGTACAGCTCATCGACCAACAGCTTCACGGGCGCCGACACCGGTCTTCCGTTCAACGGAAACTTCGTGCAGTACGGACTTGCCGACCTCAACGGGAACGGCCTGCCGGCCCTGGTGGCGCTCGATGGACAGTCAATGCAGTCCGAGCACATGTGGTGCGTTCAAGTGTTCCCGAACACGAGCTCCGGCGGTTCGGCACAGTTCTCCTCGAACGTCTCGGGGTATTGCGGGCCTTCGCAGATGAATGCTGTTCTAACACCCACTCTCTTTGTCAACTCGGGCCTCGCCAGCGGTTCACATCCACTGGACTTCAACGGAGATGGGCGCGCGGATCTTCTCGTTCAGTTCCCATACACACAGGGCACCTCCACCTTGTACAACGACGTGCTGCTGTATTCGGACGGCACGAATGGGTTCAACTGGACCGACCTCGACACGGCCGCATCCGATCCGACTCTCTTGTTCGGAAATTTCAACGATGACCAATGCACCGATGTGATGTTCACGGACCCGGTCAACGGAACTCAGCTCTTCCTTTCCCCATGTGCCCTCCAGTCGGGGAGTCTGATTGGCACCGGCGGTACCTACACTCTGCTTGCCGCAATGGACTGGAACGTCGACGGGCGCACGGATGTGATCTATTTAAATGGCGGCACACCGAGCCTTCTGGTCTCGAATGGCAACGGTCTAGTGTCCCAATCAGCGACCATCCCAAGCTGCGCGAATAACGCGTATTTCGTCTTCGACATCGATGGCGATGGGCTTGACGACCTCGGTTGCTTAGCCAGCACGCCGTCTTACTGGGCACATGCTGGCAACGGCCAACCGCCCGATCTTATCTCGTCGATCACCGACGGCTTCGCGATGCAGGTGAGTTTCACCTACTCTGCGATCACGAGCGGTGCCGCTTACTCGGGCGACATCGATAGTGCTCATGGCGGCCCCGACCCGACGTACCCCCATTCGGGTGGTGCGACTCTCGATCCAGTCTACTCCGGACCGCTCAGTGTGGTTTCTCAGCTGTCGGCGTCCGATACGTCCGATGGCACGGGCGGTGCGTATACGAATTCGTTCTGGTACTACGGCGCCCGCATGAACTATCAGGGCCGGGGATTCGATGGGTTCTATGCCACGCGAACAATCGACAGTCGCAATGGCATCTACACGTACGAGTACTACCGCCGCGACTTTCCATACACCGGCATGCTCTGGGGGACCCTCAAGGATCAGCCGGACAACTCGACCACAATGGACAACGTGACGAACACCCCCGCCACGGAATCACTCGATAGCACGCAATACAACGCGCGCCAATTCGCCTACGTAAGCTCCTCCGTGGAGGATACGTATGAAGCTCAAGGCTCGGAGAATGGTAGTTGGATCACGCACAAGACAACGACCAATGGAACACCGGACATCTACGGCAACTTTCCGACGATTACCGTCGCGACCGTGGATAAGGATCCGGCCTCACCTTTCCTCGGCAACACCTTCACGCAGGTCGTGTCGACGCATTTCTCCTATGGATCCCCTTCGACCGACTGGTGCATTCACATCCCAGATGCTGTGAGCGTCCAGAGCACGCTGCCCGATAACACCTCGCTCACGCGACACTACGGAAGCCAGGGCAACGGCGTCGACTATACGAACTGCCGCGTGACGACTGACTACGTCGAGGCAGGAAGTACGACTCTCGCAGTCACGACCCAGTACGCGTTTGACAGCTGCGGCAACCCACAGACGGTCACGGTCACGGGGCGCAACCCGGATGGCACTCAGATGACATCTCGCCAGACGAGCTACAACTTTGGGACCCGCTGCCAGTTGCCTGAGTCGGTCACAAATGCGCTCAATCAGACGACTAACATCGCTTACAACTACAACTTCGGCGTGCCGAGTGGGGTTACGGATCCGAACCTCATCCTCACCCAATGGACCCAGGACGCCTTCGGACGCCTCCAAACGGAGACGCGGCCGGACAACACCACGAGCATCTATACCTATTACTCATGCAACACCCCGCCGTGCTGGGGGGTCGACGATTTGCGCTTCTCGGTCTTCCGGGACGACTACGGAACCGACAACAAAACGCTGATCGGGTCCGAGGGAAGATATGTGGACGGACTCAACCATCTGCGTTACGTGCAGAGGATCCACCCATTCGGCACTTCCGTCGACGAGCAGGTCAACTACTACGACCCACTAGGCCGCACACACGTCATCTATCAGCCGTTTTCGAGCGCAGGCAACGGCTATACGAGCTTCGACTATGACCTGAGCGACCGCAAGATTGCCGCAAACCTGTATCAACCCAATGGGACGTTAGATCGGAGCACGATTTGGGCATACGTGGGGCGAACGACCGTCATCACCGACCCACGAAACAATAACACGACGCAGGTGCGCGACGTGATGGGTCAGCTACGCCGGATCACGGACCCCTCCCCGGGGACAACGAGCTATTACGACTTCGATCCCTTCGGTAATCTAAGCAAGGTCACTGATCCCATCAATGCGGCATCGACGGCGACTTATAACCTCCGCGGATTCATGACGCAGCTGGCGGACAAGGATCTCGGTACCTGGAACTACAACGGCGACTCACTGAATGAGCTTCTCTCCTGGACCGATGCCAATAACAACTCTTTTGGCATCGCGTACGACGCACTTGGGCGCATGCTGAGCCGAACGGAGCACGAAGGCACCAGCACGTGGACGTGGGATGTCCAGCCATCGGGTTGTGCTTCGGGGGGCAAGTATGTAGGGCAACTGACGAGTGAATCCGGATATGGATATGCAGAGATCCGGTGCTTCGACTCGGTCAGTCGCCTGCAGACCCGCCTCATCACGACGGATCAGAACTACCAGTACGACTTGGCCTATAACAGCATCAATGGCGCAGTCGACACTCTAACCTATCCGGCGGGCCCATCCTCGACGCGACTAACGATTCAATACGGCTATAGCTACCTCTATCCGACAACGATCACGGACGTGACTAACCCGAATAGCCCGGTGACGCTCTGGACCCTGAATGCAGTCAATGACTATACCTCGGCCACCTCTGAGACATTCGGCGGGGGTTCCGCCGCGCTCTCGGTAAGCCGCGGCTACAAGGCGTGGACCAATGAGCTCACGAGCGTTCAGAGCGGCGTATCGGGCTCGACCACGAATCGACAGAACCTCGCTTACCAATGGGACGTCAACGGCAACCTCACGCAGCGCAAAGACCTGAACCAGTCTCTCACGGAGGTCTTCACACCAGATCCGCTCAATCGCCTGCAGTCCTCGACGTTGAACGGAACGCAGAATCTCTCGGTCAGCTATGATGCCGCGGGCGATATCACGAACCGCTCCGACGTCGGCTCATATACGTACGGGGACTCAAACCACGTACACGGGCTCACTGCAGCGGGGAGCTTTTCCTTCGCCTACGACGGAAACGGCAATGTCTCAAGCCGCAACGGTCTCTCCCAGAGGTGGGCCTCCTACAATCTGCCGATCGCTCTTCAGGCGAGCGTCGGCAGCACCACCTATTCGAGCCAGTTCCAGTACGGACCGGACCATCAGCGCTATCAGCAAATGGCCACCTATTCGAATGGAACCGAGGTCACGTATTACGCCGGAGGTCTCTTTGAAAAGGTCGGAGGGAGTGATTTGCAGGGTATCACCTGGTACCGGAATTATGTGCAGACGCCCTCCGGGCTCACGGTCATCGTTGCGCACAGCTCGAACTCCATGACCACGACCACCAACGTCACGGGCGATCACCTGGGGAGCAGCGATGCCCTCGTGGACGGTGCAACGGGGAACTTATTGTTACAGGAGAGTTTCGGCGCCTTCGGGCTGCGAAGGGGAAGCAACTGGTCTGGGAGTCCGAGTAGTTCCGATTACACCGAGATCGCGCAGGCGACTCGGCGCGGATTCACGTTCCAAGAGGAACTCGACAACGTGGCGTTTATCCACATGAATGGACGCGTCTACGATCCCAACGTGGGACGGTTTTTGTCAGCGGACCCCTATGTACCGGACCTAAGCAAATCGCAAAGCTATAACCGCTACAGTTACGTCAACAACAATCCGCTGACCTCTGTCGATCCGACTGGGTTTGTGTTCGGTATTTGCGCTAATTTAACCGGTGAGGCGCTAGACGAGTGTCTGTCAGAGAGCCTTTACCCGCCGCCTGACCCGACGTCTGACCCGCCGCCTTGGGTGATTTGCCCTCTGGGCGAAATTTGCACGGATGGACCCCCGCCGTTGCCTTGCCCTCCGGGCGCACTTTGCACGGTTCCATCCGAGCCGCCTTCTCAGTTACCGATGCCACTGCCAGTGACCAACTTTCCGGCTTCACAGCCTGGCGGGTCAGGTGGGGCTGGCGGGTCAGGTGGAGCAGGTGGACCAGCGCTGCAAGGGAATCAGCCGAATGGCCTCCGGCAATTTATCTGCAATCTTGGTAACAGCGTGACAACAACTGCCCAGAAGGGAGCGCACGCGGGTATGGCAGTAGAAACGACAGGTGCAGTCGTCGCATTCGGAGGCATGGTTGCTACCGGGCAACCATCAGGCGCGGCGCCTGGCCTGACCATGGCGGCAGCGGGAGGCATTATTACAATCACATCCGCTTACGGGCAGTTCCTCGGCGGCTACTACCAGCTTGCCGCCGACCCCTCTACTGGCCTCCAGAACATGCAAGCTGGCACCGTCGCGATGTTGACAGCAGGAGCTTCCTACTTCGCTCCTGGGTTCTTCGGGTTTTCCAAGCGCGCAGCGGTGCGGTTTGCCGTGGGAGGCGCCGCGACCGACACTGCGACTTCGAAAGTACCAGGCATGGAACCAGAGCAAGCAAACTGCGGCCAGGGTAGCAACTAGATGAAACTGTCAAAGAAGTGGGTGTTGAGACCTCTGTCCGCTATCTTTGGATTGTGTGTTTTAGGCGCTGGTGCCAATTACTACTTCGACCTGGGCTGGTTCGGAAGCCAACCTAGGTTCGCTCTTTCATTGACACTCTTGGTGTCTTGCATTTTCCTCATGGTTTCTCAGCGACCGGACGTGTGGCGCGACTGAGCACTTTCCCGGCCTCGCCGCCGCAATGGGATCATTGCGCTGAGCTGGAAGTGCGCGTACTCCTGCTTTAAGTCCGGCCCGAAGCGGCTCATTCAAACATCGGCATTTCTGTATAGCGGCGCGAAGCTGCGGACCCTAACTACCGCGCCTTCATGGCCAGCTTGGAGGGCGAGGTCCGCCGGGCGCAGCGGCTGGGCCGGGAGTCCGCCGGCCCGCGCGCTTCGGCGGCAACAACGAGTTCGCGATCGCACGGCGCATCGGCGAACACCTGGTACGGGATACCGAGCGGCCGGCGATCTCGGTCAGCGTCGGCGTGGCCGTCTACTCCGCAAGATGGAGCAAGCCCAAAGATGCTTCTGGGCACCGCGGGACCAGGAGCTCTATCGCGGCGAGGCCGCGCGCGCGGAGCTACGGCCTCGCACGTGAGACCGGGTCGCGGCCCTTCAAGCCGTTGAGTCAATGCGTCTACGCACGACCCGACTCAGGCTAACGCCAGCCAGACGATTCAGCGCATCTCAATGTCAACCAAATCAAGGGTGTTCGAAACCAAACTCACGCCCCCGATTTGAACCCTGAACCAGTTTCGCCGAGTGTTTCCTATCGTCTCTGGGTCCGTTGTTGTGTCTTCAGTCCGGGTCCGTGCGCCTCGGGGACGAGGGGTCGCAGCACGCCGTGGAGATAAGCTCTCGGTTTCCCCGCACGTCTTGAACCGCGTTCCCAGGGCTCAATCCGGCGCGTTCGTGCACGCACTCGTCCGTCTCGAAGGGCCTCGACTGCACCGACGCGGAGAAGCTCGCGAAGAAGCAGGCCGGGATACACTCCCGGTGCGTAACGGCTTGCCAAAGACCAGAAGCTTGCGAGCTTGCTCCGGGAAGCTTTGATCGAAAGCGCAAGTGGACGGCCTTTACGCGCAAATGTTCGGTCCGAATGCCAACCCTCAAGAACTCGGTCGCCTGGATGTGAGCGCGCTTCGAGCCGGGATTCGGTGCGGGGAGGCCGGCTAAGCAGCCGGGCCACCTCTTTTCTATCCAACCCCGTCAATAAAGCGATTCTCGAGATGTTGGGCTTTTTTCGCGTCTTGGCTTCGGTTACGGCAGCCTCACGGACGCAGACCGCGCGTAGCAACCTTTCGGCTTGTGGGCAAGTTACGCCGTGATCTGCAAACAAGTGCGCCAGCGGCACGAATACCCTCTCCGCAATACGCAGAATACGGGTCTCGCCGAAGACGGACTTCCGTTCGGTACTTTTAGTTGTCATCGACACCGGCTAAATCTTCCCCACTTCCTCTCTCAACGTCTTCCTCAATATCTTCCCCACATTCGACTTGGGAAGCTCCTGCCTGAAATACACGTGTTTGGGCACTTTATAGCCGGCCAGTGACTGGCGGGCGTAGTCCATCACGTCCTTTTCGGTGAGCTTGGGGTCCTTGCGCACCACGAAGAGCGCCACCACTTCGCCGGAGTGTTCATCGGGCTGCGCCACGGCGGCGGCCTCCAGGATCCCGGGGTGGGTCGCGGCGACCGCTTCCACCTCGTTCGGGTACACGTTGAAGCCCGACACCAGGATCATGTCTTTCTTGCGGTCCTCGATATAGACGAAGCCGCGCTCGTCCATGTGGCCGACGTCGCCGGTGCGCAGATATCCGTCCGGCAGCATCACCTTCGCGGTCTCGTCGGGACGGTTCCAGTAGCCCTTCATCACCTGCGGGCCGCGTACGCAGATCTCGCCGATCTCGCCGATCGCGAGGTCGTTGCCGGCGTCGTCCTTGATCGAGATCTCGGTGGATGGGATCGGCACGCCGATCGAGCCGTTGAAGTCCTCGCTGGGCGGGTTGATGCACGCGGCGGGCGAGGTCTCGGTGAGGCCCCAGGCCTGCGACAGCACGTTGCCGGTCGCTTCCTTCCACTTGGCGGCGACCGCCCCCTGCACTGCCATGCCGCCGCCGAGTGAGATCTTGAGTTGGCTGAAGTCGATCTCGTTGAACCCCGGCGCGTGCAGCATGGCGTTGAAGAGCGTGTTGACGCCCGAGATGAAGTTGCTCGGATAGCGCTTCATGTCGGCGATCAGGGACTTCATGTCGCGCGGATTGACGATGAGCAGGTTCCGCCAGCCCAGGCGCGCGAACACCATGCAGTTACAGGAGAGCGCAAAGATGTGATAGAGCGGGATCGCCGTGACGAGCGTGCCTTGCTTCGGCAGGCTTTCCCCGATCCAGGCCTCCGCCTGCAGTACGTTGGTGCTGACGTTGCCGTGCGAGAGCATGGCGCCCTTGGCGACGCCGGTGGTGCCGCCGGTGTACTGGAGGAACGCGAGGTCGTCGGGGCCCAAGTCGACGGGCGCGAACGGGAGCTTGAGGCCCGCGTTCACCGCGGACTTGAAGGAGCTTGCGACAGGGATGTTCCAGGCGGGCACCTGCTTGCGCACTTTCCTGATCACGAAATTGACGATCGCGGACTTGGGGAACGGCAGGTAGTCCCCCACCCCCGTGACCAGCACGTGCTTCACCTGCGTCTTCGGCAGCACCTTCTCCAGCACGTGCGCGAAGTTCTCCAGCACCACGACTCCCGCGACGCCGGCATCGGTGAGCTGGTGCTCGAGCTCCGGGGCGGTATAGAGCGGGTTGGTATTGACGACCACGAGTCCGGCGCGCAGTGCGCCGAAGAGGGCGACCGGATACTGCGGCGTGTTCGGCAGCATGATCGCGATGCGCTCGCCTTTGCGGTACCCGTTGCCCTGGAGCCAGGCGGCAAAGGCGCGCGACAGGCGCTCGATTTCGGCGTAGCTGAACGTCGCGCCCATGAATACGTAGGCGGCACGCTCGGCGTGCCTGGCGCAGGTCTCTTCGATCAGCTGCTTGAGCGAGCGCAGCTTTGCGGGGTCGATCGTCGCGGGGACATACGGCGGGTAGGACTTCAGCCAGATCTTGTCCATCAACTTCCCCCGGTCTTGGGTTTCTTGTCGAGCAGCGGCGCGAGGTACGGCCAGACGTTCTCGAGCACCGGCGCCTCGCCACGGGCGTTGGGGTGCAGCCCGTCGCCTTGCATGAGGTCCGGGTCGAGCGCCACCTTGTCCAGCAGGAACGGCACCAGCGGCAGATGATATTGGTTTGCCAGCTCCGGGAACACGCGCTCGAAATCTCCCGTGTAGCGCGGCCCGTAATTCGGCGGAATGCGGATCCCGACGAGCAGCACGTGCGCCCCGGAGGCGCGGGCGAGGTCGATCATGCGCGTCAGGTTGGCGCGCAGCGCCTCGACCGGCAGCGCCCGCAGCCCGTCGTTGGCGCCGAGCTCGAGAATCACGAGAGCGGGTTTGTGGAGCTCGAGCGCCCGCGGCAACCGCTCGAGGCCGCCACCGCTCGTCTCGCCGCTTTCGCTGGCGTTGATCACCTGGTATCCGTACCCTTGGGTTTGCAGTCGCTGCGCGAGCATTGCGACCCAGCCCTCCCCAGGAGTCAGTCCGTATGCGGCGCTTAGGCTGTCACCGAAGACCAGGATCGTGCGTGCGGAGGCCGCCTCCGCCGCGAGCGCGATGAGCAGCAATCCCACGCCGAGCGCCGCAGCGGCGGCGAATCTTGCGAGCGTTCTCAAGGCGGAAGACCTCTCCAAGCAGGTTAGCAGCCCGGAAGGCGCGCTGACTATTGTCGATGCGGTATCGCTCGATATCGCCCGCGGTGAGTCGGTGGCGATCGCGGGGCCCTCGGGGGCCGGCAAGTCGACGCTGTTGGCACTGCTCGCGGGCCTCGACACGCCGACCGGCGGACGGGTGCTGCTCGAGGGCACCGATCTCACGCGGCTCGACGAGGACGGTCGCGCGCGGCTGCGCGCTGAGCGCGTCGGCTTCGTGTTCCAGTCCTTCCACCTCATTCCGGCGCTCACGGCGCTCGAGAACGTGATGCTGCCGCTCGAGCTCGCCGGCCGCGCCGACGCCCGCCGTGCCGCCACCGAGACGCTGACGCGCGTCGGGCTGAAAGACCGCACCGGCCACTATCCCCGCCAGCTCTCCGGCGGCGAGCAGCAGCGCGTGGCGATCGCGCGCGCCTTCGTCACGCGGCCCGCGGTGCTGTTCGCCGATGAGCCGACCGGCAATCTCGACACCGCGACCGGGGCGCGGGTCGGGGAGCTCTTGTTCGAGCTCAACGCCAACGCGCACACGACGCTCGTGCTCGTCACCCACGACCGCGAGCTCGCGGCACGCTGTGCGCGCATGCTGCGCATGGAAGCCGGGCGGCTCATCGCATGAAGGCACTGCGGCTCGCGCTGCGGCTCCTGTCGCGCGAGTGGCGCTCGGGGGAGCTCGGCGTGCTGCTGCTCGCGCTCATCGTGGCGGTGGCGGCCCTGAGCGGCGTCGGCTTCCTCGTCGGGCGCATCAGCGCCGCCGTGGCGCTGGAAGCGAGCTCGGTGCTCGCCGCCGACATCCGCTTAGGCTCCACCCGGCCGCTCGGCGCGGACTACTTCGCCGAAGCCACGCGCCGGGGGCTCAAGTCCGCGCGCAGCACCACGCTCCTCTCGGTGGTTTTCAACGGCGACGCCAGCCAGCTCTCGAACCTCGTCGCGGTCACCGACGGCTATCCGCTGCGGGGCCGGCTGCTGCTCGGGGCGGAGCCTTTCGCACCGGGTACCCCGGCGCGGGGGATCCCGGCGCCCGGGGAAGTGTGGCCGGCCTCCAAGCTCCTCGCCGCGGTCGGCGGCAAGGTGGGCACGACGCTCTCGATCGGCGCGGCGACCTTCAAGGTCACGCGCGTGCTCATCTCGCGGCCCGACCAGGGCGGCACCTTCGCCGAGCTCGCGCCGAGCCTCGTCATGAATGCCGCAGATCTCCCCGCCACACGCCTCATCCAGCCCGGGAGCCGCGTCAGCTACGCGGGACTCTTCGCCGGCGAGCGGGACAAGATCGATGACTTCAAGGCCTGGCTCACCGCTCACAAGGAGCGCGGCGAGCGGCTGCGCGACATCACCGACGCAAGCCCCCAGGTGCGTAACGCAGTCGAGCGCGCCGGGCGCTTCTTGAGCCTCGCGAGCCTGGTCAGCGTGCTCTTGTGTGCGATCGCGGTGGCGATGGCGGCGCGCCGCTACGTGCACCGCCACCTCGATACCGTCGCGTTATTGAAGACCCTCGGTGCAACCCGGGCGTTCACGCTCACGGTCGCGGTGCTGCAGCTCCTGATGCTGGCGCTCGCCGCGGCGCTCGCCGGCGCCGCGCTCGGCTTCCTCGCCCAGGAGTGGCTGCTGCGCACCATCCGCGGGCTGCTGGCGATCACGGAGCTGCCGCCGCCGAGTGCCATGCCGCTCGCGCTGGGGCTCGCGACCGCGATCGCGGTGCTCGCCGGCTTCGCCCTGCCGCCGCTGGTGCAGCTCGGGCGCGTGCCGGCGTTGCGCGTCCTGCGCCGTGATTTAGGTCCCCCGCCCCCGATCGTGGTGCTCGCCTTTGGACCTGCGGTCGCCGTGGTGCTGCTGCTCATCGCCTGGGTGGTGCGCGATCTGCACCTCTTTCTCTACCTCGCCGCGGGGCTCGCGGTGTTTCTCGCCGCGCTTGCCGCTGCCGGGGCGGGGCTGGTGCTCGCCGCCGGACGCTTGCGCGGACGGGTCGGGGTGGCGTGGCGCTTCGGCGTCGCGAATCTCTCGCGACGGCGCGCCGAGAGCGTGGTGCAGCTGGTGGCCTTCGGGACCGGCATCATGGTGTTGCTGCTGCTCGGCATCGTGCGCGAGGACCTGAACAGCGACTGGCGGCGCACGCTTCCGCCGGACCTCCCGAACTACTTCTTCATCAACATTCCGCCCGCGGAGCGCGACGGCTTCATCCGCTTCGTCGAGGGGATGGGGGCCCGCACCACGCGCGTGCTGCCGATGATCCGCGGCCGCCTCACCGCCATCAACGGCCGCGCCGTCGAGGAGGGCCGCCGCGGCGGGCGCGGGGAAGAAGAGGGCTTCGCGACGCGCGAGCAGAACCTCACCTGGACCACCGAGCTCGGTCCCGACAACCGCATCGTCGCCGGCCACTGGTGGACGGCGGAGGACGCGGGCAAGCCCCTGGTGTCGCTCGCCACCGAGTTCCAGGAGTCGCTCGGCGTCACGGTCGGCGATACCCTCACCTTCGACATCGGCGGCGAGACCCTCCAGACCACCGTCGCCAGCATCCGCAAGGTGAAGTGGGACACCTTCCAGCCGAACTTCTTCATCGTGTTCGCGCCGGGTGTGCTCGATCGGGTCGCCGGCACCTACATGACGAGCGCCTATTTCACGCCGGGCACGGCACGCACGCTGGCCGAGCTCGCGCACCGTTACCCGAGCGTGTCGATTTTCGACATCGACGAGCTGCTGAACCAGGTGCGCGCCGTGCTCGACAAGGCGGCGCTCGCGGTGCAGAGCGTGTTCGTGTTCACCCTCCTCGCGGGTCTCACGGTGCTGCTCGCGGCGGTGCAGTCGAGCCGCGATGAGCGCCGCTACGAGAGCGCCATGCTGCGCACGCTCGGTGCACGGCGCAGCACCGTGGTGCAGGGTGTGCTGGCGGAGTTTGTGACCTTAGGCACGCTCTCGGGGCTCATCGCCGCGGCCGGCGCCTCGCTCGCGGCGTACTACCTGACGACGCGCTGGCTCGAGTTGCGTTACACGTTCGAGTTTCTGCCCTGGGTGGTGGGCGTGTGCGGCGGCGCGCTGCTGGTCGCCACCGGCGGCTGGCTGGCGACGCGCTCGGTGGTGAATCAGCCGCCGCTCAAGACGCTACGGGCTTGAGACCGACCGCGGCAAAGGCGCTCTGCGCCTCCGGGTTCGCCATGAAGGTGGTCCAGACGAAGCCGCTGCGCTGATTCTCGGCCATCAGCATGGTGATGCCGGCATCGATCCCGAGCACATCCGTGTCGTACCAGCCGCTGAGCGGATTGAAGGCGTCGACGAAACCATAGCGCTGCCAGGCGAGGCTGTACTGCGCCTGGATATTGCGCAGCACCGCGATGCACTCGGCGCTCGCGAAGCTGAGTGAACCGCCGGCGGCGCACGGCACGATGCTGCCGTCGATCGGCCCCAGCGACGGCGGCCCGCCCCACACCGTGTAGCCGTTGATCGAGTCCGAGGTGGTGATGCCCCAGAGGTTCGCCTGGTAGTCGGCGAACTGCGGCGTGAGCGAGAGGCAGAACTGCCGGTGCGCTGCGGTGGCGGTCACCGAGTTGTCGAAGTAGTTCGCGTAGGCGTCCGCGCGGTTCCTGAAATCGAACCAGGCGTGCGAGTACTGATGGATGGAGAGCGACGCATAAAGGCTGGTGATGTAGGTGTAACCCGCATAGGTGAGGCTCGGCCGGGCGAACGCGTCCCAGCTCGAGGCCGGCACCGGGTGGGTCGTCGAGCCGATCGCGAGGAGATAGAGCATCATCAGCTCGCTGTAGGTATCCCAGCGCGTCGTGATGAAGCCGTTCTCGGGAGTCCATCCCATCGAGAAGGTGGTGCCGCCATTCAGCATCCACGGCCAGTCGACGCGATCGTAGATCTGCGTGGCGAGGTTCTGGATCTGGGCGTCCTGAAAATAGGCGCGGCAGGTCAGCACTCCGCACAGAAGTATGGACATATCGATGGAGGAGACCTCGCTCCCCGGCTCACGCGCGCCGCTCTCCATATCGATGAAGTGGTAAAAGAAGCCGTTCACGTTCGGCAGTTGATTGAGCAGGAAGGTGAGCGTGGCGGTGACGCGGCTCTGGATCCCGGCGGCATCGCCGTAGCCGCGCTGGTGGCCGATGGCGAGCGCCGTGAGCCCGAAGCCCGTCGCCGCGATGCTGGACAGAGTACGGGTGTCGTTGCCGGCGGCGAGCGCGCGGTCCTTCACCTGGCCGGTGGTGGCGCTCGCTTGCTCCCAGAAGTAGAGAAAGAGCGCGCGCTGCACCTGATCGAGGAACGCATCGTCCGAAAGCGAAGGCAGCGGTGGGGGCGTTGAGGAGCTACCGCTGCTACCGCCGCCGCCACAGGCCGAGAGCGCGAGCGCCGCGCCCAGCGTCGGCAGTACCTCACGGCGCGTGAGCCGAGAGCCGCGGGTCGACCGACTCCCACCAGCGCGTGACACGTTCTCCCCCGGGACTCGCTTCAAGCCGCGGTCAGCTTAAATGTGCACTCGAGCCGGCGGCAAGCGACGGGTAAGGGCCTCAGGCCCAGACGTCCACCGAGCCGGGACGGCGCGCCGCTGTGGTGGCGGCTGGCGCACTCGCTTGCGCCTGCAGTGCCTGCGCGACCTGGGCTTTCGCTGCACTGATTTCGCCGGAGAGTTTCTGGATCGCCGCCTGCCCTTTGGAGGTGTGGGCGGACACGCAGGTCGTCCAGTCGTTGAGCTGGACCTGATCCGTGCGGATGCGGCCCTCGAGGGCCGCGACCGGGGAGTATCCGGCGACGCTCGTCACGGGTATTGGCGCGCTCAGCGCTGCGCGATGCCGATCGTCACCCAGGAGTCCGGCTGCGGCTCGAGGCGCATGGTGAGCCCCTCGATGGTCAGCTGGTAATTCCCGGGGCCGAACGCGGAGCTGTTGACCGCCACGCGCAGGTGGCCGTTGGAGTCCTTGGTGAGATTGTCGATCACCATGACGCGGCCCTGGTCGACGCGATCGATGGTCACGCGGAAATCCTTGTACGGCGAGCGCGACTCGTCGATGCGAAAGTCCACCAGCTGCGCTTCGCCGCCGCCGATCGTGATCGCCGGTGAGTTGGAGGCGCCCGAGCGGCTCGGCATGAGACGGATCACCCGCGTGCTGGTCGCGGCATCGAGCGTGCGATCCGTGACCTGACGCTGCAGCTCGAGGATCTTGTGCGTCTTGCCCGCGCTGCTCATCGCGACCAGCGCGAGCGTCAGGGCGAGCGCCGCGGCGAGACCGGCGATGCCGAAGACGACGGTGGGCTGCTGCCACACCGGCTTGGGCGCTTCCTGCCAGGGCTCGGGCTTGCCGCTCGCCTCGAGGAGCCGCAGGCCCGCGTTGACACGCTCCGGCAGCCCCATCTCGTCGAGCAGCTGCGGATGCTCCTTGCAGTAGCGCTCGAAGTCGGTCGCCGCCTTGATCGGCAGCTTCCCCGAGAGATAGCGCTCGACCACCTGGTTGCGGGCGATGAAGTCGCGATCCATGCCGCGCGCTGGCACGCCGGCGGCAGCAGCCTGCGCCGCGGCCTGCGCGGCGGCGGGCGCTGGTGCGGCGGGCGTTGCACGGGGCTTTTCCGCGGCGGGACTCGGCGCGGACCTGGGTGTCGAGGCACTGCCCGCGCGCACGCTGCTCGCGGCGGCGGGTTTGGCGGTGGCCGGTTTTGTGCTGGCGGCGGCCGCAGCGCGCGCGTTGGCCCAGCTCGCAAGCGAGGGCGCATCCGCGGGCGAGGTCGCCGCGGGCGTGGCCGGGGGTGCGGTGGACGCGGCCGGAGTAACCGGAGCGGGGCTGGCGGGCTTAGGTGTCGGCGTAACCGGGCGCGGCCTGATGGGCACGGCCGCCGGGGGCGGCGCGGCCTTTGCCGGCTCCGGTGCGGCCTTCGCGGGTTCCGGTACGGCCTTCGCCATCTCCGGCGCGCGCTCCGCCGCAGGCGCGGCGGTGGACGCGGCGGCAAGCTTCATGGCGGCCGCGGTGAGCGAAGCGCGCTTTGCGAGCGGCACCATTGTCGGGACGGCCGGGGCGGTCTCCGTCGCTGCAGGAGTCTTGACGGCCGCCGGGGACGCTGCGGTCGCCGCGGCGGATTTGGCTGCGGGCTTCTCGGTTGACGCAGCGCCGGTGTCCGGGAGCAGAGTCAGCGTCACGGTCGAATCGAGTGCGCTATTGCGCGCCTCGGGCGGCGGCTTCGGGGCGGTCGGCGCGGGGGCCACGGGCGCCGCGGCCGCGGGCGGCGTCGACAGCATCCGGTCGACCTCAAAGGTGTCTTCGAGCGAAAGCGGCGCGTCGGGATCGACCTCGAGCAATTGCTGCGCGTCGGGCGGTGCCGCCTGCACCACGGGGGGTGCCGGAATCGGCATCGGCATCTCGCCGTCCCCGACGAGGAATTCCATCTTCAGGAGCGTCTGGGTGGCCGCCGGATCGGCCTCGGCGGGCGCCGCAGCGGGCGCTACAGCCGGCGCCACAGCCGGCGCCACAGCGGGCGCCACAGCGGGCGCCGCAGCGCGAGCGGCAGCGGACGTGGGGCCCTGTGCCGGCTCTTCCAACGGCAAATCAGGCAAGGGATCCCTGGACGGACGGGACGCAGCTTCCATATGGGACATATCTAATCAACGATGTCCCTCCGCGGCATCGGGGTGGCTCACAGATCGCAGCAGGCAGCGCGCAGTTCGTGACGCAGTTCTCATTCGCGGGGCACGGCGCGCCGTGCTGCGATGTGCGTCACGGCGGCGCGCTGGTCGTGCCGGAGAGGAAGTACTCGATCTTGTCGCGGTAGGTGCGCGAGAGCTTGAGCTCGTGCCCGCCCTCGAGCGTGAGGAAGTACTCGCCGTTCATGTGCGCGCGCAGGCTCTTCACCAGGCGCAGGTTGACGATCGTGGAGCGATGCACGCGCTGGAAGAGCTTCGGATCGAGGAGGTCCTCGAGCTCCTTCATGGTGCCGCGCAGGATGTGGGTCTCGCCGGCGGCGTGGATGCACATGTAGTCCCCGGCCGCGTCCACCCACTGGATGCTCGCCACCGGCACGCGCACCGTCTCGCGGCCCTGGCGGATCGGCAGCACCTCCGGGCGGGGCGTGCCGAGGGCCTTCTGGCCGTGCGCCAGCACCTCGTCCAGCACCAGCTCCCCGCAGCCGGTGATCTCCGCGATGATCTGCATGAGGCGATCGCGCTGCAGCGCGGCGGTGCGTGCCCGCAGGTGCTCGCGCGCGCGCTCGACTGCCTCGGCGAAGCGCTCCTCGTCGATCGGCTTCAGCAGGTAGTCGATCGCACGCGCCTCGAACGCCTTGATCGCGTACTGATCGTAGGCGGTGACGAATATCACGAGCGGGAGCGACTCCTGCGGCAGGTGCGCGAGGACTTCGAAGCCCGACATGCCCGGCATCTGGATGTCGAGGAACACCAGATCCGGCTTGTACTGCTGGATGGCGGCGAGCGCCTCGCGCCCGTTGGCGCACTGGGCGACGATCTCGAAGTCCGGGAACTCGCGCGCGCGGATCTCGATGCCGCGCCGCGACAGCACCTCGTCGTCGACGATGAGCGTGCGCACCTTCATGCGTGTCCGCCTCCCGCGCGCCGCGCGCCGAGCGCCCGCTGCACTGCGCGTTCCTCGGGAGGGGCGGTCTCGAGCGGCAGCGCCATGTCGACCCGCAGTCCCGGGTGGCTGTTCATGGCCGCGAAGCGGCAGTTCTCCCCGTACAACACCCTGAGCCGCTCCCGCGTATTGGCGAGTCCCACGCCGCGACGGTCGGTCGGCGGCGGCCCCTCGGGCAGGCCCGGTCCGTCATCGATCACCGAGAGCTCGAGCAGTCCCTCGCGGGTGCGGCCCTCGATGCGGATCAAGCCGCCCTGCTCGCGCGCCGAGACCGCGTACTTGAGCGAATTCTCGAGCAGCGGCTGCAGCAACAGGCTCGGCACCAGGGCCTCGAGCGCCGGCTCCTCGATCGCGTACTCGAGGCGCAGCCGCTCCCCGAACCGCAATCGTTCGGTACCGAGATACAGATCCAGCGCTTCGATCTCCTGGCGGAGCGTGACCTTCTTCATGGGGTCCTGATCCAGCGTATAGCGCAGGAACTCCGACAGCCGCGCGACCGCATGGTTCGCCTTGCGGTTCTGATTGTCGAGAATCAGCGTCGAGATGGCGTTGAGCGTGTTGAAGAGGAAGTGCGGGTTCAGCTGGTAGCGCAGCATCTTGAGCTGGGCCTCCTGGGCGAGCGCCACGGCCTTCAGCATCGCCTTCTCCTGCTGGCGCTTGGACTCGTAGAACTTGATGCCGAAGTACAGTCCGCTCCAGCACAGGAGCAGATACGCGGTCGAGAGCGCCCCGCCGAAGAGCTCGAAGATTTCCTTCACCTGCCAGTCGGGCTCGACGAACTTGATGTAGGCGAGGTTGATGACGAGCCGCAGCAGCAGCGCCGTGACGTAGCAGGTGAGCAGCACGCCCCCGACGATGATGCGTGGCGCCTCGCCCCAGAGCCGCCGGTAGATGTAGCGCATGGGCGCCGAGAGCACGAAGCCCGCGAGGGTCACGACCAGCCACATGCGCGCGTAGCTGGCGGCGTTGGGGTAGAAGAGCGCGCCGACGTACTGGGTGAGGCCGTACGCCGCCCAGCCCGCGGCGTGCAGCGTCCAGAAGAGCACGTCGCGGTTCTTACGGAATTGCTCGATCGTCGGCATTTTCATAGGGCGCCGTCCGGCGCTCCAGCTTAGGGCATCTGGCGCGCGGCGCGCCGTCCGGACGGACGCACGCGGCTCTCGCTTCACCGCAGCAAATGGCGCCGGCCCCCGGGAGGGGTCGGGCCGGGCCGTCAGGAACTAACGAATTGATTTTATTCGCTATCTTCAGCGATGACGCCGGGACGGGCGTCGCTGACTGTCCCGATCGCCTCGAGCGGCACTGCGCGCGCCAGCGCCGCGCCTTGGGCGTAGTCGAGACCGATCGCGGTCAGGTACTGGAGCGAGGCCTGGGAGTCGGCCTTCTTGGCGGAGCAGTGGATGCCGAGCACCTTGGCCGCCTGCACGGTGGCGACCACCATGGCCTGCGAGAGCTTGTCGCGCAGCGCCGCGGCCGTGAGGCGCGCGTCGAGCTTCAGTAACCGCAGCGCCTTGGAGCGCAGCAGCGGCAGCACCTGTGAATCGAACGAGAAGTCGTCGATCGCGATCCACGCACCGAGCTTCTCGCACTGCGCGATGAAGCGCTCGACCTTGGCGCGCTGCTGCGCGCACAGCGTCTCGGCGATCTCGAAGCCGAGAGTGTCAGGGGAGATGCCGTGGGTGTTGAGCGCGGCGCCGATGCGGGTGAGGAAGCGCTCGTCCTCGAGCGTCGCCACCGAGAGATTCACGGTGAAGCTGGTCGGCACCGTGCTCCACAGCGCGCGCTGGCCTGCGAGCCAGGCGAGCAGCTGCTGCAGCGTCTGCTCATCGACGGCCGCGGAGTCGCGGTTGGCCGGCGAGCGCGGCTGCACCTGGAAGCGGCGGTTCTGGCCGCCGGCGCGCAGCTTCGCGAACGGGATGAGATCGATCTGCGGGCTCGCCTCGACGCTGATCGCCGCCGCCGCGACGGGTGCGGGCGCGACCGAAACGGGAGCTGTGGCGGCGGGTGCGGGCGGCGGAGCGGGGCTCGGCGCCGGGGCTACTGCGGGCGCGGGGGCTGGCGCCGGAGCGATGGGTGCGCGGCCCGCGGGAGCAGGGCGCGGCGGCGGTGCGCTGGGCGGTGCGCCGCGCACGGCCGGGGCACTGCGTGGGGGCGGCGTGATGCGCGCGGGAGCTGCGGGGCGGTTCGGGGCTGGGGCTGCGGCCTTCGCGGGAGCGGGCTTCGCCGGCGCCGCGGCCGCGGCCTGCGCGGGTGGCACCGCCTTGGGCGCTGCGCCCGAGCGCGCCGGCACCGACACCGGCTCCGCCTCGAAGAGCACCACCACGTCGTCGCTCATGTCGAGCGAGAGGCGCGAGTTGGGCGGTATCGGCTCGAAGGGATTGCGGACCGGACCGCCGGATCCCCGCATGCCTGGACGCGCGGCGGCCGGTGCGGCCGGAGCGGGTTGCGTTGCGGGGGCCGCGGTCCTGGCGGGCGGCGCAGCAGCGGCCGGGGCTTTGCCCTTGGCTGCCGCGGCGAGTGGGGCGGCGGGGGCGGGTGTCGGGACCGCCCGGGGAGGCGGGGCTGTCGGCAGCGCACGCGGAGCGCGCGTCGGCGCGACTTCCGCGGCTTTGCTCGCGGCCTGAAGCTTGCGCGCCAGGGCGGTCGGATTCGGGGGCGGGCGCACCACCGGCGGCTCGGCGAGGAACTCGAGCCTCAGCATCCCGGAGTCGGCGATCGGCACGTCGATGGGGGCGCTCGCTGCGGGTGCGGCAACCGGGACGGACGCCGGTGCGGGGACCGCGACCGGAGCGGACGGTTTGGGTGCGGCGCGCGTCGGCGCGGGCGGCTGGGGGGCGAGCGCGGGGGCGGGTGCGGCAGCTGGGCTCGCGGCGGGCGGCAGCTCATCCGGCACCAGCGAGAGCTCGAGGATGTTGGCGATCTCGGCCGCGGTGATGATGGTCTCGCAAATCTCTTCGGGCTCGGACGCGGGTGCCGGCGGCGGAGGGGGCGGTTGCGCCACCTCCATCTCGGAGACGAGTGCGAGCTCGAGCTCCGCGGCGGCAGTCTCGAGGAGGTGAGCTTCGCCGTCCTCGACCGGCGCGGCGACGTGAGCGGGCGCGGCGTCTTCGGGTGCGGCAGCTTCGGGTGCGGCAGCTTCGGGTGCAGTAGCTTCGGCGGGTACGGCGAGGGCGAGCTCGGGCAGCTCGGCGTCCTCGGGCAGCTCCACCGGGATTGGCATCGTGCCGGTCGCGACGAGGCCGTTTGGCTTCAGCAGCACGGCGAGGCGCTGCATGATGGTGCGCACGGGGGCGGCGGTCATGCGCTCGAGCGTGTCATCGCCGACCGACTTGCTGTCGGCGAGGATCATCGCCACTCCCACCAGGCTTCCGGTCGGTGCGCGCACCGGCAGGAACACGCCGAGCCGCCCGTCTTCGAGCGCGGTCTCGTGGCAGGGGAGCGAGGAATCGGCGTTGAGAATGTCGAGGGCCTCCATCACCACCATGTGCTCATCGGGCCCGAGCGCGCCTTCGCTCAGCCACAGCACATTGGCTTCGTGATCGCACAGGGAGACCGACTGCAGGCGGCGTGTCGGCAGTACCTCACGCAGCTGCTGGCCCAGCGCCTCGACGGTCGCGGGCCCGCTGGCCGGCACAAGTGTCGGCGCGTGCGCGACGGGGTTTCTGGCTGCCGCGCGCGCGGCCGTGAATTTTCTCAGCAAAGGCTCTTCCCGGTCTTAACTGGCCCACACCGAGCACACGCCGTGCGGCGTGCACTTTCCCTCGACGGTGAGGGTGGCAGCAGCGCGGCGGCGCTGCCGTGATTGCCTTCGCGTTCTGTTCGATTCCGTTCGCAAAAAGGCGACAGTGAGCGTTGGCGCCATTTGTCATATTGAGCGCCGCGCGTGCGCCGGCGCGCACGAGGCGCACGCCGCACCGCACCAGCGGCCGCGAACGGCCGCCGGCGGGTGGCAGGGAGGTTAGCGTCGGCGCCTTAGCGCGCGTTGCCGAGGAAGTCGCGCTTGCCGATGTCGACGCCGTTGTGGCGCAGGATCGCGTAGGCGGTGGTGACGTGGAAGAACACGTTCGGGATCGCGTACTGCCCGAGGAATTCCAGGCCCTTGAACTCGAGCGTGCGCTCGCCGGCCGGCACCTTGATGTCGCGCGTCTCGGCGCCCTCGAGTGCGCTCGTGGGCACGCCACGCAGATAGTCGATGGTGCGCGCGATGCGCGCGTGCAGCTCCTCGAAGCTCGCCTCGGTGTCGGGGAAGCGCGGCGGCTCCTGCGCCGCGAGCCGGGCGACGGAATTCTTGGCGAGGTCGCAGGCGATCTGCACCTGGCGCGTCAGCGGAAGCATGTCGGGCGCGAGACGCGAGCCGAGCAGCACCGCGGGATCGAACTTGCGCTCTTTGGCGTTCGCCACGGCCTTCTCGAGCAACGCCGACAGGTTGCCGAGTGCATGGGCGAAGACGTCCACCGACATTGCGTGCACCGAGATCTTCATGGGGGGCGGTCCTTACTGTGGCAGCCGAAAGGGGGGCGCCGATTCTAGCCCCCGAAGGACTGGCGCGCGTGCCTCTCTGGTGAAACAATAGAGCAGGTCATACTGGGGATTGACACTGCCATGAGCCTTATCTGGACCCCCGCACAGCTCGCCATGCTCGCCAAAGTCGTCGACCTCAACGGCTTCTCGGCCGCCGCCCGCGCCCTCGGTGTGCCGAAGGCGGCGGTGAGCCGCGCGGTCGCCGACCTCGAGAAGACCCTCGGGGAGCGCGTGCTCGAGCGCACCACCCGGCGCATCGCTCTCACCGCAGCCGGCCGGCTCATCGTCGGCCATGCGCGCCGCGTCGGCGAGGAGTGCGACGCCGCGCGCCTCGCCATCGCGAAGCTCAAATCTCCCGAGGGCCGGCCGCTGCGCGTGGTGGCCGACCCGACCTACGGGCGCGTGCTGCTCTCGCCGCTGGTGCCGCGCTTCCTCGAGTCTTTCGCGCACGTGCCGCTCGAAGTGACGCTCGATGCGCAGCAGCTCGTCGCCGGCACCTGGGACGTGGCGATCCGCACGCGTCCGCCCGCCGACGTCGGCTTCGCGCAGCGCCTGCTCGGCGCGCCTCCGGCGCTGCTCGCGGCGACGCCCGCGTACCTGCAGCAGCACGGCGTGCCGGCGCGCCCCGACGATCTGCGCAGCCACGAGCTCCTCACCCCCGAAGCCTCCGGGCAGCCGGAGTTTCGCCTGCAGCTCGCGCGCGGCGCGCAGCGCGCCGAAGTGCCGCTGGTGCCGAAGCTTGCCGTGGACGATCCGGCGGTGCTGCACGCCGCCACCGCGGCGGGCTTGGGCGTCGGACTGCTGCCGGAATTCCTCTGTCGCCAGGGGCTCGCGACCGCGCGACTGAAGGCGGTGCTGCCCGAGTGGTCGGTGCCGCCGGCGGATGCGCTCTACGCGCTCTATCCCGCGAGCCTCGAGTCCGACCCGCGCGTGCAGCAGTTCGTCGACTTCCTGGCGGCGAACATTGTGCCAGCGCTCGCCGCCGCGCCCGCCGCCCGCACCTGAGGACCAAGGTACACTGAAGGCTCCTGCCGCTTGAGGGATCTGGGGTCATGTACCGTGCACCGTTGAGGGAAATGCGCTTCGTGCTCGAGGAGCTGCTTGCGGCTGGGCGCCTGAGCGAGTGCGCACCGTTCGCCGAGTATTCCGACGAGCTCGGCCGTTCGGTGCTGGAAGAGGCCGCGCGCTTCGCGCAAGACGTGCTCGACCCGCTCAATCGCCCGGGCGACGTCGAGGGCGCGCGCTGGACGCCGAACGGCGTCGTCGCCGCGCCCGGTTTTCGCGCCGCGTATCAGCAGTTCGTCGCCGGCGGCTGGCCGGCGCTCGGCTCCGACCCCGCGCACGGCGGCCAGGCGGTGCCGGGGGTCCTGGTGAGCGCGGTCGGGGAGTTCTGGGGCTCGGCGAACCTCGCTTTCAAGCTCGGGCCCATGCTCACCCACGGCGCGGTGCACGCGCTCGAGCTCACCGGCTCCGAGGCGCAGAAGGCCAGCTACCTGCCGCGCATGGTGTCGGGCGAGTGGAGCGGCACCATGGTGCTCACCGAGCCGCAGGCGGGCTCGGACTTAGGTCTGGTGCGCGCGCGCGCCGTGCCCGAGGGCGATCACTACCGGCTCTTCGGCCAGAAGATTTTCATCACCTGGGGCGATCACGACCTCACCGCCAACACCATCCACATGGTGCTGGCGCGCGTCGAGGGCGCGCCGGCGGGCGTCAAGGGCATCTCGCTTTTCATCGTGCCGAAGGTGCTGGTGAATGCCGACGGCTCGCTCGGCGAGCGCAACGACGTGCGTTGCCTCTCGATCGAGCACAAGCTCGGCATCCATGCGAGCCCGACCTGCGTGCTCGCCTTCGGCGAGAAGGCCGGCGCCATCGGCTACCTGATCGGCGAGCCGGGCCGCGGTCTCGAGTACATGTTCATCATGATGAACAGCGCGCGGCTCTCGGTCGGGAGCGAGGGCTACGCGGTCGGCGAACGCGCCTTCCAGCGCGCCGTGGACTGGGCCCGCACCCGCGTGCAGGGCCGCCCGCCGGGGGCCGAGCGCGGCAGCGCCGCGCCGATCATCAATCACCCGGACGTGAAGCGCATGCTGCTGCGGATGAAGTCGCAGACCGAGGCCTCGCGCGCGCTGACCCTCTACACCGCCATGCTGTTCGACCTCGCCGCTGGCAGCCCCGATGCTGCGGTACGCGCCGCGAGCCAGGCGCGCGGCGAGCTCCTGACGCCCATCGTCAAGGGCTGGTGCACCGAGATCGGCAACGAGGTCGCCGGCATCGGCGTGCAGGTGCACGGCGGCATGGGCTTCATCGAGGAGACCGGCGCCGCGCAGTACCTGCGCGACGTGCGCATCACTACGATCTATGAAGGCACCACCGGGATTCAGTCGAACGATCTGATCGGCCGCAAGCTGGCCCGCGACCGGGGCGCCGCGATGATCGCCTTCCTCACCGAGATGAAGAGTGAGCTCGAGGGCCTGGCCGCCGTAGAGGAACTGGTCGATGGTACTTGCCGCGCCGCGCTCGAAGCGGTGGGGCAGCTGGGCCGCGCCACCCAGGCGCTCGGCAAGGCGCTCGCGACCAACCCGACGCTCGCGCAGGCGGTGTCAGTGCCGTACTTGAAGCTCTGCGGCTACGTCGCGGGCGGCTGGCTGCTGGCCAAGTCCGCGGCGCTCGCCGAGGCTTCGATCGACGGCGCCGAGCGCGAGTTCTACACGGCCAAGATCCGTACGGCCGCCTTCTATGCCGCGCAGGTGCTGCCGGACGCCGCCGCGCTCGCGCGCGTGGTCGAGAGCGGCGCGGCGAGCGTCGTCGAGACGGACGCGGCGCTCATCTGAGGACCGGAGGTTCCGCTTTGAATCGATTCGTGCTGCTCGTCGCCCTGGCGTTCCTGCCCTTTGCGCCGGCGCTGGCGCAGACGGGCGCTCAAGATCCCGCTGCGGAGCAGATCCTCGGCACGTGGAAGCTCGTCTCCTACGTCGGCGAGGACGTCGCCACGGGGGCCAGCACTCCTGTGATGGGCGCCCACCCGAGCGGCTACATTCAATACGGGCGCGACGGGCGCATGATGGTGATCATCGCGGGCACCGACCGCCACAAGCCCGCCGGTTCGCTCGCGACCCCCGCGGAGGCCCAGGCGCTGCTGAGGAGTCTCCTCGCCTATGCCGGCACCTACACGCTCGATACCGCGGCCCACACGGTCACCCATCATATCGATGTGTCGTGGGACGAGACGCGCACGGGCGAGTCGCACGTGCGCACCTACCGCCTCGAGGGCGATCGCCTGACCCTCACCACGCAGCCCTCCAGAGATCCTGCCAGCGGCCGCCCGACCGTGCGCACGCTGGTGTGGGAGCGTGTCGGGCTGCCGTGAACCGCCGCGAGCTGATCACCGCCGGAGTGAGTCTCATGGCCGCAGCATCCCTCGCCCGTGCCGCCGCAGGCGGCGCCCTCATCACCCGTCGCATCCCCTCGAGCGGGGAGGAGCTGCAGATCATCGGGCTCGGCACCTCGCGCACCTTCGAGGTCGGCATCCGCGACAGCGAGCGCGCGCCGCTCAAGGCGGTGCTCGAGGCGTTCTTCGCCGCCGGCGCGCGCCTCATCGACACCTCACCCATGTATTCCACCGCCGAGGGCGTACTGGGGGAGCTCCTCACCCCCGCGATGCATGCGCGCGCCTTCCTCGCCACCAAGGTGTGGACGCGCGGCAAGGGCGAGGGGCTGGCGCAGATGACGCACTCGGAGGATCTCCTCAAAGCGCGGCCGCTCGACCTCATCCAGGTGCACAACCTGCTCGATCTCGAGACGCAGCTCGCGACGCTCAGGGACTGGAAGGCGGCCGGCAAGGTACGTTATCTCGGCGTCACCCACTACACGGTGAGCGGCCAGGCGGAGCTCGAGCGCGTGGTGAGCCGCGAGCGGCTGGACTTCGTGCAGCTGAACTACTCGCCGGTGACGCGCCAGGCGGAGCAGCGGCTGCTGCCGCTCGCCGCCGAGCGCGGCGTCGCGGTGCTGGTCAACCGCCCGTTCGAGGACGGCGAGCTGTTTGCGCGCGTGCGCGGCAAGCCGCTGCCGGACTTCGCCGCCGAGGTCGATGCGACGAGCTGGGGCCAGCTGATCCTCAAGTTCATCGCCTCACACCCCGCGGTCACCTGCATCATCCCGGCGACCGCGAGCGTCACGCATCTCGCCGACGACCTCGCCGGCGGCGTCGGACGGCTGCCGGATACCCCGCTGCGGGAGCGGATCGCGGCGGCGCTCGCTTAGGCGGGTGGGCTTGCGGCTAGTGGCGGCGCCGGATGCGCAGCGTGACCCGCGGCGGCTCGTTGAGGTTGGCGAGGAACGCGCCGCGCTCCGCGGCTGAGAGCGCACCCCAGTCGACCTTGCTGGCATGCGTGCGGCGCAGCTGCCGGTCGGTGAGCTGCGCCGCGGCGTGCCCGGTGCGCGGCGCCTGCCGCGGCAGGCGCGCCGTGCGGCCGCGCCGCAGCAGATCCACCACCGCCGCCGCCACCAGCGGATCGCGTGTGAGATCGCTGTGCGCCACACGCGCATACACGCAGTGCGCGCCCGCGAGCGCCGCGCTCGCCGCCGGCACCGAGCCATCGCCGTGGCGGGTGAGCGTGTAGACGAAGTCATCGCGCCGCCGCGTGACCGCGGTCACCGTGACCTGCCCCGTGCCGACGATCGCGCTAAAGCGCGCATCGGCAGGCGCGAGACCTGAACGTGTGGCGCGCGCCGCGGCGAGCAGCTCGGCGCGCGGCGCGGGACCTGCATGGGGCCAGGACTGCGGGTCGAGGAGATCGGCGCGCCCGCTCCAGGGGCCGCTCGGCAGCATGTCGTAGAGGCTCGGGAAGCTCGAGAACACCTCGGTGGCGAGCGCCTCCGCGGAGGGTTGCGCCGCGAGGCGCGCGACCTTGCGCACCACGGCGTAGGTGCCGCGCAGCGCCTGCACGGCGGCGCCGGAGCCTTGATTCGGCGTGCCGAGGAGCACCAGACGCGTGACGTGCGCGGTGCCTGGCTGCGCGAGCGCGGCGCGCGCCACCAGCCCCCCCATGCTGTGCGCCACCAGCGCGACGCGCGCGTGGGCGGCGAGGCGCGCGCCGAGCGCGCGCCCGAGCGCGGCGACCGACAGCCGCCAGTCGTAGTCGTAGAACTCCGCGGCGAAGCCGCACGCCCGCAACGCCAGCTTCAGGCGCAGGTGCGAGTAGAGCACCACGCCGAGCGGCACGACCGGCGCGCCCGCGCCGACGCGCAGCACTGCGAGCCGACCCTGCTGGATGTCGAGCGGATCGAGCCACACGATGTCATCGGGGAGCGGCGCCACGCGCTTCAGTCCCAGCTGCGAGCCCATGATGCCCGGCACGATGAGCACCTTGAGCGCGTCCGTTGGCAGCGGCACGCGGTACGCGTGGCGCGCGAGGCGCGTGAGCGCACGATGCTCGGCGGGGCCGAAGTAGGCGGCGAGCTCGGCGCCGTGCACTCCGGCGAGCAGCCACTCCTCGATCTGCGCATCGCTCCAGGCGAAGCGATCGTAGGGCGTGACGTGGTCGCGCGGGGAGTCGGGCGGGATCACTCGGCGCTCAACGGCCGCACTCGCGCCTCGAGCGCGACGCGCCCGCCGCCCTCGAGCAGCAGCTCGAGCGGCACCTGCGTACCGACCGCGAGCGGGTGCGCCAGGTCGCTCAGCATGATGTGCAGCCCCTCGGGCGAGAGCCGCACGGTCGACCCCGGGGCGATCTCGAGCGGCTCGTGCGCGCGCATGGTGGAGACCCCGTTGACGATCCGGGTTTCATGGATCATCGCCATGCCGGCGAGCGGCGAGCGCACGCCGACGACGCGCACTTTAATCGTCCCGCCGTTGTGCAGCGTCATGTAGGCGGCGGCGGGGACGCCGGGCACGGCGCGCACCCAGGCATCGGTGACGGTGAGTGCGGGCGGGTCGGCGCGCGCGGCGAACGAGGCGGCCACGAGCAACACGGCCAGGATCGGGAGCGGAAAGTTCGCCGGACGCACCGGCGCGATTATGCCAGACGCTCCGCGCCACGACCGATTATGATCGGCGCCCACCACGCATGAATAACCCGGCGCGCACCGAACTTCCCGCCCTGCTCGCGCTGCTCGCCGGTGCGCTCGCGATCGGCAGCTCCGGCATCTTTGTGCGTGTCTCGGAGACCGGGCCCATCGCCACCGCGTTCTGGCGCGGCGCGCTCGCACTGCCGCCGCTCGCCGTGTGGGCGCTCATCGAACGCCGTGGCGCAGTGCGCGCTGCCGCGCCGCAGCCCCCGGCGACACTCTTTGATCCGCTGTTCCTCTGGGCGGGCGTGTTCTTCGCCGGCGACATCGGGCTCTGGCACCTGTCGCTGATGCGCAATTCCGTCGGCGCCTCGACGCTCGAGGCCAACACCGCGCCGATCGTGGTGTCGATCCTCGCCTGGGCGGTGTTCGGCGAGCGCCCGCGGCTCGGATTCCTGGTGGCGACGCTCATCGCCTTCGCCGGCATGCTGCTCATCGTCAGCCCGAAGGTCGCCGCCGGCGGCCACGCGCTCGCCGGGGACGCGCTCGCGCTGGGCGCCGCCTGGTTCTACGCCGCCTACATCCTCGCGGTGGCGCAGCTGCGCACCCGTTATGGCACCGCGGTGGTCATGTTCCTGAGTACGCTGATCTTCAGCGCACTGCTGCTGCCGTTCGCGCTCACCGAGAAGATCCTGCCCGACACCACTCACGGCTGGCTGCTGCTGTGGGGCTGTGCGCTCTCGGCGCAGGCGCTCGGTCAGAGCCTGATCGCCTACGGCCTCGCTCATCTGCCGGCGACGCTCGGTGCCGTGGCGCTTTATCTGCAGGTGGTCGCGGCGGCGGTGTACGCCTGGCTGCTGCTGGATGAACGCCTTGCGCCGCTGCAGCTCGCGGGCGGGGCGATCGTGCTCATCGGCATCGCGCTGGCGCGCGCCGCGCGTAGCACGGCGCCGCAGGCCCGTTCGCGTCCGCTCAGTGCGCGTGCTCGGCGATGATGCGGGTCACCGCGTCGATGGCCGCGCGCCGCGCGGTGCTCTTGCGCCACAGCGCGCCGATGTGCCGCACCGGCGCCGGGGGTGCGAACGGACGCACTTCGACGCCGCGCGCGTTGCCGTAGGCGCCGCGACTCGCGAGCTCGGGCAGCAGCGTCACCCCGGCACCGGCGGCCACCATTTGCCGCAGCGTCTCGAGGCTGGTGGCGCGAAAATCCTGCGCATCGCTCACCCCGGCGCGCGCGCAGACCTCGAGCGCCTGGTCGCGCAGGCAGTGCCCCTCCTCGAGCAATAGCAGCGTCTCGCCCTTGAGGTCCGCGGCGCGCACCGTGGCACGCGCGGCGAGCCGGTGGCGCTCGGGGAGCGCCACCGTAAAGGCCTCGCGGTAGAGCTCGCGCGCCTCGAGGCCGGCGAGCTCCACCGGCAGCGCGAGGATCCCGAGGTCGAGCTCCCCGGTATGCAGTTTCTCCAGCATCGGCGCCGTCTGATGCTCGTAGAGACGCAGCTCGAGGCGCGGCAGGGCCTTGCGGATCGCGCGCGTCACGTGCGGCAGCAGATAGGGACCGATGGTCGGCAGCAGCGCCAGGCGCAGCTTCCCGGCCAGCGGGTCGCGCTGCCCGGCGGCGAGTGTCACAACCTCCTCACTCGCCTCGATGATGAGCCGTGCCCGCGCCACGATCGCGGCCCCCGCCTCCGTGAGCGTCACGTTGTTGGGCGCGCGCTCGATGAGCTGTACGCCGAGGCTCTCCTCGAGCTTCTTCAGCTGCGCCGAGAGGGTCGGCTGGCTGACGAAGCAGCGCGCCGCGGCGCGGCCGAAGTGGCGCTGGTCGGCGACCGCCACCAGGTAGCGCAGGTCCTTCAGTTTCAGGTCAGCGGCCATGACGGCTCCGGGGCAGGGCTTGAGATAGGGGCGATACACTCCATCTATGGAGATTATAAAATCAATCGATTGGAATGATAAGTCCCCATACGCGAGGATGGCGTCAGTCCCAAGGGACCACCCCATCTCAAGGAGATCCGTACATGTCAGGCATCGGCCAGCGTTTCCCGGGCTACCACCTCACCGGCGTCGTTTCGAGCGAGCAGCAGACGGCGTTCCGCGACTTCACCCACGAGAGTTTCCCCGGCAAGTGGCAGGTGGTGTTCTTCTGGCCCAAGGACTTCACCTTCGTCTGCCCCACCGAGATCGCCGCCTTCGGCAAGCTCGAGAAGGAGTTCCGCGCGCGCGATGCGCAGCTGCTCGGCGTCAGCATCGACAGCGAGTACGTGCACCTCGCCTGGCGGCGCGAGAAGTCCGAGCTGAAGGGTCTGCCGTTCCCGATGCTCTCGGATATCAAGCGCGAGCTCTCGAGCGCGCTCGGCATCCTCGACCCGGCGGCGGGCGTGGCGCAGCGCGCCACCTACATCGTCGACCCCGAGGGTGTGATCCGCTTCGTCTACATCACGGATCTGTCCGTCGGCCGCAGCCCCGAGGAAGTGCTGCGCGTGCTCGACGCGCTGCAGACCGATGAGCTCTGCCCCTGCAACTGGCAAAAGGGCGAAGAGACCCTGAAGGCGGCCTGACATGAGAACTCTCGAAGCCATCCGCGAGGCGCTCCCGGCCTACGCGCGCGACCTGCAGCTGAACTTAGGCGCAGTGCTCACCCCGGCGGGGGCGCCGGGCCTCACCGAGCGGCAGATCTGGGCGGTGGCGCTCGCCGCCGCGCTCGCTTCGCGCAACCCGGCCTTCGCCCGCGATGTCGGCGCGCTGGCCGCTACGCATCTCGATGCCGCGCACGTCACCGCCGCACACTCCGCGGCCGCGATCATGGGCATGAACAACGTGTACTACCGCTTCCTGCACCTGGTGGAGGACGAGGAGTACGCGAAGCTCCCGGCGCGGCTGCGCATGAACGTGATCGGCAGCCCGGGTATCGGCAAAGCCGACTTCGAGCTGCTGGCGCTCGCGGTGTCGGCCATCAACGGCTGCGGCACCTGCGTCGCCTCGCACGAGCGACAGCTGCGTCAGCACGGGCTCGAGCGCGAGGCGATCCAGAGCGCGGTGCGCATCGCCTCGGTCGTGCACGCCGTGGCGCGGGTACTCGAGACGAGCGGCGGCGAGTCGCTCACCATCGAGCGCGCCGCCTAGCCCTTAGGCTAGCGCGCGCGGCGGCGGGCGACCCCGCGGCATTGGCCCGGCCCGCGGCGTCGATGTGTCATGATCGCACGCGGTTGGATCGTCACCGTGTTGCCCCGCCACACCATTGCCGCGCTGTTGGTGCTGCTGGCCGCCGCTCAAGCGGCGCCGGCGGCCGCGGTGCCGACCGCGCCCGCCATTCGCACCATCACGGACGATCGCGGCCAGGTGCTGACGGTGCGCGCGCCACCGCTGCGCATCGTGAGTCTCGCGCCCGGGGCCACCGAGATGCTGTTCGCGGCCGGCGCCGGGGATGAGGTCGTGGCGACGGTGGAGTACTCGGACGTGCCGCCCGCGGCGCGGCGCGTGCCGCGCATCGGCGATGCGGTGGCGATCGATCTCGAGCGCGTGGTGCGGATTCACCCCGACGTGGTGGTCGCCTGGCCCTCCGGCGGCAACCCCGCACAGCGCGAGAAGATCGCGCGCCTCGGCATTCCGGTGTATGCGCAGGACACGCCGCGCCTCACGGATCTGGCGGGGTCGCTGCGCCGCCTGGGCGTGCTCGCCGGCACCGAGCCGCAGGCCGAGCGCGCCGCGCGTGCCATCGAGGCGCGGCTCGCGGCGCTCGAGCGCACCTACGGCAGCGCGGCTCACAGCGGCAGGCCGCCCGGCGTACTGCTCGAGATCTGGAACCGGCCGATCTACACCGTCGGCGGCCGGCAGCTGATGAGCGATGCGCTCGCGCTCTGCGGCGTGCGCAATGTGTTCGCCGATCTCACGGAGCCGGGTCCGGCGGTCGAGGTCGAGGCCGTCATCGCCCGCGATCCCGACATCATCGTCGCCGCGGGTCCCCCCGGAGAGAGCG
>Ga0210394_10001755_pt1 | contig 32777 bp, 30 predicted proteins | sample IncBWC12MmetaG_FD_160121 | JGI IMG/M metagenome (GOLD analysis project Ga0210394, IMG submission 160121) | Forest soil microbial communities from Barre Woods Harvard Forest LTER site, Petersham, Massachusetts, United States - Inc-BW-C-12-M | ecosystem: Environmental > Terrestrial > Soil >... | reverse complement strand
GGGGTTACGGCGGTCAGGAGACCGTTTAGCACTCCTCGTAGGCGAGTGCTAATATAGCAATGGGGGGAAGGTGAGTCAAGGGGGAATGTGATAATTCGAGGCTCAGATCTGTGTGAGCTTTTCGTGCGTATAGCTTGTATTTTCAGCTGTTTGTATGCCGCCAGATTTTCCAGACACTTGATTCTTGCCTAGTGGGCGGTGGGGGGGCTAGAATCCCGGCACTGACGCTGGTGCCATCACTCTTCTATATTCGGCTCATCAGTCTAACCGCCGGGACGCTGGTTTATCTGTTTTTGCTGGCGCTGATTTTGGGGCACAGGCGGCCGCGGTTTTTCGAACGATTGCTGTTCTTCCTGATGCTGTCTCTGTTCTTGATTTACTCGGGCGCATTGCTTGAGATGAATGCCCGCATCCAGTATGGCTCGCCGCCAAGCTTGACGATTGTGTTCGCCCAAAGCCTTATTGCGATGGGCTCTCTATCTCTGCTGCCTTTGGTTTGGCACACGTTCTTCAAATATCACGAACAAGTTCGGCAGGGTCGCGTAAATCCGAAAAGCCTCCCATTGATTTGGGCCTTCTATCTAATCCCTGTCCTAACAGTCAACGGGATGATTATTTTCGCTTATCAGCCTCCTGCACCATTAACGCTGGCGGAAGTAGTTAAATTCCTGGCCGAGAACGCAGCGGCGGGATTGGCATTGTGCGCGGCATCGGCGGCTTTGCTTGGGTTTGCGGCCGCGCGCACCGCGGGGAATGTCATTGAGCGACATCTGTTCCGATGGGTCTTTTTGAGTTCGTGCGTATTGACTGCGATTTTGACCGTTCAGAGTCTGCCATGGAAATTTGCAGAGTTGAATTCTGACGGGCTCCTGACAGCCGCTATTGTCGCTGGCGTGTTTCCGGGGGCGGCGCTGCTCTACTACGCGGTGCGGCGCAATTTCCTGGAATATGGCGCGCAGAGGAATTTGATGTACGCGCTGCCGGCTACCTTTTTAGCGTTGCTGTATTTGGCGCTGGTGCGGCGGGTTAGTGGATGGCTGGAGCCGGTGTTGCCGCCTGAGGCGACTGCCAGCGTGCTGCTGTTTGTGCTGATTTTTCTTTTCGAGCCGCTGGAGCGGGCCATCGGGCCGGTGTTGCATCGGCAGTTGGCCGAGCGAATGGACCGGGTGCAGCGGTTGACCTCGCAACTGCAGCAGGAGGCGCGGCAGGGGAAGGTGGCGCATTTGGTGGCGGAGGCGGAGCGGCGAATACGCGAGGAGTTTGGACTGGCGGCGCTGCGAATTTCGATTCCGCGCGAAGCGGCGTTGCAGGCTTTGGAAGCCCCGGGCAGGCTGGGGCATAGGGCGCAGATGCGGATGATGAAGGATGGGCAGGAAATCGGAGTGCTGGAAGCGGCGACTAGTGGATCGTACTTGACCGGGGAAACTACGGCGGCGCTGGAATTTCTGGCGGAGCAATTGCCGGGGATGGTGGACCTGGCGCGGTTGATCGAAGACAAGTTAAGGCTGGAGCGCGAGTTGGCGGAGCGCGAGCGAATGGCGGTGCTGGGGCAGATGGCGGCGAGCGTTTCGCACAATTTGCGGAATCCTCTGAGTTCCATGAAAACGGTGCTGCAGGTGCAGTTGGAAAATCCGGACTTGCCGTTGGATGTGCGGCGCGACTGTACATTAATAGTGGGCGAAATCGATCGCATGAGCGCGAAGCTGACGCAGCTGCTGCACTATGCGAAACCGACGGTACACGGCGAGCGCGTGGCGGCAGTAGCAGTGGCGGCGCAGACGGCGTGGTTATTTGGGCGGGACGCGGAGCGGCGCAACGTCCGGCTGGAATTTGAAAAACCGACGGACGAGATTATGGCGCAGGCGTCGGAAGAGGCTTTGAGCGAGGTGCTTTCGAATTTGATCGTGAACGCAATGGAAGCGCAGCCGGACGGCGGGCGTGTGCGCATCAGCGTGGGGCGTTATGACGGGCGGCTGGACATCGTGGTGGATGACGACGGTCCGGGAATTACTGCGGAGCTACGCGCGAAAATATTTCAACCGTATTTTACGACGAAGGCAACGGGAACGGGGTTGGGGCTTTCGATTGTCGCGCGGAGAATTCAGGAGTTGGGCGGGACGATAGCTGTGGAGAGCCCGCTGCGTCAGGGGAAGGGGACGCGGTTTCATTTGACGTTGCCGCTGGTGGAAGAAGAAGGGGATAAGGCGCGGGCGTGACTTTTGCGTTTGCGACGCGCTGGAACGGACGTCGGATCGGGCTGAGTGCGGCCAAAGAAGTCAAAGGCTCGGCGAAAAGGCCGCCGCTACGAAGGCTTCTTGTTGCAAAGGACTGGTTGATGCGAACAATTTTGTTGGTGGATGACGAGAGCGCGGCGCGTTATGGGACGGGGCGGGCGCTCGAGAAACAATATAAGGTGATCGAGGCGGGGTCGGCTGCGGCGGCGCGTGAGGCTCTGGCAGCCTCGGCGCCGGATTTGATTCTTTTGGATTTGGTGATGCCGGGCGAGGATGGGATTTCGTTTTTGCGGTGGTTGCGTGAAAACGGGCACGAGATGCCGGTGCTGGTGGTTTCGGCTTTGGATACGGCGAAGACTGCGGTCGAAGCGCTACAGAGCGGAGCCGCGGATTACATAGTGAAGGGATTCGACATCGAGGAGTTGCGCCGGCGCGTGGCGAACTTGCTGCGCCTTTCGGAATTGGCGGAAGAAAACACGCGTCTGCGGCGCGAGTTGGTGGCAGACGGGCAATTCGGGCGGTTGCTCGGGGCTTCGGACGCGATGCGGCGCGTTTTTGAGATGGCGGAGCGCGTGGCGGCGACGGATGCGACGGTTTTGATTTTGGGCGAAAGCGGCACCGGGAAGGATTTGCTGGCGCAGGAAATTCACGAGCGGTCGGCGCGGCGCGGCCGGGCGTTTGTGGCGGTGAATTGCGCGGCACTGCCGGAAAATTTGATCGAATCGGAATTGTTTGGATACGAGCGCGGAGCGTTTACCGGGGCGGCGCAGCAGCGCAAGGGGAAGTTCGAGCTGGCGTCGGGCGGAACGATTTTTCTGGATGAAATCGGGGACATGAACTCGGTGACGCAGGCGAAGGTGCTGCGCGCGGTCGAGAATCGCAAGATCGAGCGGCTGGGAGGTTCGCACTCGGTGGATGTGGATGTGCGGGTGATCAGCGCGACGCATCGGGATTTGCCGGGGGAAATTGCGGCGGGGCGTTTTCGCGAGGATTTATATTATCGGCTGCGGGTGGTGACTTTGCAGCTGCCGCCTTTGCGCTCGCATAAAGAGGATCTGGCGATGCTGGTGGATGCGCTTCTGTTGCAGCTGGGGGCGCGGCACCAGCAGCGCGCCGACGTTACCCCGGAAGCGATGAGCTTGCTGCGGCGCTACGATTGGCCGGGGAACGTGCGGGAATTGCGCAACGCGCTGGAACGCTCGCTGGTGTTGTGCGACGGCGACGAAATTACTTCGCTGGATTTGCCGGAAGAGATTCGCGAATACGCCGACGCAGCCGCAGCGGGTCGCGCTGCGAAAAAGCCGGGGGACGATTCGTTTTTGGGCGAGCCGGATTTTCGCGAGGCCAAGCGGCAGTTTGAGATTGTTTATCTGCGGCGGAAGCTGGAAGAGCACCATTGGAATGTGTCGCAGACGGCGGCGGAGGTGGGGTTGCATCGCCAGAGTTTGCAGGAGAAACTTCGCGAACTCGGAATTCAGCGGCCCGGAAAATAGAGGAGGTAAACAGAGCAGAGGAAGTCAAGGAGGCGCAGGAAGCGGGGGATGGTTGCTCGATTGAGAGCGGCGGTTGGGCAAAAAGGCAGTGGCTAGTGTCTAGTGATTAGTGGCTAGAAGAGGCGGTGACCAGTGACCAGTGACGAGTGACGAGTGGCGAAAGAAAAGCAGACCCCTCACCCGCCGTCGCGGGCTCGGGATGCCACGTCCTAAGTTCGATTGTGGCATTGAGGTGCACACATGAGTGATGGGGGATCGGTTGCGGGATTTATTTTGGCGGGTGGGGAAAGTTCGCGGATGGGTGTGGATAAGGGCTTGCTGGAGATTGCGGGCGTGCCGATGATCGTGCGGGCGGCGCGATTGGTGGAATCGGTGGTGGGTGCGCCGGCGGTGGTGGTGGGGACGCCGGAAAAATATCGCGGGCTGGGGTTGCGCGCGATTGCGGATGATTGGCCGGGTTGCGGGCCGCTGGGTGGGATTGCGACGGCGTTGCGCGCGTCGGAGGCCGATTGGAATTTAATTGGGGCGTGCGATTTGCCGTATTTGACGCGCGAGTGGCTGGAGTATTTGTTGCAGCGGGCGCGGGATTCCGAGGCAGAGGCCGTGGTAGCGATGAATCTGGGGCCTGCGAGTAAGCGCGGAGCGGAGCCGCTTTGCGCGATGTATCACACAGGCGGCGAGCCGGCGATGCGGCGGGCGCTGGAGCTGGGCGTACGCAAGGTGACTGACGGGCTCGCGGAATTGCGTGTGGAAGTGATAGAACCTGCGGAATGGAAAGGCTTTGATTCCGGCGGGTTCCTATTCAAGAATGTGAACACGCCGGCGGATTATGAAGAAGCCAAGGCAAAATTTGCCGGGCGCGCGGAAAAATGAGCGACCATTATTTTGAATTCAAAAATGTTTGCAAGGCGTTTGACGATAACGCCGTGCTGAAGGACGTCAGCTTCTTTGTGGAGCAGGGCGAGACGGCGGTGATCATGGGGCGCAGCGGCGTGGGGAAATCGGTGTCGCTAAAATTGCTGCTGGGATTTCTGGCGCCGGATTCGGGGCGCATTATTGTGGCCGGGCAGGACGTGACGAACTGGACGGAAGCGCAATTTTCGAAAATCCGGCGACGGGTGACGATGGTGTTTCAGTCGGGGGCGCTATTCGATTCGTTGACGGTGGAGGAGAACGTGGCGTTTCCGCTGGAGAGCCGCGGCGAGCCGGAAGCGCCGGAAAAAATCGACGCTACGGTGCAAGAGCTGATGAAGGAGCTGGAGGTCGCGGAATTCGCTGATCACTTGCCGTCGGATTTGAGCACCGGAGCGAAACGCGCCGTGGCGATCGCGCGCGCCCTGGCGGAAGATCCGGACGCGATACTGTACGACGAGCCGACTACGATGGTAGATCCGCTGATGGCGGCGCATATCAGCGATCTGATCGCAAAATTGAAGGCGAGACTGCGCAAGACATCGATCGTGGTGACGCACGACACGCACCTGGCCAGGAAATTGGCGGATCGCATACTTTTCCTGCAGGAAGGGCGGGTGGGATTTTTCGGCACGTGGAAGGAACTGGAAAATTCCAAGGAGCCGTTTCTGCGAAATTTTCTCGCGCAGGATGAATTAATTCCCGCGTTGGACGCCAACGAGTGAGCCAAAATCCCTCGGCAACGGGCGCGCCGGCAGCGCAAGGCGGCGACCCGAAATCCCAGCTGCGGCGCGTGATGGGATTCTGGGACGTGCTGCTGTTCAATATCGGAGCGGTGCTGGGGCCGCGCTGGATTGCAGCGGCGGCGCACAACGGCACTTCTTCCATCAGCTTGTGGGTATTTGCCGCGCTGTTCTTTTTCCTGCCGACGACATTCGTAATTGTGGAATTGTCCACGCGGTTTCCGGAAGAGGGCGGATTGTACGTTTGGTCGAAGGAAGCGTTTGGAGATTTTCACGGATTTATCGCGGGATGGACGTACTGGGTGTACACGTTTTTTTATTTTCCGGCGCTGCTGATGGCCAGCGCGGCGATGGCCGCATATATCGGCGGAGGCGGGACGGCGTACTTGGCGCAGGACCGCACGTTTCTGGTGGCGGGATCGTTCGGATTACTTTTTGTGGCTGTGGCGCTGAACATCGTCGGCTTGAATATCGGCAAGTGGCTGCAAAACGTGGGCGCGGTTTCGACTTACGTGCCGCTGCTGATGCTGGTGGGAATGGCGGCGTATTTGTGGCACGCGCATGGCTCGGTGACGCATTTTACTTGGCGGAACATGATGCCCACGTGGGATTGGGGCACGGTGAATTTCTGGCCGCAGATTGCGTTTGCGTTTGTGGGGCTGGAGCTTTGCGCGACGATGAGCGAAGAGGTGCGCAACCCGCAGAAAACTTTGCCGCGCGCGATTTTTGGCTCCGGGATTTTAATTGCGTTGATTTACATCGCGGGAACGTTCGCGGTGCTGTCCATGTTGCCTGCCGATGCCGTGGATCCGAAGAGCGGAGTGTTCCAAGCTCTAACCTCCGGCTCGATGATGCTGCGAATTGTTTTGTTTGGCGTGATTGCGGCGATTTTGGTGACGGTGGGGAATGCGGGAGGCGTCGGAGGGACGGTGGCGGGAGTGGCGCGTGTGCCGTTTGTGGTGGGGATTGACCGCTATTTGCCGGCGGTTTTTGGGCGGATTCATCCGAAGTGGAAGACGCCGTGGGTGGCGATTTTGGTGCAGGCTTTTGCCACTGGAATCGTGCTGATACTGGGGCAGATTAGCGACAGTCCGAATACTGCGTATCAGGAATTGGTGGATGCGGGGACGATACTTTATTTTGTACCGTTCTTGTATATGTACGGCGCGGTGATCAGGTTGGCTTATCGCTCGGACCGTGGGGCGAACCAGAATCAGGTTTTGATTCCCGGTGGAAAAGTTGGAGTTTGGCTGATGGGGATATTGGGATTCACGGTTGTGCTGGGCGGGATTGTGCTGTCGTTGATTCCGCCGGCGGAAGCGGCGAATAAGTGGGTGTTCGAGGGGAAACTGGCGGGCGGAAGCGCGTTCGCGATTTTGTTTGGGTTGATGCTTTATTATCGCGGGGCGCGTGCGAAGGCGAGGGAAGCCGGGGCGCGATAAACTGGCGAGATTAGTGGATCTTGCGGCCTTGCGTGGTTTGTTTTGTGGATAGCGAGAAGCGCGGTTCGATTTTGTTTTCTGCGCTAGTGGATTCGGTTACGCGGCCTTCCACGTATTCTCCGACCGATGGGCCGTGCTTGAAGCCGTGGCCTGAGCCGCCGCCGACCAGCCAGACGTTTTGAAAATCCGGGTGCTGATCGATCAGAAAATCTCCGTTGGAAGTGTTTTCGTATTGGCAGACGCGCGTTTCGACGACAGGGGCGTTTTTCAGGGCAGGGAAGCGGCGGGCGACGAATTCGCGCGCGGATGCTACGGCGGCGACGCTGGCGACGCGGGATTGCGTGTCGGGATCGACCGGCGCGCCGTGATGGTCGTCGGCAACTTTCAGGCCGCGATTTTCCAGGTCGGGCATGCCGTAAAACTCGTCCTGTAGATAGAGCCAGGTGGGCAGGGCTTCTTGCCGAAAGAGATTTTCGCCTTGCGGGACTCCGAAAAAAACAATTTCCTGGCGCGAGACGAAGATGCGCTGGCCCAGGAGATCGGGGAAAAGTTTGGCGAGCCAGGGGCCGCAAGCATATACGAAAGCCCCGGCGGAAATCGTTTCGCCGTGGCTGGTCATCAGCGATGTGACGCGGCCTTCGCCGCGAGGTGCGAGCGCGGCGGCGGCGCGATATTGCACGCCGATTTTCTGCGACTCTTCGACGACGGTTTGCACGGCGCGGCGGGCCATCAGGACGCCGCTTTCGGGTTCGAGGATGCCCCACGCGTTGTCGTCAAATGAGATTTGCGGGTAGTGCTTGCGCAGGCCCATGAGCGAGAGGCGCTCGTGAGGGATTTTGTGATTTTGCAGAGCCGTCAGAGTGTCCATCGCGTAGGGATATTTATCATGGGCGATCCACAGGACACCGGTTGGCTGAAATAATTCGGGGCGGCCGGCCTGGGCGAAGATTTCTTTCCAGCGGGGGAGCGCGCGCAGGGACCAGCGCGTGTAGATATCGTCCGCGCCGTAGCCCATGCGGATGATACGCGATTCGCCGCCGGAGCTGGCGCGGGAGTTGGCTGGGCCGTAGGCATCGAGCAGCGCGACGGAGGAGCCGGATTTTGCGAGATAGTAGGCGATCCATGCGCCGAAGACCCCGGCGCCGATTACAGCGACGTCGTAGGTCTTGCGGTCAGTCATTCGAGGCGTGACGCGGATGGGATTGGAGCGTGCGCGAGCGGATAGGCTGGCGGAAAAGCGGGCGGGTCCCGCAGGCGCGGGACCCGCCCCTACGGTGGTCGCGTGCGGGCGTCATCGCAAACAGGAAACGATTGAATTCGAGGTGGCGATCGCGCATCAGAAACCTTCCTCGACGAGATGCTTTACGGTGAGGTGCGACGCGGGTTGCGATTTTTCGTGGCGCAGCAGGCTTTCCACGTATTTGGCTAGGACGTCGGTTTCGACGTTGATGGCGTCATTGACGGACATCGAGCGCAGGTTGGTGTGCGAGTAGGTAAAGGGAATGACGGCGATGTCGGCGATGCCTTCGTGCCAGCGGGCGGCGGTGAGGCTGATGCCATCGAGGGCGATGGAACCTTTTTCGGCGACGTAGCGGCGGAGATCTTGCGGGACGCGCACGGAGAGCCACCAATTTTCACCTTCGGGGACGAGCCGGGTGACGCGGCCGATTCCGTCAACATGCCCTTGCATGAAATGTCCGCCGAGGCGGGCGCCGGCGGAGAGCGGACGTTCGAGATTGACGAGGTGGCCGGATTTTTTTTCGCCGAAGTTGGTGCGGCGCAGAGTTTCGCCGGAGAGATCGGCGGCGAATCCGTGCTCGTCGAAATCGACTACGGTTAGGCAGCAGCCGTTTACGGAGATGCTGTCGCCGAGTTTTGTTGAGGCCGCGATGGTGGAGTCGGATGCAGAGGCGGCTGAGTTGGCAAAACTTATGCGGAGGCGGCCGCCGTCTGGCGCGTGCTCTAGGGATTCGATTTTTCCTACTTGTTCGGTGATGCCCGTGAACATTTGTTTTCAGTTCCTAGGATCAGTCTTGGCGCGTTTTTCCTTAGGCGCACAGGCGCGATCGCCTATGCTAGGTCAGCTGCGCTTGTACACATCGCGAAAATATCCTTGGACTACGAAATCTGGGCCGCAGGGTTTTACGGTTAAGTTTTGCAGCGCTGGGGATTTTGCGAACCAGCTCGACGGGATTTGCCCCATTGGAACGCCGCCTGTGCCCATGATTTTGGGAGCATAGAAGAGAATCATCTTGTCCACAATGCCGGCTTGCAGAGCCGCGCCGTTCAGGGCGGCGCCCGCCTCGAGCAGGACGTTCAACATTTCGCGCTTGCCGAGTTCCCGAATGACTGCGTGAAGATCGACCTGGCCATGGCGCGCGGGTACGCGGAAAATTTCGACGCCTGCGCGCTGAAGAGCGCGAGCCTTGGGCGAACCGGTTGATTGGATTGTGAACACCACGACGTCGGTCTGGGCGGATTTCACAATTTCCGAGCGGAGTGGGAGCCGAAGGCGCGAATCAACAATCGCGCGTAGTAACTTGCGGCGGCGCGGCTCACCGGTGCGGTCGCTCAGGCGCGGGTCGTCCGCGAGCACGGTGCCGATTCCGGTTAGGAGCGCGTCGGCTTCGTGGCGTAGGCGCTGGACTGCGTCGCGGGAATGCTGGCTGGTGATCCAGGTCACGCTGCCGCTTTTTTGTGCGATCTGGCCGTCGAGGGTGAGCGCGGTCTTTAGCGTGACGAGCGGGCGCTTGGTTTGAATCCAGCAAGCGAAATCTTCGTTCAGGTGCTGGGCTTGCTTTTCCAGGACGCCGCTGATTACCTGGATTCCGGCGCGACGCAGTTCGGCCAGGCCTTTGCCGGATACGGCGGGATTGGGGTCGCGCATCGCGGCCACTACTTTTTTTATTCCGGCGGTTATGATGGCTTTGGTGCAGGGACCGGTTCGGCCCGTTGTGCAACATGGCTCGAGCGTTACGTAGAGCGTGGCGCCTCGGGCGTATGTTCCGGCTGGTTGGAGCGCGACGATCTCGGCGTGATCGCGGCGGTCGTAGATGTGGAAGCCTTTGCCGACGGCCTTACCGTTTTTGACGAGGACTGCGCCAACGATTGGATTCGGATGCGCCAGAGTTGCGCCACGAGTTGCGAGCGTGAGTGCGCGGGCCATCCATTTTTCGTCGGTGGCGGTTATTTTCACTTCGGTCATTTTGGTCAGTGATGCGTTTCAGCGAATCATTCGCAGCGCAGGCTGCGGTTGTATGGTTGAGTTCAGAACATCGCGCACGTCAAATGCGCCGGCCTGAAGGCCGCCGCTACAAATTCCAAACCGAGAAGCGCCGGCCGGACGCCGGCGCTACGTCGCTTAATCAAAAAGCGAGTTGACGTAGGTTTGAGCATCGAATGGGACCAAGTCGTCGATTTTTTCGCCGGTGCCGACGAAGCGGATCGGCAAATTTAACTCCCGGGCGATGGCTACGACGATGCCGCCTTTGGCGGTGCCGTCGAGTTTGGTGAGCACGATTCCGGTGACTGCGGCGTGGCTCCAGAATTCGCGGGCCTGATTCAGGCCGTTTTGGCCGGTGGTGGCGTCGAGAACCAGCAGCACATCGTGCGGCGCGCCAGGAATTACCTTCGCGGCGGTGCGCTTCATTTTGTCTAGCTCGGCCATGAGATTTGATTTGGTGTGCAGGCGTCCGGCGGTGTCCACGATGACGACGTCGGCGTGGCGCGCGCGCGCGGCGGTGAGCGCATCGAAAACCACGGCGGAGGGATCGGCACCGGGTTTCTGTTTGATCATTTCGACGCCGGAACGGCGCGCCCAGATTTCGAGTTGTTCGATGGCGGCGGCGCGGAAGGTGTCGGCGGCGCAGAGGATTACGGTCGCGCCTTCTTTTTTCAGGCGGCTCGTGAGTTTGCCGATGGTGGTAGTTTTGCCGGTGCCGTTGACGCCGACCACGAACAGGACGCGCGGCTCGTCGGCTGGTCTTCCATCAGCGGCGTCGGAATTGGGCTGAGCGGCCGCCGGCGCAGTGAGAATTTTCAGGATTTGATTTTTCAGCTCGCGTTTCAGGGCACCGGGTTCTTCCAGCTTATGCTCGTTCACTTGCTGGCGCAGTGCGACGAGAACTTCCTTGGTGGTGCGCACACCCAGATCGGCGCTGAGCAGCGCGGATTCCAGTTGTTTCAGCAGCTCGGGATCAACGGGGCGGTCGCCGGTGAGCAATTGTTCAACGCGCGCGGATAATTCCGAGCGAGTTTTGCTGACGGAATCTTTCAGACGTTCGAGGAGTGTGGGTTCGGGTGGTCCGAAGAGAGAGATCATGAGTTTTCGCCGCGTGCGGCGGAGCATTTGATTGTAGCAAAGAGGCGGTGATGAGTGATGAGTGATAAGTGACGAGTGACAAGCGACCCCGGAATTTGGTGGCGTCGATCGTCAGGCAGGTCGACGAAAAAGGCAGTGGCTCGTGACCAGTGGTTAGTGGCTAGAAATGCCGCGGCGGAAACGGCTTACGACGAGCGGGGGTGATTACGGATTTTATACTTCGACCAGGGAGGCGGTTAGGCGGAGGCGGCCGGAGGCCACAGCGGAATCGAGGGCGGCTACCACGTTCGGATCGAATTTAGAGATGGCGAGGGAACGTATGCGGCCTAAGGCGAATTCCAGCTCCATGGCGGATTGATACGGGCGATTGGTGGTCATGGCGTCGAAGGTGTCGGCGACGGCGATGATGCGAGCCATCATGGGAATCTGATCGCCGGTGAGGCCGTAGGGGTAACCGGCGCCGTCCATGCGTTCGTGGTGCAATTCGATGCCGGGGAGCATGTCTTTCAGCTGAGCAACCGGGCGCATGATGTTCGCGCCCTTGCTGGGGTGCTGCTTCATGAGATCGAATTCTTCGTCCGTCAGTTTGCCGGGCTTTTTCAGGACGCGATCGTCCACGCCGATTTTGCCGACGTCGTGAAGCAGTGCGGAAATGCGCAAGCGGTCGATCTCTTCGGAATGCAGTCCCATGTATTCGGCGATGATGATGGAATATTTGGCGACGCGGCCGGAGTGACCACGCGTGTAGGGATCCTTTTCGTCGATGGCGGCGGCGAGCATGCGGATGGAGCCGAGGAACAGCTCGCGATTTTCGGCGGCGGCCTGCTTGAGACGCTCGACGTATTCTTCGATGTCTCCGGCCATGTGATTGAAAGTTTCGGCCAGCTCGCTGATTTCCCTGGCGCCTTCGACGCGCACGCGTTCGTGGAATTCGGCGCGGCTGATGGCGCGCACGGATTCGACAAGGCCACGAATGGGCCGGGTGATGCCGAGGGCGAAGAGATATCCGAACAGCAGCGCGACCAGAGTGACGCCCACGACGAAACTGAGCGCTTGCGCGGTGAGTTCTTTCACGCCTGCGTCAATGCGCGCGCTGTCGAGGCTGCGCTCGGCGATGACCGTCCAGCTTAATTCCGGGATGGTGCTGTAGGTGCCGATCATTTCGACGGGATGATTGTTCTTGTCCCGCTCGACGAAATGCATGGTTTCGGTGGCGCGAAGTTCCTGCGGCAATTCCTTCAAGTGCCCGACGATGGGAGAAGTGGAGGTGACGTCGCGGCCGGGAACGACTTCGGCGGAATCGGGGTGCGCGACGATGTGGCCGTGTCCATCTACGATGAAGACGGTGCGCTCGCGCACGCTGGCATCGCGAATGCGCTCGAGCAGGCGGTCAATGGAGACGACCGAGGCAATCATGCCGGTAAATTGGCCGTTCGAAGAAAGCGGAACGGAAACGACCAGCGCCGGGCGATTGTTTTTGCCGAGGGCGAAGGGTTCGCTGACGAAATTCAGTCCCTGGATGCTGGCGGTGAAGGCGCGCTTGAGCGCGCCACCGACGAAAGGATCCTGATCGGAGCTGATGCTGCCGGCGGACTGACCTTTGGCGAGCTGGTTGACGGCGGTGACGTAGAGAATGTTCTGGTTGTTTTCGACGAAGCTTTGTAGCAGGCGCGCGAGTTGCGGAGCGTGCGCGGGGTCGTCCACATTTTCAATCCAGCCGGTGAGAGAGAGTACCTGGCGCTGGCTGAGAAGTTGTTCGCGCAGATTTTGTTCGAATTGCAGGGTTTCGCTGGCGAGCGAACGGGTGATTTCGGATTGCTGGACGCGCTCGGTATCCTGCAGTTTCTCTTCGCTGAGGCGCAACACTTGGCGATGGTAAAGCCATAGAGGAGTGATGCTTACGAACAGAAGCGCACCCAGCACAATCCAGAGGATGCGCAGGCGCCGCGTCGTCTGCTGCTTGAGGGCTTCAGTGGGCACAAGAATCTCTTCGGTAAAATGCTAGCGAAGTGAGCGATGGGATACAACGGGACGTTAGTACTGGGGTTGGCGAATAAGATACAGAGAGATTGGGAGTTAGGGGGCGTTCCTTAGCGGGAATCTGCGCGTTCGGGTAGGGGCCGGGTCGCGCGAATGCGGGACCCGCCGCTGCAGACCCGGAAATTCACGGCGGCGACGCTCACCGTGGAAGCTGATCGTCGTTTTTTTTGCTGAAATTGAGGCGCGGTTCTTCTCCGGCAACGAGGCGCGCGATATTAGGACGATGTTTGATCAGCACTAGCAGGGAGATCAAGACTGTGCAGAGGGTGACGAATTCGGGAGGCGCGTGGCCGGGCGCGTAGAGCAGGTAAACAAAAAAAGGCAGCGCGACGGCGGCGGAAATCGAACCGAGCGACGAGTAGCGCCAGAAAATTACTATCAGTAGCCACAGCACGACTCCGGCGGCGACCGCTTGCCAGCAGATCGGCAGGAAGACGCCGAGGCCGGTGGCGACGCCTTTGCCGCCTTTGAAGCCGAGCCATACCGGAAACATGTGGCCGATGACGGCGCAGACGGCGGCAGTCATCATCCAGAAAAGGCTGGGGCGGGTAAAATGCGCGGCGAGCCAGACGGCGAAGTAGCCTTTGCCTGCGTCGAGGAGCAGCGTGAGAATGCCCGCGAAATTTCCCGCGTGGCGCGTGACGTTCGCGGCGCCGATATTGCCGCTGCCGATTGCGCGGATGTCCGGGCCGCCGAGGACCCTCACGACGAGCAGGCCGAAGGGAATCGAGCCGAGAAGGTAGGCCACCAGCGGGATCAGCCACGCAGTGCTGACAAAAATCGCTCTCAATTCGTTCCTTTTACAAATGGAAATGCGGCGAGCTTGCGGTATTGCGCGCCCGATGGTTTTAGCACGCTTTCGAACAAATGAAATTCGGATTCGCGCGCCGCGCCGAAATCATACGACTTAAGAGCGTCAGCTGCACGTGCGAGATTTTCCAGCGCGTCGCCGGGCTCGAGGCGCGCAAGAGTGAGGTGCGGAGAGTAGGCGCGCGTTTCGCGGGCGAAGCCGAGCGGCTCAAGCGCTTCTTCGACTGCGGCTGCCAGTGCAGCGAGATTGGGAGTGGCCTGGACGCCGCACCAGAGCACGCGCGGCTTGAATTCATTGGGAAAGAAACCGAGGACGCGGAAATCCATGGCAACAGGTTGCGCGGAACGAATCGGCGCGAGAGCGGCGCGGATGTCCGGGACTTTTTGCGGGTCCGTTTCGCCCAGGAATTTCAGAGTGACGTGCATGGATTCGGACCGGACCCAGCGTGCCGCGCAACATTCGGGTTTCAGGCGCTGGCCAAGCGTTGCGAGGGCGTTGCGCACCGCGCTGGGCAAATCGAAGGCGACGAACAGGCGCATGGCTCAGGCTCTGGCGGCGGCGGGAAAAAGATAATAGCGGCGCACGGCGTCGAGCGCGGCTTGTGATGCGAATTGGCGAATCCGTTCGCGATCGCCTGGGAAGCGGTAGGCGCGTTCGCGGGGGCCATGCTCGTCGGCGAGGCCGATGTGCACCAGGCCTACTGGTTTTTCCGGCGTGCCGCCGCCGGGGCCGGCGACTCCGGTGACGCCGACGCCGAGAGTCGCGCCGGTCCGTTTGCGGATGCCGTCGGCGAGGGCAAGCGCGACTTCGGAACTGACCGCGCCTTTCGATTCGATCAAACTTTGCGGAACGCCCACGAGGGAAATTTTCAGCTCGTTGCTGTAGCAGATTACGCCGCCAAGAAAATAGGAGGAGCTGCCGGGCACTTTCGTAAGGCGCTCGGCGAGCATGCCGCCGGTGCAGCTTTCAGCGACGGCGACGGTGGCGCGATTTTCAGTCAGGACGCGCGCGACGACTTCTTCGAGCATTTCGCCCTTGGTGGAATAAAGATGTTCGCCGAGGGCCAGGGTCATGCGGTCGGTGATTTCGTCGAGAAGTTTCTCGGCTTTGGCAGCGTCGCGCGACCAGATGCGCGGGTGCAGCTGCGTGCCGGTGGGAGCGGCGAGGATGGTGGTGTCGGTGTCGGGATAAAGCTGATAGAGCGGGCGCACGCGCGTCTCGACGTCGGATTCGCCCAGGCCGGTGGTGCGCAGGTCGCGCGTGAAGAGGCGCTCGTCGCCGGAAATTTTTGCGAGGCGCGGGCGGACTTCGGTTTCGAAAATGGATTTGAGCTCGTGCGGCACGCCGGGCAGCAACACGATGATGTGGCCACCGGCTTCCAGCCACAGCGCCGGAGCAGTGCCGCGCGGATTCGGGAGAACTGTGGCGCCTTCGGGAACCATGGCCTGGCGTTTATTGATTTCGGGCATGGTGCGCGCGAAGCGGCGAAAACGCTCCTGGATTTCGCGCACGATGGCTTCGTCGAGGCGCAGCTTGCGGCCGAGAAGTTCGGCGACGGTTTCGCGCGTGCGGTCGTCGTCGGTAGGGCCCAGGCCGCCGCTCGCGATGATCAGGTCAGCGCGATCGAGAGCGTGGCGGAAGCAGGAGCGCATTTCGTCGGGCGAATCGCCAACGACGGCTTTGTGTATTACGCGGATGCCGATTTTGTTGAGTTCGTCGGTCAGCCAAAGAGAGTTGGTGTCCAGGCGATAGGGAGTGAGCAGTTCGGAACCGACGGCAATGATCTCCGCATTCATCTTCAAATGTTGTACTCGATTAGGAGTGGGGTGTGCAAGTAAGGGGCGGGATTGGCAGCAGTGGCGCGGTGGTGGGCGCGAGCGAGGGAGAGCACGAGCCGGCGCTCTAAGACACGTGCCGGCTCGTTGGGCGGGGTTGTGACAGTCCGTGGCTGTGCCGCGATATGGTGGCGTTTTGCGGCGCGCAGGCTCGTTTTTCACGGCTGTTTGCGGGCGTAGTCGCCTTGGAATTCCATGGACCAGGTAGCGCCGTTGTCTTGCGATTTTTCCCAGGTTTGCTTTACGTTGTTGTCGCCGTGGCGCATGATTTTGATGCGATTGAGAACGGCTTCACCGTTCGGGCCGCGGCTGGGGCCGATGAATTCGGCGGAGCCTTGCGCCACTTTTCCTTCGAATATGTGCACGCGGCCTTCATTGTCGGCAAACATGCCGTGCCAGCTCTTGTCGTCGGAGCTGTAGGCGAACATATTTTCGCCGGTGTGGCCTTTGCCGCCCGCCCAACTCTCGACCACGAGGCATTTATCGAGCGAGAGATGGACTTTGCTAGTGGAGGTGGCGGACATTCCGGGATAGCTGACGATCCAATCGCCCAGCCAGAAATCCAGCTGACGGCTTTCTCCGTTGGCGGAGCAGCTGCCTGGATCTTGCGCTCGGGCTGCACGCGGCGCAGCGAGACAGAAACACGCGATTGCGAGAAGGATCGGAAGCAGCCGGCACGGATGTGGACTACCTACCACTGTGGTGCTATTCATGATTTGACTCCTGTGCGGCATTCGCCGCTCAATGCAACTTCTGCGAACGGGTGGCGCGGAAACGGAATGCGCCGTCGGAAAGCTCGATATGTTCGTTCGTGAAGCCGGCGCGACGAAGGCGCTGCGGAAGCGTCGCGGGATCCACAATCACCATCGTGTCGAAGCAATGAAAGAGCTTCATGAGAAAACTCGTGCGGCTGTCGGTTCCCAGGAAGGTTCCGCCGGGAGCGAGGACGCGAAGGGCTTCGGCCAGAACGCGATCCTGCAGCGATGGGGAAGACACGTGATGCAGCATCGTGAAACAAAAAACCGTGCGGAATGTCCCGGATTCGAATGGCATGGAAGTTGCGTCGCCCTCGAGGACTTGGACACTCGTGTTGCGAAATTTTGCGGCTAGTTTTTCTGCAAGACCCGGATCGTTTTCCAGGACTGTGAGCGAGGGCACTCGCGTTCTGAGGTAATTCGTCGTGACGCCGGGTCCGGGGCCGATTTCCAGGGCCGGCCCTTCCAGGGTTGTGCCGCCTAGCGCCCAGGGCATGAGTTCAGATTCGACTCTGCGCTTCCAGAGTGCTGATTGGCAGTAGCAATGATGGATGCGGTTCATGGTGCGATGCCTTCCTGGCCTGAGAAAAGAATAGCGGTTGCCGGATTTGCGTTCTTTCGATATTGTGACAATGAATGTCGCGAAATAGACAAATCGCGAAATTTGATCCCGGTGCGCCCGGCCAGGCGCAAGTTACTACGCTGAGCCGCGACTACCCGGCCGGGCACGTCATAGTGCTGCACTTTCATCATCGCGACCAGCTGGTATATGCCTCGCGTGGGGTGATGACCGTGCGCACGGACGTCGGCGCCTGGGTGGTTCCCACGCACCGAGCGGTGTGGATTCCCGCGCCTGTTCCGCACACGATCACGATGTCCGGCACGGTTTCGATGCGAACTCTTTACCTGCGGCCGCGCTTGGCGAGAACTTTGCCGCGGACTTGCTGTGTGGTGAACGTATCACCGCTGCTGAGGGAACTGATTCTGCACGCGTGCGCGCTTCAGACGCTGCAGGTGCGAAAAGAGCGGCAGCGGCACGTGATTGATCTGATCGTGGACCAGCTGCAGACCATTCAAACGGTTTCGCTACGGCTGCCGAACCCCACGGACACGCGAGCGTTGCGAGTGGCCAGCGTGCTGCTTGCGAATCCAGGCGAGCAGAGTACGCTTGCGCAAGTTTGCAAAATTACCGGTGCGGGACGGCGCACGATCGAGCGGCGGTTTCGGGAAGAAACGGGAATGACGTTCGGCAAGTGGCGACAACAGTTGCGGCTGATGCAGGCGATGCGTCTGCTGGCGGAGGGAGCAAAGATCACGCACGCGGCACTGGAGGCGGGCTACAGCACGCCGAGCGCCTTCATTTTCATGTTCAGGAAAACTTTGGGCACCACGCCGAGTGCCTATTTCAGCGCCGGTGCAAAGGGCTAATGGCCGATGACGGTCTTATGGCTCATGGAGTTTATCGCGGTCGGCCGGAATTTTGCCGCCGAGGTCAAAGCCTTCGTCGAGCAACGTCGTGGCTTGCTCTTTAGCGAACTCGTAGGCTTCTTCGTCGCCTACAAGAAGTTCGATTTGACAAGCCAGCAGAGCGCTAGGCGAAGTGGAGCGGCGCGCGGCGAGGATCTTGGCTTTTTCGATGGTTCGCCGGTCGAGCCTGATCGAAACGTTCCGCTTTCCTTCCCCTTTTCCGGTTACCATGACTTTCCTCGTATCGGTTTACGGTACGCGCGGCAGCGAGAATCTTGATTCGCCTTCGACGTTTTCCGAAAGTGAGTTTGTCGCGCGCCAACCTTGCGAAGAAGAATTGTTGATTCTCGCGTTCTGAATATCTGAGGAGTAGATGCCCTATGCTGACGAAACCTCGCTGGCTACTGCATCTGGAAGGGGCCAGTATTTTCGCCCTAACGCTCGTTCTGTACCGTGCAGGACACTTCCATTGGTGGCTGTTCGCGCTGCTGCTGCTTGCGCCCGATCTGTTCATGCTGGGTTATGTGGCGAATCCCAAGATCGGCTCGGCCGCCTATAACCTCGCGCACACTTCGTCTGTGCCGATTTTGTTGTTAGGCGTCGCGGTCTTGGCTCCGCTCCCCGCTCTTGAGCCTTACGCCCTAATTTGGCTGGCACACATTGGCATGGACCGAATGCTGGGCTATGGATTGAAATATCCGGCGCGATTCGGCGACACCCACCTCCAGCACGTGTGAGCCGAAACCCGTCGCAACCGGTCCGCGCGGTTCCGCGTTCAGCAAACGCGTTAAGGGTGTGAGGCTGACTGCTCGGATTGTTTGCCAGCGGGCGGCAGCGGTTTCGGCTTGGCGAATCTAGCGGGCCCTATTGGCACGTTCTGTTGCACTGCGGCGAATTGGATTGTGGACATGTTTCTTGGTTGAGATGTAGCGACACGGAAGGGGATCGCCACGCCATCAGCTTCGCGATATTCGGCGTAATCAATTTGGTTGGGGTTGCAGCCTCGCGGGGTTTCGGCGTAGCGAATCAAGCGGACGAGCAGGCCCGATTGCTCGTCGAAATATAATTTTGCCTGGGGCTGGCCTTCGCGGATGGCTAGGAGCAGGTAGGCGTCGCGGTCGTTGATTTTTTTGGGATACTGAAGGCGCAGCTCGGGCCGCGCCCCCCTTCGACCCTGCCGCTGGCAGGGCCTCAGGGTAAAACGGCGCTGAGTTGCGGATGGGCGAGCTGAATGTGGAGCGGCTCGGGATTTGCAAAAGCGAGTCAACGGCGCCCGTCCCGCTTCGCGGGTGGCCGCGACCGTTCGATTCGGCGCCGCTGAATCTCAGGATGAATCGCCCTGCAGGCCGATTCACAAATTCAAAGGCGGCGGCAAAACGAAGAGGGCGCGCGGGACACTGGGCTGCGAAAAAGCCCGGAGTCGCGCAGGCTGTCAACGCAGTCCGATGGCTTGTACGAATCGGAGACCATCATGGAACAAAACTTGCACGACACAATGGCGCTGCTCACACGCACGCCTGCGGCGCTCGATGCGCTGCTGCGCGATTTGCCCGAAGCGTGGACGTCACGAAACGAAGGAGCAGGCACGTGGAGCGCGTTCGATATCGTCGGGCATCTGAATCACGGCGAACGCACGGATTGGATGCCGCGGGCCAGGATGATATTGGAGTTTGGCGACACGCGGACGTTTGAGCCGTTCGATCGTCGGGGACAGGAGCAGGAAAGCGCGGGCAAATCGCTGGGACAATTATTGGATGAGTTTGCTCGCTGGCGATCGGCGGGGTTGGGCGAACTGCGCGCGATGAATCTGCGGCGAGAGGACCTGGAGCGGCGTGGGCGGCATCCTGCGCTTGGCGCGGTTACTTTGTCGCAGTTGCTGGCGACGTGGGCGGTTCATGATTTGACTCACCTGCACCAAATCTCGCGGGTCATGGCGCATCAATATGCCGCGGCGGTGGGTCCTTGGCACGAGTATCTTGGAGTGCTGAAGTGTGGCGGACATAGCGCGCCGTAGTGTCCGCTCCGGAGATAGGAATTTGCGAGAACATTCGCCAAGCGTGCGTTAGCCAGTGGCGCGCTTGACCACGAATATGTCTTATTGCAACAGGAGGCGCGCCCTTGTCTGAGGAAAACGATTCCGAGCGCGGCGGAGAATTGCAAACCGGGCGAACGTCCGTTGCGGCGTCGGATCCAGCGCGCGGGCCCGTTTCCGAACCGCCTCGACCATGGGGTCGCGCCGAACGCAATCGCCTGCTGATCTGGGTGGGAATCGCGTTTATCTTCCCGGGGCTGCTGGTTTTTGCGCTGCGTCTTCAGGGCAATCCGTCGGATGCCGTCTTCAGCGTGCGCAGTGAATTGCCGCTCAAGGCGCTGTTTGCATTTTGTGTCGTGCTGGCGACCGGGATCGTTTCGCGGATGGAAAAACGCCCGCTGGGCGATTATGGAATTCCTCCACGCGGAATTTTCGGATTGCGATTCTGGGAAGGTTGTCTGTGGGGATTCGCGATGCTTTCGGCGATTCTGCTGGTTCTTCGCGCGTCCGGCCATTTTCAAATCGATTCCGTGGCGCTGGCGGGAGGCGCGGTGTTCCGTTACGCGCTCGGCTGGGGCGCGGTATTTCTGGCCGTGGCGGTACACGAGGAGCTCGCGTTTCGCGGTTACTGGCTGTTCTCTTTCGCGCGACGCTTCCAGTTCTGGCGAGCCGCGCTGTTTACCTCGCTGGTATTCGGCGCCGCGCATCTCGGCAATCCGAATGAAAATGTTCTCGGCATTCTGCAGGTCGTATGGATCGGCCTGCTTTTTTGCTTGATGATCCGGCGGACCGGCTCTCTGTGGTTCGCGTTGGGGTTTCATGCGGCGTGGGACTGGGCGGAAACTTTTTTCTACGGCACGCCGGATAGCGGCTTGCTCGGCGTGGGCCGCTACCTGAACACTTCCCTGCAGGGTCCGAAGTGGCTGACGGGAGGTTCGGCGGGGCCGGAGGGCAGCGTGATCGCGTTTCTGGTGCTACTGCTTTGCGCACTGCTAATACACTTGCGATTTCCGAGGGCAGAGTATCCGAATCGGCCGGTCTAAACCAATCCGCATGAAAACCTTGCGCAGCGCAGCGACGAACTCTGCCTGCCGCAGGCAGGGAACTGTCTTCGTTTGTGGCCCCGGCGAGCACGCGGCATCGAACAGAGATCCTTCACCCGCTGTCGCGGGTTCAGGATGACGGCCAAGGCATTTTTTCGTTAACGCTGGTGAGGATTAGCCGTTCAGCGGCAGGCCCTGGACATCCCAATCTAGCGAGTACAGCGCGTTGTTGGTAGTGATCATGGCGCGGCGGCTCGGCAGCAGCGCGAGGCCTACGATGTTGCCGCCGCTCACAACCAGCTCCGGCTCGGCTTGCGGCGTTAGGCGGACGATGCCGCGTTGGCCGCCGAGAGACGCGGCGACGTAAAGATTGCCGCTGCGGTCAAAGGCGAGTCCTTGCGGGCGGCCGAGACCGCGGAAAAAAGTACTGACTTCGCCGGCGGGATTGATGCGATAGACGCGGTCGAAACTGGAGGTGGTGGGGCCGGTGACGTAAAGCTCGTCGGCGGCGCTGAACGCCAGATGATAAGCGGCCATCGAAGGTTCGAGTGTGGCGAAAACGAAAATTTCGCGGTCGGCGCCGATTTTGAAAATTGTGCCACTGCGATCGCCGACGTAAAGATTGCCGGCTTTATCGAACGCGAGTCCGGTGGCGATGCCCATGCCCTCGATCCATTGCATGGAGTGGCCCTCGGGCGTTACGCGGTGGATCGCGCCATCGTGGCGGCTGGAAACATAGAGGAATCCTTCGCTATCAATCGCCAGGCCGGTGGGATTCATCATTTCGGTGATGAAAGGCTTGATGGCGTGATTGGCCGTGACTTTGTAAAGTGAGACGGGAACTTTCTGGCCGCGCTGGCCGCTGAAGGTGACGTACACGTTACCGTCGGCGTCCACCGCGGGGCTGGCGACGGGATGGAGATTGTCGGCGACTTGCGTGCCGAGCGCGAGCGGGAACGGCGGGCTTTCGACGCCTGCCATTCTCACGCGGACGGTGCCGCCCGCGGCTCCTTCCGGGACGCGCGCGATCAGCAGATTTTCCGCAGCCAGGACCAGGCTGGCTTCCGCGGCGCCGAATTGCACCAGCGGGCGCGCGTGATTGCGCGTGCCAAAGCCGCTGCCGTGAATAGCGACTTCGCCGCCGGGTAGCGCGGCGGCTGGCTTGATGCTTTCGATTCTGGGAGTGGCGGTCATGTTCGCATTCAAGCTGATGTGCCGGGGCCTTGGTGCTGACCTTGATAGCTTGCACTAAATTTTGGTGCGTGTCATTGCGCGTATCTTTGTGTCAGGCGTTCGCCGAGCGGCCGGTCTAAAGAATATGTGTGGTAGCCGCAAAGGCGGAACTTCAGCGGCGAAAGCCGCTCGGATTTTGCGCGGCGTATGTCGTGGCTCGAGCCACGACCCACAAAGATTCTTGCTACAGTCCGGCGGCGCGGGCCAGCCATAAGCCGATGGCGGCGTAAATTCCCGCGATCCAGTCGTCCGCCATGATGCCCCAGCCGCCAGGCAACGATTCCGCCTGGCGCGCCGGGAACGGCTTCCAAATGTCGAACACTCGAAAAAGTATAAAACCCACGAGCAAATATTTCCAGTTGAGGGCGGAGCGCATCAAGATAAAACCTGGCGCTAAGGTTGCATAGCGAAGCTCTGGGACCCTCCACCAAATAGGAACGCCGCTCCCCAGGAGCATGGTCAGGAATTGCCCGGACACTTCATCTATCACGACTCGACCCGGATCTTTTTGATGCCAAAATTCCGCGGTGCGATGAGCGGCCCAGACTCCGACGGCCGAAATGAGGAGAAACAGCACGACGTATGCCCATACGAATTGATGAAAATAACTAGCCGGGAGGTTGACATTAGAGAAGTCACCGACAGAACCGTTGGCGAGCATGTACGGAACTTCTGGACCGAACCATAAACACGCCGGTACCGCGAACAGAATGAAGCTGCCGAGAGAGCCCCAAGTGCCGGGAGCTTTCGGGAGGTAGCCGAAGCCGGCGGCGGTGGCGATAAAAATCGCGAAGCGGGGCTTGGGTTGCGTTGTTGTCGAAGGCGCGATGGGTGATTCAGCCTTCGGTGGTGCTGACGCTGTGGCGCTCGATGCGGCAGGATCGTCGGAGGCGGCTGGGTCGGTTTTTGCGGTCATTAGTTTTTGTGTTCGTCTGGGGATTCGCGGGTGATGTCTTCGAAAAGGGTGTCGTCGTTGGCCGGCTCACTGATGACGTACTTTTCGCTGGACCAGTTGCCGAGGTCGAAGAGCTTGCAGCGTTCGCTGCAGAACGGAAATTCCGAGTTGGCTTCGGAATCGGTCGGCTTCTTGCAGATGGGGCAGCGGAATTTCATGCGATTAAGAATACCGCAAAGTGCGCGGCGATGCGCGTGCGATCAGGTTAGTTCCGACCGAGGATCAGACATAGACTAGCGAGCAGGAGTGTTATCGGAACCAAGAGCCAGAACACTGCTCTTGTGGCAGTACCGTTCGGAACGGCTCGGCGATGTCGTCCAAGAAGCTAGCTCCCGTTAAAAGGGAGGAGAAACGGGAGCCTGCCGCATTTTCCTTCGGCTAGGTTGATTTCGCGAATCATCCTTACGATCCAAAATTCCGAAAAGACGACAGAAGTCCAGAATAGGATTAGAGCGACAATTCGTAGGGCCGGCGTCGGATCAAAAACGCGGAACTGCCGGAACGGGGAGGTCTTCTTCGGGTGGAGGCGGCTGCAAAAGCGATCGCAGCTTGGATGTCCGCTGGCTTCAGAGAAGGGTAGCCTGAAAGGATCGCCTCCGTTGTTTCCCCGGCCGCCAAGCCGGCGAGCACGCTGCGCAGGAGAACGCGAGTTCCTTTGAAGCGGGGCTGGCCGCCGCAGATTTGGGGATCTCGAATGAATCGTTCTAGGTAGTTCAGCACGTTTGACCTGGGGCGGAAGAAATTTCAATTGTTTTGTTGCTGCCAAAATCATATCACCATAGGTGCGAGACGCATCCATTCGCTGCGCACGCCGGACATCTCCAGCAGTTCACCCAAGAAGTCAAAGGCGCCCAGCTGAAGCTGGCCGCTACAAATTCAAATTCGGGTTGCTAGCGCCGCGTCTCGCCTGCGGGTTTGGGGTTTGACCTGAGCGGAGGACTCAACTGCAAAGAGCCGGCGGGACGCCGGCGCTACGAACGACAGCTGCGTTTACGCGAGAATTGCGAATGGGGAGGCTGGGGCGACGGTCTGCCGGCGGCTGGATTCTGGCGTGGAGGCTTCGAATTCGATAGCGCGGCCGATCAGGTCGTAGTGTTTGGCTTCGGTGATCTCGACGGTGGCTAACGAGCCGGGGAGCGGCAGGTCGGCGGCGTCGTTCACGCCGGCGAAATCCGTGATGTAAACTTTACCGTCTATTTCGGGGGCCATGCCTTCGAGGCGGGCTTCCCAGATCAGGTCGGTGTCTTTCGATGGGCCTTCGAGCATGACTTGCAGGCGTTGGCCGATTTTATTTTTCAGTTTGCGCGCGGAGATTTTTTTCTGCAGAGACATAAGCGTATCGCGGCGGCGCGCGATGGTTTTCGCATCCACTTTATTTTCCAGCCCGTAACTTTTCGAGGTGTCTTCGTCGGAATAGGCGAAGACGCCCATCCATTCGAATTCGGCGGCGCGCACAAAATCGCACAACTCGCGGAAATCGTTTTCGGTTTCACCGGGGAAGCCGACGATGAACGAAGTACGAATCGCAACGCCGGGAATCGCGCGGCGGGCCTTTTCTAGCATTTTCAGAAACGCGTCGCCATTTGAGCCGCGCTTCATGCGCGCGAGCACGCTGCGGCTGGCGTGCTGCAGCGGAACGTCCAGATATTTCGCCAGGCGCGGATGCGCGGCGATGGTATCGAGCAGGCGCGGGGTGATGCGATTGGGATAACAATAAAGGAAGCGCACCCAATGCAGGTCTTCGATTTGCGCCAGGCGTTCGAGCAGCGCGGCCAGGCCGGCACGCAGGCCGAGATCTTCGCCGTAGAAAGTGGTGTCCTGGCCGATCAGCGAAATTTCGCGCACGCCGGCGGCGGCTAGGTTTTCGGCCTCGCGAATGACGGATTCGAAGCGGCGGCTGCGGAATTTTCCGCGCAACTGCGGGATCACGCAGAAGGTGCAGGGGTGGTCGCAGCCTTCGTTGATTTTGATATACGCGGTGTGGCGCGGCGTTGCCAGAATGCGCGGCGTCGCGTCGTGGTACAGATACGTCGGCAGCTCCGCGCCGCCGATATTTTCAGAATCGTCGGGACGCAGCTGTCCTTCGCAGGCTTGCAGAATTTTTTCGATTTCGCCGGTGCCGATCACTGCGTCCACTTCGGGGATTTGTTCGCGGATGTCGTTGCGGAAGCGCTCGACCATGCAGCCCGCGACGATTAATTTCTGCGCGCGACCGAATTTTTTGTACTCGGCCATTTCCAGGATGGAGTCCACCGACTCTTTTTGCGCGGGCTCGATGAAGCTGCAGGTGTTCACCACCAGCACGTCGGCTTCGCCCGCGCGCGGCGTCAGCTCGTAACCAGCGCGCGCGAGAATGCCCATCATCACCTCGCTATCCACGAGGTTCTTCGGGCATCCCAAGCTGACAAATCCGACTTTCGGCATGCAGAGCGGTCCTTTGGCGTGTTGCGAAACACACAATTCTAACACAGCCGTTCGGCGCACGCCTCGGCGCAATTCAGCCCCGTTCGCGGGCCGAGCCGACAGATTTATGGGCGCTCGGCGGCGTCGAGGACGACTTTTAGCGGGGCCGAATCTTTTCCCGTAATCTGCATGTCTTCGATCGTCTTCGCCTGAAACCCTTTGGCTGATACAACGAGCGTATAGCGACCGTTGCGAACATGTTTGAATACAAAGAGGCCCCTAGGATCCGAGCTCGTCTGGAGCGTCTGCTTAGACGAGCGAAGGCTTACGGACGCGTCATTTACCACCGCGCCGAATTCATCCATCACGAAGCCTTCCAACCGTCCGCCGGGCCTGTAATCCTTCGCTGCTGGAACTGGATCTTCACAGCAATCCGACAACGGCCCGAGGTCCAGAAAAATCGTCACCGTGCGGCCTGCAGCAATCCGGAGATTTTTGATTGCCCTGGTTTCGAACCCGCGGGCGCTGACCTCCAGTTCGTAGGTTTCGAGCCGAACGACAAATTCGAAATGCCCTTTGCTGTCCGACTTTGTTTCCAGCGTCTGGGTGGGCGATTTCAGTGCGACCGAGGCGCCTGTAATTGGAGAGTCTGATCTGTCCAATACTTGGCCTTGGAAGACCGCGCCGGATTGACCGAATACGTGAGGCGCGAGAAAGGAAAAAAAAGCCGCCAATTTGAGGGGCCAAAGTAATTCTTGCCTCGAGGTCAGGCCTCGCGATTGCGGCGTCAATCCGAGCATGCGTCAGGTGTCCAATCGTCGTGTGCAGGCGACGATAGCACCGGTCTAGCCGGGTCGAACGCCCGTCGAGCGAGTGAATTCGCGGATGGAGCTTAGGAGCGCGGACATTTGCTGGGCCGGTGCAGGCCGATCGCCGAAACGGGCGGATTGGTAAAGTGCGGTTAACTGCGCGACGGGCGCGGCGATTTCGGTGGCCCGGATGGCGGCGGCGAATTCCAGAGCGGTTTGCGATGGCAATTTTTTCCAGCCGCGACGTTCGAGCAGGCGCAGCATTTCGCGGTACTCCAGCGTGGCGAGCGATGCTGTGACGTTGCCAGTGGTCCGCGCGCGCAGGCTCCAGCGCGCCATCAGATAACCGAACATTGAGCGCCCGCGCAGGTAAATCAGCAGCGCCACAAGAAAAACCAAGATGCTGGGCAGGAAATACGGCGAGGCTTCCGTACGCTTGTCGAGCTTGACGATCAGCTGCAGAACCTGGCGCTGTTTTTCCTGGTAATACTTGCGCGCGCCCTGGCCCCAATCGCGCGAAGTTTTCTGGACGCTTTGCGCCAGAGTAATCTGGTGCCCGAAGTCGTAGTTGATGATCCATTCACCCCAGGCGTATTGAAACCAATCCCAATACATGCTCATGCGCTCGAGCAGGCCGCCGCGCTTGTCGGTTCCCGGTGGCGTGGGATCGAAAGTGATCCAGCCGTAGCCGGGGAAAAAGACTTCCACCCACACGTGCGCGTCGCTGGCGCGCACAATCCAGTCGCCGCCAACGTCGTTGTACTCGCCGGGAAGAAATCCGCCGACGTAGCGCGCGGGAACGCCCAGGTTGCGCAGCATTACGGTCATAGCCGCGGCAAAATATTCGCAATGGCCGGCGCGGCGCGTGAAAAGGAAATACGCGAGGGGGTCGGCCGAGCGCGGGCCGGTGAGGTCTAGCGTGTAGCGGTAATGGGTTTTTAGGTACAACTCGATTTTTGCAGCTTTGTCGTACTCGTTGGCCGAGCCGGAAGTGATTTGTTCGGCCAGTTGCTTGATGCGCGGATCGAGGCGCGGAACCTGCAGATACGGACCGGTGACGGAGTCCGGAAAATCCGGGGAAGCCAGGCGCAGCTGCGGCGCGGGGACGATCGGAAGATTGGAGGTGGCTTCGTAGCGGATTTTCGAATTGTTGTGGTAAGGATTCGAGAGCGAGCCGGTCTGATCGAGAATCAAGTATCCGCCATGTTTCTCACCGCCCAGCCGTTCGGTGTCGTTGGAAAAACGGCCTTGGAGAGATTCGATACGAGGCGCGATGAAGATGGCGTCGGTGGCGATCGGCTCCATCAGCACGATGTAATGTAGCGGGGTGGAATAGCCCGCGGGGAGCAGGGGGTACTCAGCGCGAGTTTCGTCGGTTGGATCGGGACGATATTCTCCGGCGGAATCCGCCGACACAACGGTCTGTTCGCGCGGTGGCGTGAACCAGCGGCGGCCATCGAAATTCGTAAGGACGATGCCGCGCCAATGGACGCCTTCGGCGAGTATGGGGTCGCCGTCAATATGGATGCGCATCACCACCGCGCTGCTCTTCTGGATTTCGCCGATTTCGCCGAGGGTGACGTCGTCGCTGAAGCCAGTCATCAATTTTGGCTGCAGATTCAAGGCGCTCAGGTAGCCGGTGGTGAAGCGCGGCAGCATGAAAAAAATCGCGCCGCCAATGACCAGCGTGCCGATGGCGACCAGCGCGGAGGTCAAGCCCAGGGCGCGATTCAAACGATGCGCGAGCGGCGAGCCGGATTCGAGCGGGGGAGAGACGGCGTCGTTGGCGCCGCGGCGAATTTCCAGCGCGACGAAAGTGGAAACCGCCAGGACCAGAAAAATGACCAGCGCGATCAGAAAGCCGGTTTCGACGGTGAGAATCGCCGAAGCCAACATGCAGGTGACCGCCAGCATCGCCAGAAACGCGTAATCGCGATTGCTGCGCGAGGAGAGCAAGCGCACCAGCGTGGCGAAAAGCATCAGGTGGATGGCGGCCAGCAGTGCCGAATAGAGCGCGGGGTTCGGCGCGCCTTGCGAAATCGTGCGCGACAGCACCCAGAGGTCAATCGGAAAAAACAGGAAATAGGCGAGGACCAGACCGGTGGCCGCGCGCACGGAAAGTTCGGGGCCGCGTCCGCGCCAGAGGCGCCCGGCTTTGTAAACGAGCACCGCGACGGGGATGAACGTCGAGAAAATGTCGAGCTTCCCGGTGCTGACGACGGCGAAGATGCCGGTCGAAACCAGCAAGAACAGCGACACTTCGAAATATCGTTGCACCGCCGGGAGGGGCGGAGCGCTGAGGCGCGCGGTGGAGGCCATGGACGTTTCCATGATAGCAGCGGCGGACGTGAGGTGGGTTGTGGGGTGTCTATCGTGTCATGGGGTGGGCGACAGCGGCGGCGATTTTGCGGGTGGCGCTGGAGATGGGCAGCTTGCTGAGATTTTTCAGAGGCAGGATGCGCGTGCGAGGGAGTTTCGGTAGTTCGCCGACGTTGGCAAGAAATGGGAGCAGGGTGATGTTGCGGAAAGTTACGCCGTGGCGGGCTGTTGGCAGTGCTTCGAGTGATATCTCGGTGATCGCTAGTGTCTTGCGCAAGTGCGCCTCTAACTCAGCCTTCGCAAGACGCGTGACTTCTAGGGCAGGGAATTGCCACATGCGGGAGAACAGTACGGTGTCGTGCGCGCCGGGGTCTTGCACGAGCAGGGTGCGGCCGCGTGGATCGCGCAGAATTGCGGCGGCGATTTTCATGTGGACTGGGGCGCGTTTGCGGCGAGGGGCGGGGATTTCATCCGTGAGGCCTTGCACGCAGGCGCGGCAGTGGCGCGCGACGGGACATTCGGCGCAACACGGCGATTGGGGCGTGCAGATTACTTCGCCCAGTTCCATTAGCGATTGATTCCAATCGCCGGGAGCTTGCGATGCGAGGAAGGTTTGCGCGACGGCGGAGAGAGCGCGCCAGTTTTTTGGATGACGCAGATCGCCGCGAATGGCCTTGATGCGCGCCAGGACGCGCGCGACGTTGCCGTCGAGCACCGCGAGTGGGACATCGTAGGCGATGCTCAGGACGGCGGCGGTGGTGTACGTGCCAATGCCGGGGAGTGCGAGCGCGGCTTCGAGCCTGCGCGGGAATTGACCGTCGTGGCTCGCGACAATAATCTTCGCGGCGCGGTGCAGATTGCGGGCGCGGCTGTAGTAACCGAGGCCGGACCACAGTTTCAGGACTTCGCTTTCGGGCGCGCGTGCGAGTGTTTGCACCGTGGGGAATCGCGCGAGGAAACGCTGGTAGTAGGGCATCACTGCAGCGATGCGGGTTTGTTGAAGCATTACTTCGGCGACCCAGATGCGATAGGGGTCGCGACTGCGACGCCAGGGGAGGTCGCGTTGGTGTGCGCGAAACCACGCGAGCATGCGGGATTGAAAGGTTTTCAGCGCGCGGCCGGTTGGGTGCGGGATCATGCGGCGGATATTCTCGCACTTTTCGGCGCGCGGCGGCGGGTTTGAGAAAGTCAAAAGATTTAACACTCAGGGCCCAGGGGAAAGGCGGAGGTAAATCGGAGAAGGCAGGAGAGATCCTTCGCGCGGCTCGAAGCAAAGACGCCACGCTCCCTTCGCAAAATCACTGAGGGCAGCGAGGATGACGATGCTCGTCGCCTCGTCCGAAACGCAGAGTCCGCAGAGAGAACGAAGGCTACAGCGAATTGAAGAACAAAAAATACGAAGAGGACCACAGCGCTGTGGGAATGGTGTTTTGCGGGCGGGCGGTGAGGATGATTTTGAAAACTTCGCGGTCGGAGGCCAGGTCGTCTAGGAATTGGCCGCCCAGCGCTGACGAATCTGGCTGGATGGTGGCTAGTTCGCGCAGCGCGTCGTAGATGATTTCGGCGGAGGGGGCCATGGGCGTCGTGAAACGGTGCGTGCGAAACTGCAGCGCCGCATTGATTTCGTTGAAGTGCCAGGCGATGCAGGCGGCCATGGAAACGGCGCGTTCGAAACGCGCGGTATGCTCCGCGGCGGCGTGTTCCACCTCAGCTTCGGATTCACCCGGCGTGGCGGGCGGAGGACCGATGAACGGGTCGAGCACCAGCATCACGCGGCGCTCGTCTTCGCGCGCGAATTCGCGGACCATCAGGCGGCCGGCGCGCGCGGTGACTTTCCAATCCACGAAGCGGGCGCTGTCGCTCGACAAATAATCGCGCAAGGAATGCAGCTCGTGTCCGCGGCCACGAAAATTGCTGGCCATTTCTCCACTCAGCAGCGGAAGAACTTCGTAAAAATGATCGGTGGGTGCCACTTTGGGATAGACGATGATCTCCATCTGCGATTCCACTTGGCGCGTTTTTTCGAAGAAGCCGAATGGGAAACGGGTGCGGATGCCGAAGGCGTCCTGGCGGTAGTTGCCACGATGCGGAAACATGAGCTCGACTTTTTGTCGCGTGGAGGATTGTCGCGGGATGTAGGGGAAAAATACGGGACGAGTGAGAATTTGGCCCGCATCTTTTTTGTTCGCGCCGACGACCCGCAGAGAAAAAGACGGCCACGCCTGCTTCTCGTTGCGCAATTCGAGTTCGGCGACCACCGGCTGCTCCGCAAAAATGTGCTCGGGCATGTCGAATTTCAGCTCGATTCCCCTGAGCACCGCGCGCGAAAGCGCGCCGGAGATCAGCAGTCCGCCGATCGCGCAGGACAGCAAGATCCAGAGCAGGTTGTTCCCGGTGTTGACGGAGGCGAGAATGAGTATGGCGACGACGCCGAGGTACACCATGCCTTCGCGCGTGAGGCGGTAGTCCACCTGATAGACGATCCAGCGCAGGCTGGTGCGCCGCGCGAGCTTGGGCACGATGGTGATGCCGACCCATCCTGCAAGCCCGAGAGCGACTACAGTGCTGATGGCTGCGAGCGCGACGCGGCCCTGTTGCGCGACGGCCGCGGAGAACAGCGCGACCAACAACGCAACGGAGAGAACCAGCATGGCCACGGCGAAATTGCGCCAGCCGTGTTTATCGCGGTCGCGCCACAGCCGAAGGACGAGCGAGTCGGCCATCGTGGTTACACAGGGACGCGGGTGGTATCGAGGATTTCGCCGAGGATGGCTTCGGCCTGCTCGGATTTTTTCTGCGTGGAGACATACCGCGAGCTGACCACCACGCGATGCGCGAAGACGGGAACGATGAGGCGCTTGAAATCGTCGGGCAGGCAGAAATCGCGGCCGTTCAAGAACGCGCGGGCTTGGGCGGCGCGATGCAGCATCACGGCGCCGCGCGGGCTGACGCCCAGGCTCAATTGTTCGGTCTGGCGCGTGCGCTCGACAATTTCCAGGGCGTAGTCGAGCAGGCTTTCTTCCACTTTCACTTGCGCGACGGATTCCTGCATGGCGACGACGTCAGCGGCGTCCATCACCGGCGTGATTTTCTCCACCGGTGCGTGGCCGGCATTATTGCGGATGATTTCTTTTTCGCTCTCGCGCGAAGGGTAGCCCATGCGGATGCGCATCAGGAAACGGTCGAGCTGCGATTCGGGCAGCGGGTAGGTGCCGTGATGCTCGATGGGATTCTGCGTGGCCAGCACTAGAAACGGACTAGGCAGCGGGTGCGTGTGATTGTCCACGGTAATTTGCGCTTCGTTCATGGCTTCCAGGAGCGAGGATTGCGTCTTGGGTGTGGTGCGATTGATTTCGTCGGCGACGATGATGTTCGCGAAGATCGGCCCCGGCTTGAACTCGAACTCCTGCGTCGCGGGATTGAAGACGCTGACGCCAATCACGTCGCTGGGCAGCAGGTCCGAAGTGAATTGAATGCGTTGGAACGAGCAGCGGAAGGACCGCGCCAGGGCCTGCGCGAGCGTGGTCTTGCCGACTCCCGGAACATCTTCAATCAGCAGATGACCGCGGGCGAGCAGCGTGGTGAGGGCGAGTTGAATGACGTCTTCCTTGCCCTTCACGACGCGGGTGATCGAGCGCAAAAGCTCGGCGAGGCGCGTGCTGGCGTTGCTCGTGGTTGTTTGCAATTCGCGTGGCCTTCTGCTACAAAAATAGGTTGCCGCTGCCTCAGGGAACGGCCATGCAGGTTGCGGCAACAACCGCGACGGCCCCTTGTAATTTTTCGGGGATTGCGGTTCAGCCCCGGAAGTGCTGCGCAGCGTGGGCGACTAGCTCAGTGGTTAGAGCGCTCCCCTCACACGGGAGAGGTCCAAGGTTCAAGTCCTTGGTCGCCCACCACTCATCCCACCATACAGTTCTACCACCAATCCTT
>Ga0210394_10001754_pt1 | contig 32787 bp, 27 predicted proteins | sample IncBWC12MmetaG_FD_160121 | JGI IMG/M metagenome (GOLD analysis project Ga0210394, IMG submission 160121) | Forest soil microbial communities from Barre Woods Harvard Forest LTER site, Petersham, Massachusetts, United States - Inc-BW-C-12-M | ecosystem: Environmental > Terrestrial > Soil >... | reverse complement strand
GAGGGTGCGTTCAATGCCGCCTTCATCCCGGCCTATGCGCGCATTCGCACCCAGGGCGGCGCCAAGGCGGCGAGCCAGTTCGGCGATCGTATTTTCACGCTTCTCTTCGCATCGCAGGTCGTGCTGCTGGCGCTGGCGCTGATTTTCACTCCGCAAGTGATCGAGGTGCTGGCGCCGGGCTTCTCGCGCGAGCCGCATCAATTCGCGCTCGCGGTGTCGCTGACGCGGATCACGTTTCCGTACCTGCTGCTCATTACGTTGGTGACGCTGTGGGGCGGCATCCTCAACGCGCTGCACCGCTTTGCGGTGGCCGCCGCGGCGCCGATCCTCCTGAACCTCACGATGATGGCGACGCTCGCCGGCGCCGCCTTTTTCCCCGGCGCCGGCTACGCCGCGGCGTGGGGCGTGCTGATATCGGGCGTCCTGCAAGCCGCTTTGGTCGGCGGCGATACGATTTTTGCTGGCGTCGTGACTTTCTTTCGCGCGCTGCGTCTCGACAGCGACGTGCGGCGTTTTTTCACCGCGCTCATCCCGGCGACCGTCGGCTCGGCCGGGACGCAGCTCGCGCTGTTCGCCGACACGATCATCGCCAGCTTTCTCTCGGCGGGCGCGATCTCGGCGCTGTATTACGCCGACCGCATCGATCAGCTTCCGATCGGCGTGATCGGCATCGCGGTCGGCACCGTGCTGGTGCCGGAAATGACGCATCGACTCGCGGCCGGCGACGTGGCGGGCGCGCACTCGGCGCAAAATCGCGCCATCGAATTTGCGCTCCTGCTGGCGATCCCGTGCGTCGTCGGCTTCCTGGTCGTTCCCGGACTGATCATGCGGGCCTTGTTCATGCGCGGCGCGTTTACCGCTGCCGACGCCCATGCCGCGGCGATGACACTGCTGGCCTACACGATCGGGCTTATTCCCTTCGTCCTCATCCGCAGCGTGGTCGCGCCATTCCTCGCCCGCGGCGACACCGCGACGCCGGTCAAGGCGGCGCTGATCGGAACCGCAGTCAACATCGTCTTCAAGGTCGTGCTGATGCTGCCGCTGGCGCAGGTCGGCTTGGCGCTCGCCACCTCGATCGGCGCCTGGATCAATTTCATTCTGGTACTGTTTTTCGCTAGCCGCGCGCGCGTGATCGCCTCCGACGCGGAGCTCAAAGCCTCGCTAATCAAGCTTGCCGCCTCCGGCGCCGCGCTCGCGCTTGTTCTGCTTATCGCCGACCCGGTCGTCACGCGACTGTTATCGTCGTGGCCCAGGTTCCGCGCCGAATCGGAACTGGCGCTATTGGCTTTGCTCGGCGGCTTGGTCTATGGGGGGCTCGTGCTCGTGCTGTTTGGACGGCGCTGGCTTTCGCTGTTGCGGCGAAATGTGGACGTTACGCTGGCCGCAGCGCCGGATCGAATCTGATTTGGAAGCCTCGCCATGCGCGTGACCATGATCGGCGCCGGATATGTCGGACTCGTATCCGGCGCCTGTTTTGCCGATTTCGGTCACCAGGTGACCTGCATCGACAAGGATGCCGGCAAAGTGGCTGCGCTCAATCGCGGCGAAATCCCGATCTTCGAACCCGGCCTCGCCGATCTGGTCGAGGCCAATATGCGGCAGGGCCGGCTCGCATTCGCCGGTGCGACGTCTCGCATCGGCGAAGCCGAGGCGGTGTTCATCGCGGTAGGCACGCCGTCGCGCCGTGGCGACGGCCATGCCGATTTGAGCTTCGTCTATGACGCGGTGCGCGAGATCGCGCCGCAGCTGGCCGCCACGGCGGTCGTAGTCACCAAATCCACCGTGCCGGTCGGCACCGGCGATGAGATCGAGCATATCCTTCGCCAAAAACGTCCCGATGCCGAGATCCAGGTCGTCTCCAATCCGGAATTTTTGCGCGAGGGCGCCGCGATCCAGGACTTCAAGCATCCCGATCGCATCGTGGTCGGCAGCGACGATGCGCGCGCCCGTACCGTGCTCGCGGAAGTCTACCGGCCGCTTTATTTGAATTCGCCGCCGATCATCTATGTCAGCCGGCGCACTGCGGAACTGATCAAATACGCGGCCAATGCTTTTCTCGCCACCAAGATCACATTCATCAACGAGATCGCCGACCTGTGCGAAGCGGTCGGCGCCGACGTGCAGGAAGTGGCGCGCGGCATGGGGCTGGACAACCGCATCGGCGCGAAATTCCTGCACCCCGGCCCGGGTTTCGGCGGCTCGTGCTTTCCCAAGGACACCACCGCGCTACTCAAGACTGCGCATGACCGCGGCGTACCGCTGCGCATCGTCGAGACGGTGTCCGCCGTCAACGAGCAGCGCAAACGCGCGATGGCGCGCAAGGTCGTCGCGGCGCTCGATGGCTCGGTGCGCGGCAAGACCATTGCCGTGCTCGGCCTGACGTTCAAGCCGAATACCGACGATACCCGCGATTCGCCGGCGATCCCGCTGATCACCGCGCTGCACGACCTCGGCGCGACGGTGCGCGGCTACGATCCGGCCGGCATGGAGCAGGCTAAGCCGTTGCTGCCCGCCGTTGACTATTGCAACAGCGCCTATGCCGCGGCCGAAGGCGCCGATGCCATCGTCATCGCCACCGAATGGGAGCAATTCCGCGCGCTCGATCTGCAACGGCTTAAGCGCGTGATGGCGCGCCCGGTGATCGTCGATCTGCGCAATATCTACAGCCCCGACGAAATGAAGCGGGCGAATTTCCGCTATGTCGCGATCGGGCGGCCGGGGCTGGAATAGGGTGGGCCGCGCGTGGCGTCCGCGGTCGCTGCGTTCCGCGACTTTAGGGTCGAACGGCGTCAGGCCACGAGCCGTACCGGCGACTGAGCGGAGAGCAGCTGCAGCACTTCCTTCGCCGGGACGGCTTTGCCGAACAGAAAGCCCTGTGCTTGTTGCGCGCCGTGCGCGAGGACAGCCGTCGCTTGCGCCTCGGTCTCGACGCCCTCGGCCGTGACGGACAAATTCAGGCCTTTGCAGAGACCGATGATCGCGCGCATAAAAACCGCGCTTTCGCTGCTGGTGGCAAGTTCCTGGACAAAGCGTCGATCGATCTTGAGCTTGTCAAACCGCAATTCGTACAAGTGATACAGGCTCGAATAGCCGGTGCCAAAATCGTCGATCACGATACGGACGCCGGAATTGCGCAGAGTCTGTATGGCGTGGCGTGTCGCTTCCAAGTCCTCAACGAGGGCGCTCTCGGTAATTTCCGCTTCAAGGCGATGTGGCGCGAGCCCGGCGTCGTTTAGGACGGTCAGGACTGCATCGGCGAATTTTCGATCGGCGAGTTGAGACGGTGAAAAGTTGAATGACAGCGAAATATCGTCCGGCCAGTTTACCGCGTCGCGGCACGCATCGCCGAAAAGCTGACCCGACACTACGTCGATGAGGCCGAGTTCGTCGGCAAGGGGGATAAACGTATCCGGCATTATCATGCCGCTTACCGGATGCTGCCAGCGGCCTAAGCTCTCGAAGCCGACGATCCGCTTCGATTTCAAATCGACGATGGGCTGATAATACGGTCGAATTTCATACCCTCCGATCGCCGCTCTCAAGTCCTTTTCCAAAAGCGATCGCTCGCGGACATGCGCATCCATCTTCGGATCGAAGAAGCAGTACTCAGTGTGCGTATTCCTGGCGCGAGAAAGAGCGACGTGGGCGCATCTCAGGAGCTCGTCGACAGTCATGTGCCCACGGCCTGCCTGCGCTATCCCCACGCTTGCGCCGATGCTGTGATGCTCGATGCCGATTTGCACGGGCTTCTTGACGATCTCGACGAGCGAACAAGCAATCCTACGCGCTGTTTCGGGGTCGCTACCTGCCAAACACAGGGCAAATTCGTCGTCGCCAATCCGCGCAAAGATGTCGCCCGATGCGGCGCGATTGCGTATCCGCGAGCCCACCTGCGCCAGCGCCTCGTCACATCCAACGTGGCCATACACTTCATTAAGCTTCTTGAACTGATCGAGACCCAGCAAAAGAACGCTCATCTTGTTGTCGGATTTTTTCAACGCGGCGCTGACGTCGCTTTGGAATTGGCGCCGGTTCGGCAGTTGGGTCAGCGGATCGCGCATCGAAGCCGCTTGGGCATGACGCTCGGCCGCCACGCGTTTCGCGCGTTCGCGCCGTTGGTCCCCGATGCGGCGGGTGCTGAACACCACCAATGCCATACCGAAAAAGTACAAAAATGACGGCTTTACCGGCTCGATGCCGAGGGCATCATGAAGGATTGCGAGTCCGCCCCAGTCGGCAATTGCCATGTAGGCGAGAATGGCCATGGAGAAAATCACCAAAGCATCGGTGATTTCCCGCGCCGCCGCTGAGGAAAAGTCAAAGGCAAAGAAACGCTTTAGCGAGTTGCTCATGGACACACCTTTAGGCAACAGATGTGTCGCAGAAAGACTTCACTTTTTCATGAATCAAAAGCGCTCCAATTAAGCGCATTTAGGATTTCTTCACCTAGGCAAGCGTGCTGGACGCTGCATTCGGGTTGGAACAGCAATCAAGCGGACGAGTTTCCGCTACATCGCGATCGGCCGGCCGGGGGTGGAATAACTCCGCCGCTCTCCCCTTGGAGAGAGGCGAGTTTCAACGCTGCCGCGATGCGGGTCTTTTTGATCGCCGCTTCCGCGCCGGCGCTTTGCGGCGCGGCCCGTCATCCTGCACACGGCGGCACCAGGCCGCGATCCTGCCGCGGACGTCCTTGTCGGCAAACGCATCGCCGGAAATCGAAAGCCGCTCGATGTACCAATCATAATTCTGTTCGAGCAGGCCCTCTTCGCGCAATCCGGTTTCCATCATGACGATGAGGGGCAAATCGAGCGCATAGGCCATTGCCGCCTCGATCTGATTCCACGGCGTGGTGTAACGCACCGACTCGAGCTTTTTTTCTTGCGCGGATTTGCGCTTTTCAAAACCCGAATCGAAATAGGTGCGTTCATAAGCGACGATAATCACGGCATCGCATTCGTGCATGATCCGCGAAATGACCTTCAGCGGATTTTCGGTCGAATATTCGGTCATGTTGACGGCGCGCGGCTCCATATTGCACTTGCGCAGCAAGGCGAGCAGCGCCTTGAGAAATTCCCGCTGCGGTTCCGAATAAGGCGTGCCGAAGCTGATGAAGACGTGTTTCTTAGCCATTGCGCAAAGCCCCAATCCGCTCGTCATAACGGAACGAGCCGCCGCATCATAGGGTACGAATCGAAGCGATTGCAGAGGGCAGTGTGCGCCGGGTCGTGATGCAATCGCGGGCGCCGTGAAGGTGCGTGCAAAGAATTGGGCCGCCCGGCAACCGGGCGGCCCTGTTCGTCGCAAGATAAAACAGGACGATCGCGCTCAGCCCCACCGAATGGCGATGGCGCCGGCGATCGAGCGCGGCCGGGTCCGCACCGCGTGGCCGTCATTGCCCGACTCGATGACCCAGATCCCGGCTTCTTGACCGACGATCTTGCCGACATGGTGCGGCCAAACAACGACTGCACCGATGCCTGCCGGTCCGGGCTCCCCCCAATGGGCCCAGTTGCGCGCGAGATTGAATGCGGGACCGGGATCGCTGGATACGAGCCGCCGCATCTCCCAACCGCACCACGCCGCCGGACGTCCGCTGTCGCGGCCGCCAGACGCGGTGTGTTGCGGATAGGCAGCGAAGTCCGGTGCGGAAAACCCGAAATTTGCGGACGTCGCGTACGGCCGCGGTTGCGCCGCGAATTGGCCGCCCGGCGTCCATTCCGGCTGCGGCTCCGCAGAGCTGCGGCTCCCTACTCCGTAATTGTGACCGTGCCGGTAATGGTGTTCGCGCGCCTGTGCGGATTGCGCACACACCACAATGGCCGCAACAGCGACCGCTAAGGTCGTCGACTTCATGCAATGACTCCTGATCTTTTCACACGACGTTTGTTGTTGTTACCGCCCGCAAACAAAAGCCCCGCCAAACAGCAAGCTTGGCGAGGCTGAGCGGACGGGTGTGCCTCATTGGCAGTTCAAGGCACCGGCGGGGTCATAGCATCATCGCGCGCTGTGGCTCTGCCCGATTTTGCATGGCAAGTATTTGTTTGGTGGACGCGCGCGCCAAATTCTCGCCTCGTTGTCCGTCGGCAAATGAGGCGATTGTTTGGTTGTTACTTGTTGTTTGTTGGCTGCGTGCCGATGACACAGCGACTATCGCCATCCGCAATACGAATCGCAAACGCCGGCGCGACTGCCCGCCGGCGGACATGGCTCGCCATGGTGTTGCCGCTTAGATTAATCCGCGACCGTCGCCAGCTCTCGCCGATCGACCTCGCCACCGGACGGAGGCGAGCGATTCCAGCGCTTGATCCGGCCCGCGCCCGGCTGTAGCGTTTGTCAAAACAACTGCGCGGAGGAGCGATCCATGACGTCCTTCACCATTGCGCCGCTGACGGGCCATACCGGCGCCGAAGTCGTAGGCCTCGATTTCACCGGGCCGGTCGACGCCGAGGCCCGCGACATGCTGAACCGCGCCTTTGCCGAGCATCACGTGCTGGTCATGCGCGACCAGCACTTCGATCCGATCGAGTTCAAGACCGCCGCGCGACTGTTCGGCGAGCTGCAGATTCACGACAAGAAAGAGCAGCACGTCCCCGGTCATCCCGACGTCTATTACGTCTCCAACGACATCATCGTGAACGGCAAGCGCATGATCCCGGGCGAGACCTTCCATACGGATCATTCCAATCACCCGGCGCCGCCCAAGGCGACGACTTTGTTCGCGGTCGATCTGCCGTCGCGCGGCGGCGACACCCAATACGTCAACATGCACGACGCCTATGACGATCTGCCCGAAGGCACCAAGCGGCGCATCGACGGGCTCAAGGCGGTGCACGTTTATCAGAGCAAATACAGCCCCCGCGCGCTCTCCGGCCTCAATGACGAGAGCCGGGCCAAGCTGCCGCCGCCCGGCGTCCACCCGCTGGTGCGCACGCACCCGGAGAACGGACGCAAGGCGCTGTTCCTTAATCCGGTGCGGATGGAGTCCATCGTCGGCATGGAAGACGACGAGGCGCTGAAGCTGATCGACGAGCTGATGCAGCATGCGACGCAGAAAAAATATGAGTACCGCCATCAATGGCGTCACGGCGACTGGGTGCTGTGGGACAATCGCAGCGTCATGCACCAGGCCAATCCCGACTACGACATGAACAAGCGCCGCTACCTCTACCGTCTCATGCTCAAGGGCGAAGTGCCGGCGTGAGACATCGAGCCATGGCGATGCCGATCTTGATCGCGCTGGCCGGCTTGATGGGAGCGAGCGGTGTCGTGCTGGCCGCCGCCGGGGCGCATGTGGCGCCCGGCTCAGGCCTCGACGGCGCCGCCTACATGCTGTTGTTCCACGCCGCTGCCGTGCTCGGCGGAGCAGCGCTCATGCAGCAGGGCGTGCTATGGCGGCCCGTGGCGATCGTCGTGCTGGCCGCATGGGTGCTGGGCGCGGTTTTGTTTTCCGGCGACATCGCGCTGCGAGCTTTTACCGGCCACCGCCTGTTTGCTTTTGCCGCGCCGTCCGGCGGCTTTATTCTGATTGCCGCCTGGCTGGCGCTCGCAGCCGCCGCGGTCGCCGCTGTGGTGCGGAGTTGATCCTGCGCATCTGATGGGGCCGATCACGACTTGGCCACGTTTGCGGGCTTTGTCGCACAAGGACGGCGCGTCTTGGTATTGGCGGCACCCGTTTCGCGAATAATAACATGTAATATCAATGGCTTAGGTGCACCAGGCTTGGGTGCATATATTGAACCCGGCCCGGGGCTTAAGGCGGGTCTAGGATTCGCGCGGCGACCATGCGTCTCGTGTGATTGACAGCGACCGACGCCTATGATGCCGAGACGCTTGAGGGAAGCACCATGAAATTCGTCACTGCGGCGCGTCTCGCCGTCTTGCCGGCGACGGCCGTGCTACTGGTCACGTTGGCCGGTTGCGATCGCGGCGAGCCGCAGCGCGCGGCGCAGGCGCTGCCGACGGTGACCGTGGCCAAGCCGTTGCAGCGCACGGTGGTCGACTACGACGAATATGTCGGCCGCTTCGTCGCGGTGGATTCGGTCGAGATCCGCTCCCGACTGTCCGGCTATCTTTCGGCGATCCATTTCGCCGACGGCCAAATGGTGAAGAAGGGCGATCTTCTTTTCACCGTCGACCGCCGGCCGTTCGAAATCGCGCTGGAACAGATGCGCGCCAATCTCGCTCAGGCGCATGCCAATCTCTCGTTCGCGCAGGGCGATCTCGAACGCGGCCAGGCGCTCCTGCAAAACAAGACCATCACCGAGCAGACCTACGATCAGCGCACGCAAGCCAAGAACGTGGCGGAAGCCGCCGTCGCCGCGCAGGAGGCGATGGTGCATTCGGCCGAGCTTGATCTCGACCAATATAGCGAGCTGCGCGCGCCGATCGATGGGCGCATCGGCGACCGCCGCGTTTCCGTCGGCAATCTCATCAGCGGCGGCGCCGGCGGCAACACCACGCTCCTTGCCACCATCGTTTCGGTCGATCCGATCCGCTTCGAGTTTACCTTCGACGAGACCTCGTATCTGCGTTACGAGCGGTTCGCTAAAAATCGGAAATCCGATCAATCGACGGATCCGCCGTCGGGCCAGCAAACCGGTCAACAGACCGGGCAACAAACCGGGCAACAGTCCGATCCGCCGCCCGGTCAGCCAGCCGCGGACCAGCAACAAGGCGGCGTTGACACCGGCGTTCCCGTTTCGCTTAAACTGATCGACGAAAAAGATTTCGACTACACCGGCAAGATCGATTTCGTCGATAACGTCATCAGCACGTCCTCGGGCACGATCCGCGGCCGTGCGGTGTTTGCAAATCCCAACGGCCTGTTCACCCCCGGCATGTTCGGCCGCATCCGCGTGCCCGGCTCGTCGCCCCATATGGCGCTCCTCATCCCCGACGCCGCTATCGGCTCGGAACAGGCGCGCAAATACGTGCTGGCCGTCGACGACGGCGGCACGGTGCGGCAGAAATACGTGACGCTCGGCCAGATCGATAGCGGCTTGCGCGTCATCAGGGATGGTTTGCTTGCGACCGATCGCGTGATCGTCAACGGCCTGATGCACGCGCAGCCGGGGATCAAAGTGAAGCCGGAGGAACAGAGCATTTCCGTCTCGCCGGCCAAGACCGGCGACCAAGCCAAAGCCGATTGATGCCGTAAAATGCGCATCTCGCACTTCTTCATCGATCGGCCGATTTTTGCCGCCGTGGTCTCGATCGTTTTCGTGATCCTCGGCGGCGTGGCGTTTTCGCGCCTGCCGATCGCGCAATATCCCGAGATCGCGCCGCCGATCATCAACATCACCGGACAATATCCCGGCGCCAGCGCCGAAGTCGTCGCCTCCACGGTGGTCACGCCGATGGAGGAGCAGATCAACGGCGTCGAAAACATGCTCTACATGTCGTCGAACTCGACGGCGGACGGGCGCTTTTCGATCCAGGTCCCTTTTGATCTCGGCACCACCCAGGTGCAGGTGCAGAATCGCGTCGCCATCGCGCAGCCGCGGCTGCCGGCCGACGTCCGCAATATCGGCGTCACCGTGCAGAAAGCCTCGCCCGACCTGATGATGGTCGTGCACCTTTACTCGCCCGATAAGTCCCGCGACTCTTTGTTCATATCGAACTATGCGACGCTCGAAGTGACCGATCCGCTCACCCGCGTCGACGGCGTCGGCTCGATCACCGTGTTCGGCAGCCGCGATTATTCGATGCGGATCTGGCTCGATCCGGACCGCCTGCAATCGCTCGGGCTGACCGCGACCGACGTCACCAATGCGCTGCAGGCGCAGAACATCCAGGTCGCGTCCGGCGTGCTCGACCAGCCGCCGGTGGCGAATCCCGGCGCGTTTCAGGTCGCGGTGCAGACGCTCGGCCGGCTCGACACACCCGAGGAGTTCGGCTCGATCGTGGTGAAAGAAACGCCGGGCGCCGTGGTGCGGCTGCGCGACATCGCCGCCGTGCAGCTCGCCGCGCTCGACTATTCGTCGAATTCATATCTCGATCACGACCCAGCGGTCGCGCTTGCCATCTTCCAGCGGCCGGGCTCCAATGCGCTTGCCACCGCCAAGGGCGTCATCGATCTGATGGCCAAACTGGCGCAGCGGTTTCCGAGCGGCGTCAAATACGCCATCGTCTACAACCCGACGCAATTCATCCAGCAATCGGTCGATGCGGTGATCGACACGATAGGCGAAGCCATCGTGCTCGTCGTGCTGGTGGTGATCTTGTTTTTGCAGACGTGGCGTGCCGCCGTCATTCCACTTATTGCCATACCCGTCTCGCTCATCGGCAGCTTCTTCTTCATGGCGGCGTTCGGCTTCACGCTGAACAATCTTTCGCTGTTCGGCCTTGTTTTGGCGATCGGCATCGTGGTCGATGACGCCATCGTCGTCGTCGAAAACGTCGCGCGCAATATCGCTTCCGGGCTCGCGCCGCGCGACGCCGCGCGCAAGAGCATGGATGAGGTCGGCTCGGCGCTGATCGCGATCGCGCTGGTGCTCTGCGCGGTGTTCGTGCCGTCGATCTTCATTACCGGCATATCCGGCCAGTTCTACCGGCAATTCGCGCTGACCATTACCGGCGCCACCGTCATTTCTCTGATCGTCTCGCTGACGCTATCGCCGGCGATGTGCGCGTTACTCCTCAAGCCGCACCAAACCGGCCATCGCGACCGTCGGTGGGAGCGGCCGATCCACCAATTCTTCGGCTATTTCAATCACGGCTTCGACAAAGTCGGGTTCGGCATTTCCTGGCTTGCCACACGAACCGTGCGCCGCGTCGTCATGATGGCCGCAATCTATCTCGTCGTCATCGCGCTCGGCTTGAATGCGTTCCGCACCGCGCCGGTCGGTTTCATCCCGCAAGTCGACCGCGGCTATATCATCGTCGTCGTGCAGTTGCCGCCCGGCGCCTCGCTTGCCCGTACCGACGCGGTGCAGCAGCGGGCGCTCGACATTGCTCTCGGCGTGCCCGGCGTTGCCCACGCCGTGAATATCGTCGGCTTTTCCGGCGCGACCTTCACCAATGCGCCCAATTCCGGCGCGCTGTTTCTGGTGCTCGATGACGCCCAGAAACGCGGCCGCGATCCGCGCCAATCCGCGGCCGCTATTCAGGCTGAGCTCAACCGCCGTTTATCGGTGATCCAGGACGCCTTCATCATTGCCGTGCTGCCGCCGCCAGTTCTCGGCATTGGCACCGCCGGCGGCTTTCGCATGATGGTCGAGGATCGCGCCGGGCAGGGCTCCGAGGCGTTGCTGGCGGCGACCGAAGCGCTCGTGCTTCGCGCCGTGACGACGCCCGGCATCGCGCAGGCGTTCTCGCTGTTCGAAACCTCGACGCCGCAGGTCTATCTCAACATCGACCGCATCAAGGCGCAGCTCCTCGGCGTCAACGTGCAGGACGTGTTCAACGCGCTGCAAGTCTATATCGGCTCGTCCTACGTCAACGACTTCAACCTGTTCGGCCGCACCTTCCGCGTCATGGCGCAGGCGCGCGACGAGGATCGCCAGCATATCGCCGACGTGCTGAAAATCAGGGTGCGCAACTCCAACGGCGACACCGTTCCGCTCGGCTCCTTCACCACCGTGGATGATATTGCCGGCCCCTATCGCGTGCCGCGCTACAATCTCTATCCGGCCGCCGAGATCGACGGCGCCGCCGCACCCGGCTATTCGCAGGGCCAGGCCATCGCGATCATGGAAAAGCTCGCCGATTCGCTGCCGGAGGGATTCGCCACCGAATGGACGACGCTCGCTTTTCAGCAACTTAGAGCCGGCAATACCGCGATGTTCGCATTCGGGCTGGCGGTGGTTTTCGTCTTTCTGGTGCTGTCGGCGCAATACGAAAGCCTCACTTTGCCGCTTGCGGTAATCATGATCGTGCCGATGTGCCTGGTCGCCGCCATCACCGGCGTCATCCTGCGCGGCCTCGACAACAACATTCTCACCCAGGTCGGTTTCGTGGTGCTGATAGGCCTTGCCGCCAAGAACGCGATCCTGATCGTCGAGTTCGCCCGTCAATTGGAGGACCAGGGACGCAATCGCTGGGAGGCCGCCGTCGAGGCGACGCGATTGCGGCTGCGGCCGATCCTGATGACCTCGTTTGCCTTCATTCTCGGCGTGACGCCGCTGGTCTGGGCGATCGGCGCCGGTGCGGAATTGCGCCAAGCGCTCGGCACCGCGGTGTTTTCCGGCATGATCGGGGTGACGGCGTTCGGACTGATCTTCACGCCGGTATTCTACGTGATCGCACGCTACATCGCCCAACTGGGACAGCGGCGGGGCAAGAAGAGCCAAGACGCGCCGCAGCCCGCGGAATAGGCGGCATTTTCTATAGCCGCGAAACGCGAGCCGCTATTTTCGGCCCGCGCCGGAATAATGGCGCGGCCCTCGGTGTTCATCGCGGTACGGCTGAAGTATGATCGTGCCGAACGGGTCTCGTCACGTCGGGGCGACATCGGACCGCCGGAGGGAGTCGCAAATATGATCCAGAAACTGCTCATCGTATTTGGAGTGCTGATGCTCGGCGTGAACGCCGCCGCCGCCCAGAGCTGTCAAGATCCCATCGACAAGCGCCAAACGTTCATGAAGCACAGCGCCGCTGAGGCAAAAATCGGCTCTTCGATGGTCAAGGGCGAGATACCTTTCGATCTCGCCAAGACACAGGAGATTTATGCCGCGTTCGCCGCCGATGCGGGCGCGATGCCGACGCTGTTTCCGGATTGCTCGAAAACCGGCGATCACACCACCGCGGCGCCGGCGATCTGGGATCGCCCGGACGACTTCAAGGCAGCCATCGCCAAATTCGCCGCGGACATTAAGGCGGCGCAAGACGGCACTAAGGATCTCGACAGCCTGAAGACCAATTTCCAGACCATCGGCAAGGATTGCGGTTCCTGCCATCAGATGTTCCGGGTGAAACCGAGCTGATAAGTTTCAGTTCCTGACAAGGGCGGCGGTCCGCAGGGACGCGCCGCCCTTGGCTATTCGCAGTTTGGCCATTGCGGCAAATTACCGTTCGCCCCTACTATGGGCGTGATTTGCGACGCGCGGCTTACCGGCCTTTGTTTTTGCATATGTCCCGTTCAGAGCTGATTCGGCATGGCGCTACAGGCACCGGCAATCGTTGACGTGCGTCCGACCGGCGCTACGCCGGCACTTGAGATGACGACGTGGCTGCGCGGCATCGGCGTGCGGCAGGTGCGCCTCGCCTGCGGCCTTGTCATGTTCACTTACATCTTCTCGCATTTCTTCAATCACGCGCTCGGCAACATCTCATACGCCGCGATGGAAACGTGGCTGACCTACCACATCTGGTTTTGGCGAATTCCGGTCGTCAATTTCACGCTCTATGCCGCCGCAACGACGCATGCCGGGCTCGGTATGTGGGCGCTGTATAAGCGCCGGCATTTTCGCTACACCGTCGCCGAACTTACTCAGCTCACATTGGGGCTCAGTATTCCGCTTTTGATCATTCTTCATTTCGCAGCCGCGCGAGTCGCAGGACCTCTGTTCGGGCGTGGTCCACCGAACTATGCATCGGTATTGCTCGGATATTGGGTCGCGCGCCGGTTCATGATCCCGGTGCAGTTTATTCTGCTCACCGTGGCCTGGACTCACGGTTGCATCGGACTTTATTTCTGGCTGCGGCTGAAGCCGTTTTTCAAATGGGCGGCGCCATTTTTGCTGGCGGTGGCCGTGCTGCTGCCGCCCTTGGCGATGCTCGGCGCGAATAACGGCGCGCGCGAGGTCATCCAGCTCGCCAAGGACCCGCAATGGCGTGCCCAGCATATCGATCCTATCCCGCCGCCGCAGCGTGCGGTCCTTGACGACATTGCTCTGTTTTACTTCCCAATCGCCTACATTAGCCTCATCGGTCTGGTGTTTGCCGCGCGCGGAGTGCGCGCACTGCGCGAGCGCCGGCGCGGCATGATCACGGTTACCTATCCCGACCGGCAGGTGCGCGTGCCGAAAGGCTTGAGCGTTCTCGAAGCGAGCCTGCGCTTTAATGTCCCGCACGCCTGCGTGTGCGGCGGCCGGGCGCGATGCTCCACCTGCCGCATTCGCATCGTCAGCGATCGTGGCGCGTTGCCGCGGCCATCCAGGCGGGAGGCGTTTGTGCTCGCGCGCGTTGGCGCCGGCGCCGATCCCGCAATCCGGCTTGCCTGTCAGCTGTGTCCGCAGGCCAACGTGGCTGTCATTCCCGTGCTGCCCGCGCATATCGGCGCCGATTTCGTCCGCAATCGACGCCGCATCAACATCGGCGAGGAGCGCTACATTGTCAGCATGTTCGTCGACATGCGCGGCTCGACCACGCTGGCCGAGGCCCGGCTGCCATTCGACATCGTATTCCTGATCAATCGCTTTCTGGGCGCCGCCTCGCAGGCCGTGATCGACGCCGGCGGTCAGCCCAACCAATTTATCGGCGACGGCATGCTGGCTTTGTTCGGACTTCGGGTCGACCCAACGACCGCCTGCCGGCAGGCGATGCACGCGGCGGCAAATGTCGCCGCCAATGTCGAATACATGAACCACCAATTCGCGACCGAGCTGCCCGAGCCGATCCAGTTCGGCATCGGTATTCACGGCGGCGAGGTCATCATCGGCGATATCGGCTTTCGCGATCACACCGTGTTCACCGCGGTCGGCGACGCGGTGAACGTCGCCGCGCGCCTGCAGGACATGACGAAAACTCTCAATTGCACGATCATCGTGTCGGAGGAGGTGTGCAGGACCGCGGGCATCGCGGCCGACGCGCTCACGCGAACCGAGGTATCGATCCGCGGCCGCGACGAGCCGATGACGGTCCGCACCGCCGCGGATCCGACGGTGCTCGCAAGCCTGCTCGATCCGCAAGCCGCGCAGCTTGCAGCGGAGCCGCAAATAGCATGACCTGGAGCGCCAGGCTGTTCGCGGGCGGGGCGGCGGGTGTCGTGATCGGCCTTGGCGCGTTCTGGATCCTGACGCTGCCGGCCGTCGTTCCCGCTTCGGCACTGCCGCCCTACACAGCCAACCTCGACAATGGCCGCACCATGTTCAATATCGGAGGCTGCGCGTCGTGCCACGCCGTCCCCAACAAGGATCCAGACAAGGTCGATCGCACGCGGCTTGGCGGCGGTCTGGCGCTCAATTCGCCGTTCGGCGCTTTCTACGTGCCGAACATTTCGCCCGACCCGAAGGACGGCATCGGTAAATGGAGCGAGGCGAATTTCGTCACCGCGCTATGGAAGGGGACATCGGAGCACGGCACCAACCTCTATCCGGCGTTTCCCTACACCTCCTTCCAGCACATGCAGCTTAACGACGTGCGCGATTTGTTTGCTTATCTCAAAACCTTGCCGCCGGTGTCGGGTAAGGTGCGCCGGCACGACCTGAATTTTCCGTTCAACGAGCGCCGGCTGCTCGGCGGCTGGAAGTTGCTCTTCCTGCACGGCAGGCCCTTCGTGCCCGATCCGTCGCACTCGGCGCAATGGAATCGGGGCGCTTATCTCGTCAATGGTCCGGGGCACTGCGCCGAATGTCACAGCCCGCGCAATTTTTTGGGCGGCATCATCAAAAGCGAGCGCTTCGCCGGCGGCCCGGCGCCGGACGGCAGCGGCTGGGTGCCGAATATCACGCCGGTCGGGCTGCAACACGGCGACGAGGTTTGGTCGGAGAAGGACATCGCGAGCTTCCTCGGCGACGGCATGATGCCGTCCGGCGATTTTGCCGGCAGCACGATGGCCGAAGTCATCCGCAATACCTCCTTGCTCGGCGGCGACGATCGCGCCGCGATCGCCGCCTACATTTTCACGCTGCCGCCGGTGCAAGGCCCCACGCCGCCGCCGAAGAAAAAAGACTGAGAATGAACACCGGCAAGGGCATTGCGCTCAAGCTGATCTCGGCGGTGCTGTTCGCGGTGATGTCGGCGCTGATCCGCTATCTCGGCGCGCGCTATCCGATCGGCGAAGTGGTGTTTTACCGCTCGGCCTTCGCCATCGTGCCGGTAGTCGTCGTCTACGCCTGGCGCGGCGAGCTTGCAGCGACAGTGCGCACCGAGCGCCCGCTCGGCCAGGCGAGCCGCGGCGCCTTGAGCATTGTCGGCATGTTCTGCAATTTCGGCGCGCTGGCGCGGCTGCCGTTGATCGAGGCCAACGCGATCTCGTTCACCTCGCCCTTGATCAGCGTCGCGCTCGCCGCTTTGGTGCTCAAGGAGCGCGTGCGCATCTACCGCTGGTCCGCCGTGACGATCGGATTTCTCGGCGTTCTGGTGGTGCTGGCGCCGCATCTTTCCGGCGAGGAGTTGACCTTCGCGATGGCGAGCGCAACGAGCCTCGCTGGCGTGATCTACGCGATTGCCGGCTCGATCACCAATGCCGGCACCATGATCCAGACGCGACATCTGACCAAGAGCGAAACCACAAGCTCGATCGTGTTCTATTTCTCACTGATCTGCGCGCTGGCCGGCCTGGCGACGTGGCCGTTCGGCTGGCTCGCGCCCACCGGCGCCGAATTTGCGGTGCTGGCGGCAATAGGCTTCCTCGGCGGCACCGGGCATATTCTGCTGACCGAGAGCTACCGCTACGCGGCCGCCTCGGTGATCGCGCCGTTCGACTATACGTCGATGGTCTGGGCGCTGGCGCTGGGCTACGCCATGTTTGGCGAGACGCCGACGCCGATGATCATCGTTGGCTCGGCGATCATCGCCGCCGCCGGCCTGTTCGTAATCTGGCGCGAGCGCCAGCTCGCTTTGGCGCGCCGGCGAGACGCAGCAAGCCCTTTGGCGGCTGCCGCTACGATCCCGCTCCGAACGCCTTAAACGTGATAATGGTGCGGGTGTCGGCGATGCCCGAGATCGGCTGCACTTTCTCGGCAATGAAATGGCCGATATCGGTCGACGGATCGACATAGAATTTCACCAACAGGTCGAAATCGCCGGCAGTCGAATAGATTTCCGATGCGATTTCGGCGTCGGCGAGCTTGTTGGCGACCTCGTAGGATTTGCCGAGCTGGCATTTGATCTGCACGAAAAAGGGGACCATGCGCGCCTCCGGGCCGTCGGAACAAGCTTATACCAAACCGCACGGACTGCACGAGCCCAACCGGACGGTGTAAGGTCCGCAATAATCGGACGTAAAATGCCTAGACCCGTCGATCTTCGCCTCAATGCCATCGTCGATCCCGAGCGCGCCGGCGGCCACGATCTTGCCGACCTGGCGCGGCTTTGCGCCGAAGGGGGCGCGACGCTCATTCAATTGCGCGACAAGGTGGGCGAGACGCGCGCCATGGTCGAGGAAGCGCGGGCGATCAAGAAAGCGCTGGCGCCGCTCGGCGTGCCTTTCGTCGTCAACGATCGGATCGACGTGGCGCTGGCCGCCAAAGCCGACGGCGTGCATCTCGGACCGGACGATATGGCGATCGAAGACGCGCGCGCCATTCTCGGCCGGAACGCGATCGTCGGCCTGTCGGTCAAATCGGTTGTGGAGGCCGAGGCCGCGCCGATCGATCTGATCGATTATGCCGGCTCCGGCGGCGTCTATGTGACGTTATCGAAGCAGCAGAAGAACGCGCCGATCGGTCCCGAGGGGCTGGCGCGCATCATCGGCGCGCTGCACCGGCGCGCACCGGCCCTGCCGGTGTGCGGCATCGCCGGTATCGATGCGAGCAACGCCGCCGCGGTCATCGGCGCCGGCGCCGACGGCGTCGCCGTCATCTCGGCGCTGTCGCTGTCGCCCGATCCCGCCGCCGCGGCGCGCAGCTTGCGCGACATCGTCGACGCGGTGCTGGCCAAGCGGGGCGCGTGATGGCCGCGCCGATCGCGGTGACCATCGCCGGCTCGGATTCGGGCGGCGGAGCGGGCATTCAGGCGGATCTGAAAACGTTCTCGGCGCTCGGCGTCTATGGCGCCTCCGTCATCACCGCGCTGACGGCGCAGAACACCACGGGCGTGTTCGCCATTCACGAGGTGCCGGCGGATTTCGTCGCGGCGCAGATCGACGCCGTGTTTTCCGACCTCGACGTCGGTGCGGTGAAGATCGGCATGTTGGGCAATGTTGCCGCGATCGACGCGGTCGCAGCAGGTCTCGCTTCCCACCGCGCGCGTAACATCGTGCTCGATCCGGTCATGGCCGCGACCTCGGGCGAGAAGCTCCTGCATGCGGACGCGCTCGGCGCGATGCGCAAGCTCATTTCGCGCGCGCGCGTGGTGACGCCGAACCTGCCCGAGGCGGCGGCGCTGCTCGATGCGCCGCAAGCGCGCAACGAGGACGAGATGCGCGCGCAGGCGCAAAAACTGCTCGCGCTCGGCGCCGGGGCGGTATTGATCAAGGGCGGCCACGGTGGCGGAGCGGAGGCCGTCGATCTTTTGGTCGAAGCCAGTGGCGCGACGCGCTTCGCGGCGCCGCGTGTTGCGACCAATAATACGCACGGCACCGGCTGTACGCTCGCCTCGGCTATCGCCGCCGGCCTCGCCAAAGGCCTGCCGCTCGGCGAAGCGGTGCGCCAGGCCAAGGGCTATATCAGCGCGGCAATAGCGGCTGCGGACCGGCTCGATATCGGCTCCGGCCGCGGCCCAGTGCATCATTTTTTCAAGTGGTGGTAGCCGCGATTACGCCGCCGGCGCGCCGGGCTGCTTTGTGGGATGCGCGCGGGCGAACGCGTCGATCTGCGACAACGCATTGACGATGCGGGTGAAGTTCGGAAACGGCGCGGTGTCGACCGCAAAGTATTTCGCGCCTGCCGCCTGACTGGCGAGGCAGATATCGGCGAGCGTGATGGCATCGCCGTGGCAGTAGCGGCCGGTGGCCCTGTCCTGCAGATGCGTCTCCAGTGCGGTGATCGCGGCAGTATGCCAGTGCCGGCACCATTTCTGGACCGCCGCTTCGTCGAACTTGAATTCGTGCTCCAGATATTCGCGCACCCGCGGCACGATCAGCGGATGGGAATCGCAGGCGACGAGCTGGCTCAAGCCCCGCACGCGGGCGCGGCCGCGCGGGTCGCGCGGCAACAGCGGCGGAGTGGGATGGGTCTCGTCGAGATATTCGATGATGGCCAGCGATTCGAACAAAGCCGGCCCGTCGCCGTCGATCAAAGCCGGGATCGCCATCATCGGATTGACCGCGCGGTAGGCCGCTTCGCGCTGCTCGCCCTTCATGAGATTGACCTGGATCACCTCATCGGGAGTGATGGCTTTGAGATTGAGCGCAATGCGCACGCGATAGGTCGCGAGCGAACGCCAGAACGAAAAAAGTTTCACCGTGTCCCTCCGTTCCTTGTCATGCCCTATCTTGCGCCGCCCATCTCGGGACAAGCCCGGCGATAGCATGCATTCTATTTCTTCGTCCCGCCCGGATCGGCCTTAAGGCCCGCCGCCTCGATGCCGAGAACCGCGATGCTCTCGTCGTTGTCTCCGGTATCGCCGGAAATGCCGACCGCGCCGACGATTTGACCGCCCGCGTCACGGATCAGCACTCCCGCGGGATTCGGCACCAGCCGCCCGCCGCTCGCCGCGACGATGGCAGCAAGGAAATTCGGGTTTTGCGCCGCCCGCTCCATCATCGTGCGTGAGCCCCAGCCCATGCCGAGCGCGCCATAGGCTTTGCCGACGGCGATCTCAAAACGAATGATTCCCGAGCCGTCTTCGCGCTTGGCGCAGACAACGTGTCCTCCGGCGTCGAGGACCACGACGGTCTGCGGCATTTGTTTGAGCTCTCGCGCCTTCTTCAGCGCGGCGTCGACGACGGTGGAAGCTTGCGCAAGCGTAATGACCGACATGTTGGCTCCGATGTGCTGGTAAAACCTATTTCTGATTTCGGCTCGCCCAATAGGCCGAGACCGTGGAGATTTCGGCCGCGCCCGAGCGATGGCGCTTGGTTTCTTCGTAACAGGCGAGCGTCTTGTCGACGAGGGGCAGGTCGATGCCGCGCGATTTTGCTTCGGCCAGCATCGCTTGCATATCCTTGATGCCGCCATCGACATTGAATGTCACCGGACCGGGGTCGCCGCCCTTGAGCATCGCGGCAATGCCGGGAGCGCGCACTTTGGCGATGGTGGCGGCGCCGGACGTGTCGCTGAGCAGATCCATCAGCCGCGCCGGATCGACCGGCAGCGAATGGGCCAGCGCCAGGGCTTCGCCCAGCGCCTGCCAATAGACCATGAGCGGCAGATTGACCGCGAATTTGAGCACCGCGCCCGAGCCGACCGGGCCGGCATGTTCGAGACGACGGCAAAGTCGCTCGAGAATGGGACGTGCGCGCGCGGCGTCGGCCGCGTCGGCGCCCATGAGTCCGATGAGCTTGCCTTGCCGCGCCGGTCCGGTCGAACCGCCGACCGGACATTCGACGAAAGCAGCGCCCTTGCCGCGCACCGCTTCGGCCAGCGCGACCTCGGTCGCCGGTAATACCGTACTCATGTCGATGAACAGTTTTCCGGCGACGTCGCCGCTGAGCAGTCCTGACGATCCCTTGTAAACCGCGTCGAGCGCCGCCGCGTCGGTGAGGCTTGAGATGATAACTTCGACGCGTTTCACCAACTCCGCCGGCGTCGCGACTACCGTCGCGCCCGTGACCGCCTTGGCCTTGTCCGGCGTGCGATTCCAGACCGCGGCCTCGTTGCCGACCTCGATCAGCCGCGCCGCGATGGCCGCGCCCATTTTTCCAATACCGGCGACACCGATGCGCATGTGGCACTCTCCCAGCTGTCGTTCCGGTGCGGACGATATTCGATCGGTGCGCGGTGAGAAAGCCGCTTGCGCGCGTACCGACCGAATGCCATAGCGTCGCGTCCTCATGGAAAAAGGGAGCGGGAGCGGTATGGCTTCGGGAAAGAAAGGTGCCGTCGGCATCGTCGGCCTCGGCATCATGGGCGGCGCATTCGCGGAGAATCTCATTGCCGCCGGCTGGCGCGTCATCGGCTATGACATCGCGCCGGCACGCCGGCGGGCTTTGGCGCGCGTAGGCGTCGAGATTGCCGTGGATGCCGCCGACGTGGCGCGCAAGGCGAAGACCATCATCACCAGCTTGCCCAAACCCGCGGCACTCGCGGCGACTGCCGCCGCAATCGCCAAAGCCGGGGTGCCGCGCCGCGTGGTGGTCGAGGCCTCCACTTTCTCGATCGAGGATAAGACCCGCGCTCAAGCGGTGCTGCACAAGGCCGGCCACGTGCTGCTCGATTGCCCGGTGAGCGGCACCGGCGCGCAGGCCAAGGTCGGCGACATCGTCGTCTATGCTTCGGGCGGCGCCGCCGAGATCAAGCGGTTGCGCCCGATGTTCGCAACATTCGGCCGCGGCGTGTTCGATCTCGGCGAATTCGGCAACGGCAGCCGCATGAAATACGTCGCCAACCTCCTGGTCGCGATCCACAACGTCGCGAGCGCGGAGGCGATGGTGCTGGGCATGAAGGCCGGCCTGCCGCCGCAACTCATTTTCGATCTCATCAAAACCGGCGCCGGCAATTCGCGCATTTTCGAATTGCGCGCGCCGATGATGGTGAAGGATCGCTACGACCATCCGACGATGAAAATCTCGGTCTGGCAAAAGGACATGGATGTGATCGGCAGCTATGCGCGAAAGATCCGCGTGCCGACGCCGATGTTCGATGCCTCTAGCCGGATTTACGAGAAGGCGCTGAAGGGCGGCCGCGGCGCCGAGGATACCGCGGCCGTCTGCGCCGTGCTGGAACGGATGGCGGGGGTAAAACGCAATAGAGGGCCCGCCAAAAAACGTTGATCGTCATTCCGGGACCGAGCCAACGGGTCCGGCCGCACGCGGCCCGATGACAAGCTCCGCGGGGAGCCCGGAATCCAAAACCACCGTGCAAGCAATATTGCGCCCTGTTAGTCTCCTCATAAACCTGTGTTTATGGGTTCCGGGCTCGCGGGCTTCGACCGCGCCCCGGAATGACGCGAGTGGAGGAAATGAATGTCATCGCTTGAAGGCGAAACCCGCATGGCGGCGGCCGCGGGTGACCGCAAGACGCTTGCAGAGCGCAGCGAGACGCGCGACGGCATGCGCATCGACTGGAACGTGACGATCGCGATGGATGACGGCATAGTGCTCCGCGCCGATGTATTTCGCCCCGTCGCCGAAGGCCGCTATCCGGTGATCTTGAGTTACGGTCCCTACGCCAAGGGGCTGGCCTTCCAGGATGGCTATCCGAGCGCATGGCAACGCATGGCGGAAAAACATCCCGACGTCACCGCAGGCTCCAGCAATCTCTATCAGAGCTGGGAAGTCGTCGATCCGGAGAAATGGGTGCCGCACGATTATGCCTGCGTGCGCGTCGATTCGCGCGGGGCCGGTTGCTCGCCCGGCTTCATCGATCATTTTTCGCCGCGTGAGACCAAGGATTTCTACGACTGCATCGAATGGGCCGGCATCCAGCCATGGTCGAACGGCAAGGTCGGTCTCAACGGCATTTCCTATTACGGCATCAATCAGTGGCACGTGGCGAGCCTCGAACCGCCGCATCTCGCCGCCATGTGCATCTGGGAAGGCGCCGCCGATTGGTATCGCGACATGACGCACCATGGCGGCATCCTCTGCACGTTCTGGGACAATTGGTACGACATGCAGGTCAAGACCGTGCAATACGGCGCCGGCGAGCGCGGCAAAAGAAGCCGCGTGCACGGCGAACTCGTCTGCGGGCCGGAAGTTCTCTCTGATGCGGAGCTGGCAAAAAACCGCGGCAATTTCGGCGCCGACATCGCCGCTCATCCGCTCGACGACGATTATCACCGCGCCCGTTCGCCGGTCTGGCCGAAAGTGAAAGTGCCGTTTCTGTCGGCGGCCAATTGGGGCGGCCAGCCGCTGCATCCGCGCGGCAATTTCGAAGGCTTTGTCCGCGCGGCGTCGAAGCAGAAATGGCTGGAGGCGCACGGCATCGAGCACTGGACGCATTTCTACACCGATTACGGCCACAACCTGCAACTGCGCTTCTTCGATCGCTTTCTGCACGGCAAGAAAAACGACTGGGACAAGCAACCGCCGGTGCAGCTCCAGGTGCGTCACGTCGATCGTTTCGTCGAGCGCGCGGAAAAAGAATGGCCGCTCAAGCGCACCAAGTGGTCCAAGCTTTATCTCGATCCGTCGGGCGGGGAGCTGAGCGAAAAGGCCGCCAAGAAGAAAACCAAGAAACGGGAAGTGATCCGCTTCGAGGCGATGGGCGATGGGGTGACCTTCCTAACGCCGCCGCTCGCTCGCGAGACGGAAATCACCGGTCCCTCGGCGGTCAAGCTGTTCGTTTCGTCTTCGACCAGTGACGCCGACATTTTTGTCGTGCTGCGTGTCTTCTCAGGCGACCTCAAAGAAGTGGTTTTCCAGGGTGCCATCGATCCGCACACGCCGATCGGCCAGGGCTGGCTGCGCGCCTCGCATCGCCAGCTCGACAAGAAACTGTCGAAGCCATACCGGCCCTATCACACCCACACCACGACAGAGCCGCTCAAACCGGGCGAGGTGGTCGCGCTCGACGTCGAAATCTGGCCGACTTCGATCGTCGTGCCCGCCGGCCACCGCATCGCGCTCACCGTCCGCGGCAAGGATTACGTCTATCCTGGGCCAAGCGGCGGGCGGCTATCGAATTTCAAGAACGAGCTCACCGGCTGCGGCCCGTTCCTGCACGACGATGCGCGCGACCGGCCGCCGCAGATTTTCGGCGGCGTCACCGGCCTGCATTTCGGCGGCGCGGCGCGGCCGTATCTGCTGTTGCCTGTCATTCCGTCAAAGAGAAAATGATCGTATAAAAGCGCTGTTGCGAAACGTGCCGGTATAGCCGGAAGCCTCGATCAACATGAGGCGCAAGGGAGGGTGTGATGTCGCGTAATGGTGTGTCACGGAAGGTTTCGCGCCGGACGCTGTTGGCGGGTAGTGCAGCCGGCGCGGCCGCTGCGCTCGCGCGTTTCCCGGCGCCGGCTATCGCGCAAGCCGCACCGATCAAACTTGGCCTCCTCACCGTGAAGACCGGACCGCTCGCCCAAGGCGGTATTCAGATGGAGCAGGGTGCGCTCACTTTTTTGAAGGAGACGAACTACACGATGGCCGGCCGCAAGGTCGATTTCGTTTCCGCCGATACCGGCGGCGCTCCGGCCGGCGCCAAGACCAAGGTGCAGGAATTGGTCGAGCGCGACAAAGTCGACGTCATTATCGGCCCGCTGGCCGCCTTCGAGCTGTATGCCATCAACGAATATGTCCAACAGCAGAAGATGCCGACGCTCAGTCTCGCCGCGGCCGACAATCTCACGCAACGCCAGCCCAATCCGTATCTGATAAGGGCGTCGGCGACCTCTTCGCAGGCGATGCAGCCGCTGGGTCACTACGCGGCGACCGAAATGAAGCTCAAGCGTGCAGTTGCGCTGGCCGACGATCTTTCCTTCGGCTACGAAGAAATAGGCGGCTTCCAGGCGGCTTTCGAGAAGGACGGCGGCTGCCTCGTCAGCAAACTGTGGCCGCCATTGGTGACGCCCGACTACACGCCGTATGTCGCGCAGATCGCCGATTGCGACGGGGTCTGTCAGGGTTTTGCCGGTTCGAATCCGCTGCGCTTCATGAAGGCTTATGCCGACGCCGGATTGAAATACCCGGTGGTGACGGGTGAAGTCGGCGGCGACGACGCACTTTTGAAAAGCTTCGGCACTGAGGCGCTCGGCCTTGTCTCTTGCTGCCCCTATTCGCTTGACCTCGAGAGCGCGGCCAACACCCGCTTCATCGACGCGATGGTGAACAATTTCAGCGCCATTCCCGGCTTCTATGCCGCCGGCATCTACGTCAATTGCCAGGTGGTCGACGCCGGCTTGAAGACGACCGGCGGCGACATCGGCGACAAAGACAAGTTCATGGCGGCGCTGCGGGCAGTGGCTCTCACCGACACGCCGCGCGGGCCGATCAAGTTCGATCGCTTCGGCAACGTGGTGGGGACTTTCTGCATTCGGCGCTGCGGCACCGAGGGGGCGAAATACGGCCTAAAACTGTGGAACAAGATCGTCAAAACATATGAGGATGTCAGTCAGTTCTGGACCTGGCCGGAGCAGGAGTTTCTCGCACATCCGGTCTATTCGCGCGACTATCCACCGCTGCGGAAGTGTTGAATAAAGCGCGATAATAGCGGACTTTACAGGGCGGATGGGCTTCGCCCCAGATGCATGAAATGATAACGTGAAAGCGATCGCCTAAAGGCCCGTTGTGCAGGGGACGCAGCGGCATTGCAGGCACCGCAGAGAAGCTCAGGCGCCACAGGGAGGAACCAATGTCTCGGAAGCTATTGTCTCGGAAGCTCAGCCGCCGCGCGGTTTTGGCCGGCACCGCGGCCGGCGCGGCTGCCGCAGTTGCGCGTTTTCCGACGCCCGCCATCGCCCAGGCGGCGCCGTTCAAGCTCGGTCTTCTGACCGTGAAGACCGGGCCGCTCGCTCAGGGCGGCATCCAGATGGAACAGGGCGTAATCACGTTCCTTAAGGAGCACGATTACACGATCGGCGGCCGCAAGGTCGATTTCGTCTCCGCCGATACCGGCGGCAATCCAGCCGGCACCAAGACCAAGGTTCAGGAACTGGTCGAGCGCGACAACGTCGACGTTATTCTCGGCCCGCTCGCCGCCTTCGAACTCTATGCCATCAACGACTACATCCAACAGCAGAAGATGCCGACGCTCAGCCTGGCGGCGGCCGACAACCTCACGCAACGCACGCCGAATCCGTTTCTGCTGCGCGCCTCGGCGACCTCGTCGCAGGCGATGCAGCCGATGGGGCACTACGCGGCGACCGAACTCAAGCTCAAGCGCGCCTTCTGCATCGTGGAGGATTTCGCGTTCGGCTACGAGCAGATCGGCGGCTTCCAGGCCGCCTTCCAGCAGGACGGCGGCTGCATCGTCAGCAAGCTGTGGCCGCCGCTGGTGACGCCCGACTACACCCCCTATGTCGCGCAGATCAGCGATTGCGACGGCGTCTGCCAAGGCTTCGCCGGATCGAACCCGCTGCGCTTCATGAAGGCCTATGCCAGCGCCGGACTGAAATATCCGGTGGTGACAGGCGAAACCGGCGCTGATGACGCGCTGCTTAAGAGCTACGGCGACGAGGCGATCGGCCTTGTCAGCTGCAGCCCGTACACGCTCGATGTCGAGACCGACGCTAACAAGCGCTTCATCGACGGCATGTTGAAGAACTACAACGTCATTCCGGGCCAGTATGCCGCTTTGCTCTACGTCAATTGCCAGGTGGTCGATGCCGGGCTCAAGGCAGTCGGCGGCGATGCCAGCGATAAGGAAAAATTCATGGCGGCGCTGAAGGCCGTCAGCCTGACCGACACGCCGCGCGGACCGCTTAAGTTCGATCACCTCAACAATGTGATCGGCACCTTCTACGTGCGCCGTGTCGGGACGAAGGGCGCCAAATACGGGCTCAAGCTCTGGAACGAGGTCATCAAGACCTATGAGAACGTCAGTCAGTTCTGGACCTGGCCCGAGGCGGAGTTCCTCGCCCATCCGGTTTATTCGCGCGATTATCCGCCGTTGACCAAGTGCTGAGGTTACTCATCTGAACCCAACCCGGATTGCGTGTCGCGCAATCCGGGCTTCGAAACAAAGCTGGCGTAGCCGGGACGCGTAGGGGCGGCGAGTATGACATTCTGGCTGCTGCTTACCGTCAACAGCGTGACGTTCGGCGGCCTGTTGTTTTTGTTGTCGGCCGGATTTTCCCTGATCTTCGGGCTGATGCGTATTCCCAATCTGACGCATGGCTCGATGTTCATGGCCGGCGCCTATCTCGGCACGACGCTGTTGTCCGGTGTGCTCGGATTTACGATGAACTTCTGGCTGGCCGCGATCGTCGCCGCGGTCGGGGTCGCTGTCTTGGGCGCGCTGATGGAGCGCCTCCTGCTGCGGCGGCTCGCCGGCCAGCAATTGGCGCAAGTGCTGGTGACGCTGGGCGTGTCCTTCATGGCCGCCGATCTCTGCCTGATGGTGTGGGGCGGCGATCCGATCTCGGTGGCGACGCCGCCTCACCTCGCCGGCTTTATCCGCGTCGGCGGAGCCGCCTTCTCGCTGTACCGCATGGCGGTCATCGTGATCGCGGTGGTATTCGCCATCGCGCTGTGGCTGATGCTCGAACGCACCCGGCTCGGCGCCATGATCCGCGCCGGTGTCGATGACCCGCAGATGGCGCGCGTGGTCGGCATCCGGGTCTCGCGGCTCTTCACCATCGTATTCGCGCTCGGCGCCGGCTTGGCGGGATTCGCGGGCATAATCAGCGGCCCGATCCTGTCGGTCTATCCGGGCCTCGACCAGGACATGCTGCCGCTCGCTCTGGTCGTCGTCATCCTGGGCGGCACCGGAAGTCTGCTCGGCTCGTTCGTCGGCAGCATCATCGTCGGCTTCATCTACAATTTCGGCCAGGCGCTGTTGCCGGAACTCGCATATTTTGTCCTGTTCCTGCCGATGGTGCTCGTCCTGGTGTTGCGGCCGCAGGGTCTGTTTGGAGGTCAGATCCTGTGAACCCCCCTGCGGCTGGTCCGAGCAAAAGTCCCGCGTCGGGCGCCGTCATCGCGCGACGCGTCGCCATCGGCGTCGCCGTCCTCGCGCTGATCGCGGCGCCGTATGCAATCCAGCAAGTCTATTACGTCAACATCGCGAGCCAGATCCTGCTCTACGCCGTCTTCGCGCTGGGGCTCAACGTGCTGGTCGGTTATGCCGGATTGGTGTCGCTCGGCCATGCCGGCTTATTCGGTGTCGCCGCTTACGTCGTCGCTTATCTGCTTGGCGCCGGCTATGGCCACGCCGTTGCGATCCTGGCCGGGCTCGCGGTGGGCCTTGTCGTCACGGCCGGTTTTGCCGCGCTGGCGCTGCGGTCGACGGGCATCAGCTTCATCATGATCACGCTTGCGCTCGGCGAAATCATCTGGGGACTCGCCTATCGCTGGATCAGCCTCACCGGCGGCGACAACGGTATCAGCGTGTCGACGCGGCCGGCGCCGTTCGGCCTGTCGCTCGACTCGCCGCGCGCGTTTTACGACGCGACGCTTATCGTCTTTTTGCTCGCGGTTGCCGCAGTGGCGATTTTCGTGCGATCGCCGTTCGGCGCCGCGCTGTGCGGCACTCGCGATCAGCCGCGCCGCATGACCGCGCTTGGCTATCACGTCTGGATGATCCGGTTCTGGGCTTTCATGTTTTCCGGCCTTTTGACCTCCGTCGCCGGCATTCTGTTCGTTTATTACACCGAGTTCATCAGCCCGCAGGCGCTGGCGCTCACCGCATCGGCGGAGGGTTTGCTGATGGTGATTTCCGGCGGCGCCGGAACGCTGCTCGGGCCGGTCGTCGGCGCGGCGCTGGTCGTCATCGTCAAGAACGTGGTGAGCGCCTATATCACGCGCTGGAATTTCATGCTCGGCGCCATCTTCGTCGCTATTGTCGTGTTCATGCCGGAAGGACTGGTGCCGGGCGCGGTGCGGCTGACCCGTTCGGCCTGGCGCGCCGCGAGCCGGCAGAAGCCGGCGGCAGCCACCGCGGGGCCGCAGCAATGACCGCGCTCCTCGTCACCAATCTCTGCAAATCGTTCGGCGGCTTGCGCGTCACCACGAATATCAATCTCGACGTCGCAGCCGGCGAACGCCGGTTGATCATCGGCCCGAACGGCGCCGGCAAGACTACTTTGTTCAATCTGATTACCGGCGAGCTTGCACCCGACTCAGGCTCGGTGGCGCTGTTCGGCCGCGACATCACCCGCATGCCGAGCCGCAAGCGCACCCATCTCGGCATGGCGCGGACCTATCAGATCATCACATTGTTCGCGCGCGACACGATCGAGCGCAACGTGACGCTTGCGTTGCTCGGCCTATCGCCGCTGCGCTGGAATCCGCTGATCGCGCTCGACCGGCAGCAACACCTGATCGCGCAAGGCCGCGAGGCGCTCAAGCGTGTCGGCCTCGACCACATCGCAGCGCGGCCGGTGGCGCAGACGTCGTACGGCGAAAGGCGCCGTGTCGAGATCGCCATGGCGCTGGCGCAGAATCCGAAAGTGCTGCTGCTCGACGAGCCGTTCGCCGGCCTGTCGATCGACGAACGGCAGGACGTTCGCAAGCTTCTCACCGCCATTCCGCGTGACGTCACCATCGTGATGATCGAACACGACATGGACACCGCGCTGGAGCTTGCCGACCGCATCACGCTGTTGCATTTCGGCGAGGTGATCGTCGAAGGCACCCGCGCCGAAGTGGTGGCCGATCCGCGCACGCGGGAGGTCTATCTTGGCGAATAGCGCGCTTGAGCTTTGCGGCATCGATGCCTTCTACGGCGACAGCCACGTGTTGCAGAAGGTATCGTTCCAGCTCGGCGAGGGCAGGCTGCTGGGCCTCCTCGGCCGCAACGGCGCCGGCAAGTCGACCTGCATGAATGTCAGTGTCGGGCTCCTGCCGCCGCGCGCCGGCAGCGTCGAAGTGTTCGGCGCCGCGGTGACGCGGCTGCCGCCGGAACTGATCGCGGCGCGCGGCGTCGCGCTGGTGCCGCAGGGCCGCCGCGTTTTCAAAAGCCTCACGGTGCGCGAGAACCTGATGGTCGCCGCGCATGCGGGCTTCGCTACCCGCCACGCGCCCTGGACCGCGGACACGGTGTTCGCGATGTTCCCCCGCCTGGCCGAGCGCCGCGGGCAGCTCGCCGGCTACCTGTCCGGCGGCGAGCAGCAGATGCTTGCCATCGGCCGCGCGCTGATGGCCAATCCGCGCGTGTTATTGATGGACGAGCCGTCGGAAGGATTGGCGCCGCAAATCGTCGCCGAAGTCATGGCGACCATCCGGAAGTTGAAGGAAAGCGGCCTTTCGATCGTTCTGGTCGAGCAGAGCCCGAAGCTCGTTTTCGATATCGCCGACGACATCGTCATTCTCAACTCGGGCCGCGTCGCCGTGGTCTCGACGGCTGAGAAGCTGAAGGGAGACGGCGTCGACCTGCGTCAGCATTTGGGGGTGTTTTGATTGTCTCCGATCCGGCGAAATTCGCCGGATCGATATTGCAAATTGCAGAACTCGCCGTCACGATGTCGGTTGAGGGTTCCGGAGGGGCATGACGTGATTACCGTTCCCGAATTGGCGGCAGAGGCCTTGGGCGCATATCTCGGCGACCATTTGAGCCGCAGGTTTGCCTCGACGCATGCCGACCTGACCGAGCTCATTCCATCGATTGCCAGGCTGTCCCTCGAATGCATCGGCAATAGCGACGCGCTCTACCACAATGTCGAGCATACGATGCTGGTGACGCTGGTCGGCTACGACATCATGAAGGGACGGTCGCTGCTGACGCCGACTTATCCCAGCGACTACGCGCATCTGCTCGTTGCCTGCCTCTTGCACGACATCGGCTATGTGCGCGGCATTCTCAAAGGCGACGGCGCCGACGGCTATGTCATCGACGCCAACGGCAACAAGGCGAAACTGCCTCGTGGTTCGTCGGATGCCGCGCTGTTGCCCTATCACGTCGACCGGTCGAAACTGTTCGTGATGGACCGCATGGCCAAGATCGAGCTGGTCGATCCCGAGCGGATCGCCGCGGCAATCGAATATACGCGCTTTCCGTCGTCGCATGGACCGCACGAATCCGACAGCGAAGAAGGCTTGCTGGTGCGCGCCGCCGATCTCATCGGCCAGCTTGGCGATCCGCATTACCTGCGCAAGGCCAATGCGTTGTATTACGAGTTCGAAGAGGTCGGCATGAACAAGCAGCTCGGCTACACTTCGCCCGCCGATCTGACCGATCTCTATCCGCAATTTTATTGGAACAGCGTGTCGTCGCATATTCAGACCGCCATTCGCTATCTCAACGTCACCTCGAGCGGACGGCAGTGGATCGCAAACCTCTACAGCAACGTCTTCCGCGCCGAGCGCGACCTCAGCCTGAGCGGGCCGCAGCGATAAGGCTTCATTTGCTCCTGTCATGACAGTGTCACGCCCAACAATCCATCTATCGCCAAGGTGATGTGCGGGCAAAGGGAAGTCGGATGTGCGCGGTTCGGATGCTCGCCAACCGTTGTGCTCCCACATGACCTCGATTGCGCCCGGTGAAGTGAGCGGCCCCGCGGCGCCCAAGCCCGGCCGCGCCGCTGTCGCTCTCACCGGGCTGGCGGCGCTCGGCATCGTGTTCGGCGATATCGGCACGAGCCCGCTCTATACGCTCAAGACTGCCTTCGACTTTCTCGGCGGCGAAGCCACGCCGGAGCGCATCCTCGGCATCCTGTCGCTGGTGCTCTGGACGCTGTTCGTCATCACGTCGATCAAATACGTGATGGTCGCCATGAGCATCGACAATGACGGCGAGGGCGGCATCCTGGCGTTGATGTCGCTCGTCGGCGTCAAGCGGCGGCATCGCCCGGCCATTATCGTCGCGGGCTTGCTCGGAGCGGCGCTGATCTATGGCGACGGCGCGATCACGCCGGCGATTTCCGTCCTCTCGGCGCTCGAAGGCTTCGAGATTGCGGCTCCGTCTCTCACTCATTACGTGGTGCCCGCCGCGGTCGTCATCCTGGTACTGCTGTTCGCGGTCCAGCCGCTCGGCACTTCGCGCATCGGCGCCGCATTCGGCCCGGTCATGGCGCTCTGGTTCGTGTCGATCGGGGCGCTCGGTGTATGGGGCATCGCGCGCGATCCGTGGGTGCTGCTCGCGATCAATCCGCTCTACGGCGTGCGCCTCCTCGCCGACAGCGGGCTACGCGGCTTTTCGGTGCTGGGCGGGATTTTCCTCTGCGTGACCGGAGCCGAGGCGCTCTATGCCGACATGGGGCATTTCGGCAAAGGCCCGATCCGCTTCGCCTGGTCGTGGATCGTGTTTCCCAGCCTCGTCCTGAACTATGCCGGCCAGTCGGCCATCGCGTTGCGCGGCGAGTCGATCGCGAACAACATCTTCTACCGCCTGTGCCCGGGACCGCTGCTCATTCCGCTGATCTGCCTGGCGACCGTGGCCACCATCATCGCCAGCCAATCGATCATTACCGGCGCCTTCTCCATGACCCGGCAGGCAATCCAGCTCGGCTGGCTGCCCCGTTTGCACATCAAGCAGACCTCGGAACGGGGCTACGGCCAAATCTATGTCGGCGTCGTCAATTGGCTGCTGATGGCGGTCACCGTTGCGCTGACGCTATTGTTTCACAGGTCCGACGACCTCGCCGCCGCCTATGGCATTGCCGTCTCGTTGACCATGCTGATGACGTCATTTTTGCTCTACATCGCCATGCGCGAGATCTGGCAATGGAGCCTATGGGCGAGCGCCATCACCGCCGGCCTGTTCGTGTTCGTCGACGCCGGATTTTTCGCGGCGAATTCGCTGAAGATCGCCGACGGCGGTTACGTGCCGCTTCTTCTCGCCGCCGCCATATATGGTCTGATGCTGATCTGGCATCGCGGCACGGTGGCGGTGGCGCATAGCCTCGAGCAGATGCCGGTGTCGATGACGAAATTCCTTGAAGGCCTTAAAGCGCGCGGGGTGCCTCGCGTGCCGGGCACCGCAGTCTTTCTCACCCGCGCGGCGACTGGCGTGCCTCCGGTCATGGTCTGGCATTTGCGGCAAAACCGTTCGCTGCACGAACGCGTCGTTATCTTGCGCGTCCTTACCGAATCGAAACCGCGGGTGCATTGGCCAGACCTGATGACGGTGGTGCGGGAAGGCGACAGCGTTTGGCGCGTGACGGCTCATTTCGGTTTCATGCAGCGCCCCGATATTCCGCGTCTGCTGGCGGCGGCCCAGAAGAAGGGCTGCGAAGTTCCGCTCGACGACGTGACTTATTACGTCGGCCACGAAATCATCGTGCATCGCGAGCGCGGCGCGGTACTGCCGGTCTGGCAGGAGAAGTTGTTTG